>Ga0315289_10000488_pt1 | contig 61309 bp, 52 predicted proteins | sample YL17G11_40_MG_FD_203452 | JGI IMG/M metagenome (GOLD analysis project Ga0315289, IMG submission 203452) | Sediment microbial communities from Yellowstone Lake, YNP, Wyoming, USA - YL17G11_40 | ecosystem: Environmental > Aquatic > Freshwater > Lake > Sediment | place: USA: Wyoming | collected... | reverse complement strand
GCTGTTTCTTTCAGCATGGCGGAGACCGAGCAATATTTTTGTTGAGATAATTCGATTGCCCTTTTCACATCCTCCTCTTTGATATTTCTTCCTGTAAAATTATACTCAAGGTTTATCTTGGTGAATACCTTTGGATGCTCTGGGGCTCGTTCGGAATCTATATTGATGGTCATGCTTTCCAAATTGACCCTCATCTTTTTTAAGATCGAGACCACATCTATGCCCGTGCAACCGCCTAAAGCCACCATTACAAGCTCCATGGGACGGGGACCTCTGTTTTCACCTCCAGATTCCGGTTTAGTATCCGTTAAGACCGAATGCCCCGATTCGGTCTTTCCTTCAAATGCCAACTTTCCTTTCCAAGATATTTGAGCAAACATGGTTCTCCTGATTGTAAAAACCTCTGAATTTTATGCAAGATTCATCACGTAGCGAAAGGTTTTTACCCTTGCAAATAAATATGCAAGCCATAAAGGCTTGCCTACGCGTTAGAAGGTTTAGAAAGATAGTTCTTTCTATTTAACCTGATCCTCGATTTTCTTCTGTTCCTCCGGAACAGAATTGATCTTTCTCACTCAGGTATTAACGCCCAATTTAGGTAGGACGAAACCAGAAAGGAAAAGCCACAAAACCAAAATCAAAACGAAAATCAAGACACTTTTTAAATCCATGATCTTCTCTTTCATAAGTTTTCAGGTTAGAGAGGAAACTCCTCTAAGAAGTTTCCTATCAGGTGCAAGGTTTGCGTCCATTCAGGATGAATCCATATCCGCAGATGGGGCAAGTTATCTCGCTTTTATCCCTTTTTAGCTTAGCAAAATGGCAAAAAGGACACTCCTGACCCTCCACTAAGATTTCAATAGTATCCTCGGAACTCTTTTGGTCAGAGTGCGAAGCTATCGCACACATCTTCTTGTCGGGCATCCTACGGCATGAACCATACGGTTCATGCCTACGGAAGCCCGACCTACCAGCTCTTTCAATCACAAAATTTCCTGCATTCTTTGAGCATGCATTTGTCCATTACCACTACGATACTATTTTGCGTAGCTTTGAGGGCGGAGGGATGATTTATTATCCCCTCCTGCATCCAGACCACCAAAGCCCCAATCTTTATAGCTTCATCTATGATGGGTGGAACTTGATCCGGTCGACGAAAGATGTCCACTATCTCCACCTTTTCGGGTATGGCGCTTAAATTGGGATAAGCTTTCTCTCCTAAGATCTCGTTTTCATTAGGATTGACCGGGATGATCTTGAAGCCCTTTCCCTGTAAGTATCTTGCCACCATATTTGATGGTCTGGTTTCATCCGAGGATAGCCCCACCACTGCCACCTTCTTGTATTTTTGTAATATCTCTTTTATTTGGTCATCCGATGGATTTTGATACTCTTGAGAGTGAGCCATAAAGTCCTTTCAACTTCCGAATTCGGCAAAACAAGTTTTGCCACTACATCCTATTTATTGGATGATTTTGTCGATCTTTTCGATAAAATGTTGTTTGGGAACTGCCCCTACGATCTGATCGACCATTTTTCCTCCTTTGAAAAAAAGGAGATTGGGAATGCTCATGATCCCGTATTGAACAGCAGTCTGACCGTGGTCATCCACGTTTAACTTTCCCACCTTCAGCCTCCCCTCATAATCTTTGGCAATCTCTTCGACCACCGGTCCCACCATTCGGCAGGGTCCACACCAGGGAGCCCAAAAATCTACTAAAACCGGTTTGTTTGATTTCAGAACTTCACTTTCAAAATTGCTGTCGGTTAGTTCTATGGTTCGACTTTGCTCACCATAAACGGGCGAACTCATTTAAACCTCCTGACTCAGAAATTACTAATGATTAATTACGAATGACGAATCTCTTTTAATTTTTCTCTTTTCCTTCTTCCCCCTCACCCTTTCCCTCTCCCCAATGGGGTTGTGTCATAATGTCATTCTGAGGCGTTAGCCGAAGAATCTCGATTTTCTAACTTATTGAAACTATTAGATTCTTCGCTTCGCTCAGAATGACAAGTGTGTGTTTTTAAGGGTTGCGACACAGCCTCAATGGGGAGAGGGAATTTTTGGTATATCTCTTTAAGTTTTTCTTCCACCTCTTTCAACTGCTTGATATATTCAGGTAAACGAGAAAGGCAGGCTTCGATCTTTTTGGTTTTTTTGATTTCACGTGCGGGACAACCAAATATAGTAATGTTATCTGGAATGTCTTTGGTTACCCCGGACTGACCTCCGATCACTACGTTATTGCCAATTTTTATATGTCCAGCCAAACCTGCCTGCCCTGCAATTATGGTATTGTCTCCCACTTTTGTGCTTCCTCCGATCCCCACCTGCGCCACAATGATACAATTTTTTCCAATGACCACGTTATGTCCGATTTGCACTAAGTTGTCAATCTTCGTCCCTTTTCCTATCCGCGTGGCACCTAAAGTGGCGCGATCGATGGTCACATTCGCCCCGATCTCCACATCCTCTTCGATTATCACCTTCCCCACCTGGGGAATCTTAGAATGTATTCCCTTTTCCTTAGCATACCCAAAACCATCTGATCCTATCACTGTTCCGGAATGGATGATCACATTCTTGCCGATCTCCACATTCTCCCGAATAGTTACATTAGGATAGATCAGACAATTTTCTCCTATGATTGTATTGGCTCCAATAAAAGAACCAGCTAAAATTATTACGTTTTCTCCCAGCTCAGCATTTTCCTCTATGACCACGTAAGGTCCCAAATGAATTCCCTTTTTCAGTTTTACGTTCCTACCCAAAACCACAGTAGGATGTATGGTTTTAGGATACTCTTTTTTCGTTTCAAAAAAAAGCTCCATAGCTTTACAGAAAGCAAAATAGGGGTTTTTGTGCTTGATCAAAGGGACTTTGGCTTTCTCAATCTCCTTTCCCACGATCACACAGGAGGCGGAGGTCTTCTCCAGAGATGCTTTATATTTGGGATTGGCTAAGAAGGTCAATTCACCAGCTTTCGCCTGTTCTATCCCCGCTATGCTTGTTATTTCTATGGAGGGATCGCCTATTAACTCTCCCTCAAGGTATGAAGCGATTTCACCCAGTTTTTTCGACATCTTACGAATGCTTTCCTTTTTAAAACTCTCATGTAGCCAAGCCCTCATGGGCGTGTTGAAAAACCCATTGTTCGTGCGGAAATTTGAAAGTGGTTCGGGAATTCTCTCCCGCCAAAGGCGGGGGATCTTGACGACAATTCCCGAACCAACTTAGATTTCATCGGGACTCGCAATGACAAAGCAAAGGATTTTATTGTAATTTTTTGAGTTCCTCTAAAACGATGTCGGTCAGATCCAGACTCTTCTTAGCGTAAGCGATGTTGCCATTGACCGAATCAAAAATCATGATGAAATTTTCCTCGGTGGCAATCTTTTCTAAAACCAAATTTATCTTATCCAAGATAGGCTTGGTCAGTTCTGCATTCTTCTTCTCCCATTTCCCGTCTGGTCCAAAAGTTTCGTTGACCAATCTCTCATACTCTAACTTTTTGGCGGATAAAGAATCATCTTTCGCTTTTTTCTTCTCTGGGGTCAGCAAAAGACTGGTCTTGGCTGAATCAGCTCTCAAGCTGTCGACGACCTTTCCCAATCCAGCTATCTCCTCTTGCCAGGTCTTTACATTCTGATCTAATATGGCCTGAGCATCTAAAAACTCTTTGAATTCGGTTCTAAGCCGCACCGAATCCACATAACCTATTTTACCTTCCTGAGAAGAAATAGATCTGGGCAGAAGAAAAAGAAATAAGATGGAGAGTGACAAATAAAAAATGACGAATGACGGATGACGAATGACGAATGAATTTAGATTTTTTCCTTTTATCCAATTTATGATTCTGGACTGCATTTCTTTTTTACTCCTTTCAAGAAATGTTTACGAGAGCTCTGAAAAAGTCAAATAGGGAAATGTTTTTCTGGAGTGTCAAGCTTTAGCTTGACCTGAAGTCTTTGGAAAACCGTGAGCTTTCATATGGTTCACCTAAAGGTGAACACTCCAGATTCTCCTCTTTAAGGAGTTTTTCAGAGGTTTCTATCATTTCTCCTCACATAGAACTTTTCCAAGCCGTGAAGACTTGGTTACGCATAACAGAAGTTCTACTTACACCTTAAACCTAACACCTTTCACCTGTTCTAAAAGGTGGTCCCAAATTGGAAATGGGGTCTCCACTCCCCTTTCCCGAGATGATCGAATCCGTAAGCAAAGTCAAATCCAATTATCCCCATACTGGGCACCACCAATCTGGCTCCGATCCCCGCGGATCTAAAAAGATCCAGATTGGATTTATGTCTTAAAGCGAAGGGTCGGATGGCTCTGCCCGATAGCCAGGCGTTTCCTGCATCTGCCAAGAATAATCCGTAGATCTGCTGCTCCACCAAGGGGAATTGATATTCAATATTATAGACCAAAACAGATCGTCCTCTCAGCAGATTCCCTTGCGAGTCAGTGGGTCCAACCGATCCGTCAGAATATCCCCGGATCATTCCGCTCGGATCTGTCCCTCCGGGCGAGAAACGTTCGCTGTAAAGCTCGGAAGCCTCCCTGTCCCGACCATCCAACACCCCCACCTTGGCATGGAGAGCTAACACGAACTTCCAAAATGTCTTTAAATAATATCTGGTTTCAAATATGTGTTTGTGATAAGTCAGGTTTCCTCCCAAAAATTCTGCGGCAAATTGAGTGTTCCAAGAGAAGATTGAACCTTTAGTGGCAAACTGAGGCAGGTCCCTTGAATCCCTGACGATGGTAAAGGAGGTGCTTGCATTCTTGCGAGGCCATTTCACCAATGCGAGGGAACTAACCGAAGAAGAAGGGTGAATAAATTCAAACACATGGTCATGGGACAGAGGCACATTTACCCGCCAGAGAGGATGAGAAGGGCGAGTGATGTCATTGGCAAAATCGTAATATCTAAACAGCTCCCAGTTGTAGCTCCAATAAACCCTGAAGAAATTATCGGGCCAGGATAATCTTCTTCCCAATCTCAAAGCAAATCCCTTAGTCTCCTCGGTGAATTGATCAGTCCACTTTCGGTTGGTCTGATATATGTCGAAGCCGACCGAGGTGGGGGTATCTCTGAACCAGGGCTCGGTGAAAGAAAGCTCAATAGTTTGTCTTGTTTTACCAAAATCCCAGTTTAATCTCACGTCTTGACCATTGCCCAAAAAATTGGGAATTCCCAAGCCGATGTTTCCCACCAATTTGTCTGTAGCGCTATATCCGGCTCCGAACGTAATCTGCCCGGTGGGCTTCTCTTCAACTTTTATGGAGAGATCAATGTCGCCGTTTTCCAAAACTTCATAATCCGGTTCAGCCTTGGCAAAAAAGTTGAGATACATTACATCCCTTATGCTACGCATAAGGAGGGAACGCCTGAACCTTTTTCCGGGCAGAATCGAAAGTTCTCTTCGGATCACCTTCTCCTTGGTCTTGGTATTTCCTACAATATTTATTTTGTGAACGTTCGCCGGCATCCCTTCAGTTATTTGATAATTAATATTCACCAAGTTGCCCTTGGTGGTGGTTTGGTCTTCTATGGCAACGTAGATATAACCCTCCTCCTGATAAAGGGAATAGATGTCGCCCAAAGTCTCCTCATACTTTTTTTGATCATAAATTTCACCCTCTTTGAATTTGACCATCCGGTCTAACTTGTCAGTAGAAAAAAGTTTGTTCCCTGCCCAGTTTGTTTTTCCGAACTTATATTTTTCTCCCTCGGAGAGGACGATCTGAATAAACATATCTTTTGAGGAGGGAGCATACCAGATGGAATCTGAGACGACCTGGGCGTCCAGAAATCCGTTCTTTTTGTAAAACTCTACGATTTTCTCTTTGTCCTCCTCGAACTTCTCTGAGTCAAATTCCCCACTCCGCCAAAAGCTATCTTCCTTGTTCTTCATCTGCTTTTTTATCTTAGAGTCTTTAAAGACTAAGTTTCCTTGGATGAAGATCTTTTTGATCCTTACCTTCTTACCTTCGTTTATTTTGAACTTTAAAATCACTTCTCCTTCTTTGTCCGACGGCAGAACCTCCGATTCTACTTGGGCGGCAAGATAACCTTTCTCCCGATAGATCGATCTTATATTGTCTACATCCGTTTTCACCTCCATGGGGCTGATTACTTTGCCCAAGGTGATATTCAATTTCTCTTTGAGATTCTCGGTTTTTATCTTTTTATTTCCAGATATGCCGATTTCGGATACCTTTGGAAATTCTTTTACCTGGATGAGAAGCTCCATCCCTCCTTCGATCTCTTTCCCTTCTATCTGGATGTCAGAGAAGAGGCCCATGGCATATAACCTTTTGATGGCATCCTGAATGGCGGCGGGGTCTAATTCAGAGCCAGCCAAAAGTCCAGACATGTTGATGATCAGGGATTTGTCTACACTCCGATTCCCTTCCACCTCTATTTTGGAGATGACGGAAGCAGAAGAAATTTGGTAGGAGAAAACAAAGACTAAACAAGAGAGGATGAAAAAAATTCTTCTTAGCATCTATTAATCACCACTTATTTATTACTCCATACTTGTCAACCTGGAGTGTCAAACTTCAGCTTGACCGTTTTAGTTTGGGAAAAGTAAATGTTTTGGTTTCGCTAATGGTCAACAATTATTTAACTTGACATCCCTTGTAACTACTAGTTGTTCTAACTGACTTTAGTCAGGTTTAGGTGCTAACGCCCATATGGGCTAAGAACTGAACCTTGATCTTATGTGGAAACAGAGTATGTTAACTTATTTGGTTGAAGACCATAGCGGGACACCCCAATTCCTCACATATTAAGGTTTTCGACAAACTCATTCGTCATTAATCATCCGTAATTTGTCATTTACAAAGGTGCGTGTATTTTATTGATCTGGACCTCAGTATATTCCTGTCGGTGTCCTTTCTTCCTTCTATATTTCACCTTTTTGAACTTAAATACGGTGATCTTCTCAGCTTTTCCTAGGGAGAGAACCTCAGCTTCGACTTTGGCATCTTTTACATAGGGAGCGCCAATCAAAGGTTTCTCGCCGCCTAAAAGAAGAACCCTATCGAAGGTGATTTTATCTTTCGGTTTTGCCTCCAACTTGGGTATTTTTATTTTTTCCCCTTCTTTTACGTTGAACTGAAATCCCCCGCTTTCTACAATAGCATACATAAGGTTCTCCTTTGAATTTTTTACATTATAATGTCAAGCGACTTTTCCAAAAGTTTATACTAATATATTTTCCTTTAGTTCCAAGTCAAGACAAATCCAAGTTTCGTTTTTAACCTTTACTCTCTACTTTTTTGGTCCTTTGAATAGTTCGGTCACATCCAACCTTTCATCTTCGGAGAAAACTTTGAAACTTTCGAGGATCAACTGTTTGTCTTCTATCAGTTTTATCTCCAACTTCAACTCTTTTTCTAATTTCTGGATGCGGTTCATCTTTCCCTCCATCAAGATCTTAGATAACTCCGGGTTAACGAATAACTTATATCTTTTAGACTTGGAACTCACTTTTGCCCTTCTGAACCATCTTTCAATTTTCATAGCCACAGTATCTTTGGAGATTACTCGACCGATGCCTTGGCACCAGGGACATGATTCGCTGAGAGTATGTAAGAGGGAGGGTCTGATCCTTTCCCGGGTCATCTCCACCAGCCCGAAATCGGAGATGGGAAGAATGCTGTTTTTAGATCTGTCATTTTTAAAAGCAGACCTAAATTCCTCGAAGACCTTTTTTCGGTTCTCCGCCAAATCCATATCTATAAAATCTATGATAATTAAACCTCCGATATCCCTTAATCTGATCTGGCGCGCAATCTCTTTTGTCGCCACCAAATTGGTTTTGAGCACAGTGGACTCCTGACTGCTTTTCCCCACAAATCGCCCGGTGTTGACATCGATGGTGACCATGGCTTCGGTCTGGTCGATGACAAAATAGGCTCCCTTTTTTATCCATACCTTTCGCTCCAGCATCTTTTCGATCTCCGGCTCGATATTATAAGCATCAAAGATGGGAACCTTCCCCTCATAAAGTTTCACCTTGAAACGCAGACTGCGAGCGATGGATCTGAGATAAGAGAGGATCTTTTTGTATTCCCTTTTGGAATCCACTATGACGCTATTCACCTCGGGGGTAAGAATATCTCGCATTATGCTGGAGACCATTCCAATATCCTTATAAAGCAAAGCTGGAGCTTTCTTCTTCTCCGCCTGCTTTTTTATTTTTTTCCAAAGCTTGACTAAATTTTTCATATCCGACTTGAGCTCTTTTCTATCCTTTCCTTCCGCCACGGTGCGGATGATGCATCCGAATCCCTCCGGCAAAAGCTCATAGGCTAATCTCTTCAGCCTTCTTTTCTCTGCCCAATGGGATATTTTTCGAGAGACCCCTACATGGTCCTCCCCGGGAACCAAGACGACATATCTTCCCGCCAGGGAAAGCTGAGTGGTTACCCGAGATCCTTTTGTTCCGATGGGCTCTTTGGTGACCTGAACAAAAATCTCCTGTCCCTCTTTTAAGATCTCCTGGATGCTCTGAGGAGGTTTTTTTCGCATATCCTTCGCCTCCTCCTCTTCCAAGAGCTCCGCCTCATAAAGAAGATCGAGCTGGCTTCTGAAATCTCCGATATCGGAGAAATGGAGAAAGGCGCTTTTGTCCAATCCGATGTCGACAAAGGCGGCCTGCATCCCTGGAAGAACTGCTTTGACCACCCCTTGATATATGTCCCCTACCATCCTTTCCTTCTCCGGACGCTCCACCAGAAGCTCCACCAACTTCAAATCCTCCAATATTGCCAGGCGGGTTTCGTATTCGGAGACGTTGATAATTATATCCTTCTGCAATTTTTTCCTCCTCTACTCCTTCCTCAGGGAAAGCGAGCCACCGTTTAAGATAAATGCCACTGCCTCTTTTAATTCATCCAAATCAAGTTGGGTATTTACACAGGGGCCATAAGGTCTTTGATTTAAAATACCGTAAACCGGAATGGGATAGGCATCCTGAATCCCTGAGGAAAGATCCCTCTCACAGGCAGCCGCCACGATCACGGTCGGCTTATTGTCCACAATCACCTTACGGGCTAAAGTTCCTCCAGTAGCAATACAAATGGAGGCATCATGTATTTCTCCCCATTGGAGGATTTCCCCGATCCTACATTTTCCACATCTACGACAATTATTTACGTTGGTGATCACCCTGTAAGGACAATCGTAATTCTGTAAACATTGAGGAAGAAGAATCAGGAGTCTATCCTTATTTATCCTTTTTTGAGTTGCCTTAAAAAGCGAATTATTCACCTCAATAAATGACTTTTGAATTTGATCTTTTGAAAGCCCAAAAACTTTCCCCAAGAGGAGATTGATAGGAAAGAGAACCTTCAGGGTGATCTGTTTCTCCCCATGTGGAAACAGAAAATCTTTTTCCAAAGCTGAAGATAATACGATTAAAAATAATCCTCCGGACACGGTGACCAAGAACAGGAAGATGAATATCTTGACCACCAAACTCAAGAAAGGGCTGATGGCATTAAGTCTTGGGGAGATCAAATACCAGAGAAGAGATACCAAGAGAATCAAAACCACCAAGCTCAAAATGGACAAAGAGAGAAAGCCCCATTTCTTTTTTGTCAAGAAATTTTCTATCACTTTTTAACCTTTAATTGTGTATTCAAAAATCGATCTTAGGTTGGTTTGTCAATTAAATAGCGATTGCATTTTTAGGTTTCGTTCTAGAAGGTTTCGGTTTAGGTTTAGATTCGACAAGCTCACTACAAGTCGGTTAGGTATCGTCTAAAAAGTTATGGTTATTCGTTTATCGTTTAAAATACAACGATACGAAAGCCGAGAGACGATTTATCCGCCAGAGGCGGATCTGCCTTTGGCAGACGATACGTGGCCGACTTGTAGTGAGCTTGTCGAATCTAAACCCAAACCGATCCTATGGATCCAAATTCGGACAAACGATAAACATAAAAATTCTAAGTGTCAGAACAGAGTTCTGACATCTCATAGTAAACAGGGTTCTGACACCTCAGAAATAATCTCTCTATCCTAACTTGTCACCCGCTTTGATTCTGTAGCCTCGAACAAACTCCGCGGCGGACATTTTTCTTTTGCCTTCGGGTTGCACCTCCAAAAAGTTTAAAATCCCCTTTTTGGTTTTCACCCAGATTTCTTCTTTTTTATCAGGCTCTACCACTTCACCAAAACCCTCGGAGAATGGGCTTTCGCCAATAACTGTGGCTTTGTAGATTTTCAGAATTTTTCCTTTATACGAAGTGAAAGCCGCGGGTAGGGGCGAAAGTCCCCGGATTTGATTCTTGATTTGGACCGCCTCTTTTGACCAATCTATTTGGCAATGCTCCGGGGTGATCTTGGGAGCGGGGGTGGCTTGGGCATCATCCTGTTTTGTGGGTCTGGCTTGACCTTTTTCGACCAATTCCAAAGTCTGGAGTAAAAAGTCTGCGCCCAAGTTTGCCATCCTATCATGCAATTCTCCAAAAGTCTCCTCCGCAAAAATCTCGATTTCTTTTTGCAGAATCAAATCTCCGGTGTCTACTTTTTTCAGGATAAAAAAAGTAGTCAAGCCAGTTTTGGTCTCGCCATTTATTAAGGCCCAATTGATGGGGGCGGCTCCCCTATATTTAGGCAGAAGGGAGGCGTGAAGATTTATGGTTCCCAATGGAGGTAAGGAAAAAATCCTTTCCGGCAGGATCCGAAAGGCTACCACCACCGAAAGGTCAAAAGTCAATTCCTTCAAAGCATAAAAAAAATCGTCCGACTTAAGGTTCTCTGGAGTAAAAATCTTCAAATTGTGCTTCTTGGAAAATTTTTTCACCGGTGATTCGGAAAGTAGTAGTCCGCGTCCTTTTGGCTTATCGGGTCCTGTCACCACCCCCACCACCTCATGTTTGCTCTTTATCAATTTTTCCAAACTGGGAATGGCAAAATCCGGAGTTCCCATGAAAACGATACGCATAGTGCTTTGTCAATTGTATGTTTTGGGTTTCGTTTTAAAAGGTTTCGGTTGCGGTTTATGGTGAACCCTTCGACAATGTGCCATATGGAACTCATCCCCCGACCCCTTCTCTTACGAAGAGAAGGGGGGGTAATATGAGATTCCACTTATCAAGACATTATTAAAAAGTTACAAGCCTCCTTTTACGGGCATCGCTTTTTATTATCTATCGCATATAAATATGAAGAATATCGTATAAGACACGGTAAACGAAACCGAAAGACGATTGACATATAAAACTATAGCAAACGCAATAAATAATTTTACATTGTCATTGCGGATATAATGCGCAAAAGGGATTGCTTCGTCGCTTCGCTCCTCGCAACGACATTCCATTTAATCCGTTTATATTAATTTTCTCCACCGAGCGGCATAGAATAGAGATGGTTCTTTGGAAATCAAAATTATCTGGCAGACAGTTTCTTTAGTTTCTTGGCTAAAAGGCGTCTTCTGATGGAGCTCAGATGGTCAATGAACAAAAGCCCATTTAAATGGTCGATCTCATGTAATAAAACCCGACTCAAAAAACCCCTCCCCTCGATTTGGATCTCTTTTCCATCTAAATCTATTCCTTTAACCCGCACTTCCAATTCCCGAGTTACATCCGCATAGGTACCGGGGATGGAGAGGCATCCTTCTTCAGAAGTCTGTTGTCCATGCGATTCGACCAAAATCGGGTTAATTACGATCAAGGGAGAATCCTCTTCAGGGGAAGTGGAAAAAATTGAACGATCGACCACGAAAAGTCTCTTCTCCACCCCTACTTGATTGGCGGATAATCCAATTCCTTTTGCCTCTTTCACGGTCAAAAGCATATCCAAAGCCAACTTTCTTATATTTTCATCCACCTGGGTGATCTCTTTAGCCTGCCTTCTCAGGACTGGATCGCCGTATATTTTGATGGACAAAATGGTCATTGAATATCCCTTTGTCTGTACCTTTTTACGCAGAACCTCCTCCAATGGGGTGAACTACATGGGCCTATTGAAAAACCTACTTTTTCCAAAGGAAAGACGGACAGCCACAAGGGCTGTCCCTACAAAATCTTTATTGCAATAACCTCTATTCCCCTGTTCCTACCCTCCCCGCTATAGAGCTTTTCAAGAATTCGATCTTCACATTTTCCGCCACCTTCAAAACCACTTTGTCCTCTTTATCATCTATTCCCACGATGGTGCCAAACATGCCGCTATTGGTAACCACCTTATCTCCCTTCCCCAATGTGGAGATCATCATTTTATGTTCCTTTGCTCTTTTCTGCTGTGGTCTCATAAGGAGAAGATAAAGTATCACTATCATGGCGATGAAGGGCAAAAATGCCAAAATTCCTCCACCCTGTCCTCCACTTCCTTGACTTCCCATAGCAAAAGCTGTTTCGATCATGACTCCTCCAAAAAATTTAAAATTCAAAAATAAAAACGCAAAATTTCAATTAAAAATCAAATCTTTTTTTAGATAAAATCTTCAATTTTGGATCTTCTCCAAAAGAGTTGCTTACAGAAAGTCAAGAAATAAGTATGCATACCCCTCTCCCTGACCCTGCGAAGCATGCATACGCATCTCCCACAAGGGGAGAGGGAACTTTATACATCCCCTTCCCTTGATGCCCAGAAGGGCACGTCCGTGGGAGGGGGTGAGGTCTTCGAAATGTCAAGTTCGCCAACTCTTCAAGAATGTGCTGTTTGTCATGAATTTTAGCAACTAAAATGGAGAAGAACCTAAATTTTTAATCTTTTCGACTTCATCCTCTTCCGAGCGATACTCAGAGAGAAAATTTTCTCTCCATTCTAAAAATTTATCAGATAAGATTGCTTCTCTCATTCTTCTCATCAAATCCATATAAAAATACAGGCTATGTATGGTGGCAAGCCTTAAGGCAGTGATCTCTCCAGTATGAAAAAGGTGTCTCAGATAAGCCCGGGTGTAATTTCGACAAGTGGGACATCCACACTCCGAATCCACCGGCGAAAAATCATCTGCATACTCTGAATTTTTTATAATCATCTTGCCCAATCTGGTGAAAAGCGATCCATTTCGGGCATTGCGAGTAGGCAGAACGCAATCAAACATATCCACTCCCCGGTAAACAGATTCGATAATATCTTCAGGCGTTCCCACCCCCATCAGGTATCGGGGTTTATCTTCCGGCAGATATGAAATGGAGATCTCCATCATCTCATTGGTGGTCAGCTTCGGCTCTCCTAAGGAGAGACCGCCTAGGGCATATCCGGAAAAATTCAAATCCACCAAATAGTTTGCTGACTTTCTTCTCAAACCCGGATAGGTGCTACCTTGAATTATACCGAACAAAGCTTGCTTGCGTTTGTTTGGGTTTTCCGAACTTAGCTTTTCAAAGAAGTTCTTACACCGTTCTGCCCATAGGTTGGTAAGATCATTTGCCCTTTTGGCTTCTTCAAATGAACAGGGGTAGGAGACCGGTTGGTCCAAGGTCATGATAATATCTGCACCTAAGGCATGTTGAATCTCCACCACCTTCTCCGGAGTAAAAAGATGATAAGAGCCGTCTAAATGTGATTGAAATCTTACCCCCTCTTCTGTGGTCTTGGTCAAAGAGTTTAAGCTGAATACTTGAAATCCTCCGCTATCCGTTAGAATTGGCTTTTCCCAACTCATGAATTTGTGAAGCCCACCCGCTTTTTCTATCAATTGATGTCCGGGTCTTAAATATAGATGATAAGTGTTACCCAGAATTAACTCCGCTCTGATCTGGTTTAAATCCTCAGAAGACAAAGTCTTCACCGAGGCTTGAGTTCCCACCGGCATAAAGACCGGGGTATTCACTTCCCCGTGTGGAGTTTTTATCACCCCAGCCCGGGCTTGGCAATTTTTATCCTTCTTAACTAATTTAAATTCAAAATTTCCCAATTTGATTCCAATAAATACTAAAACGCGAGACAAGTCTCGCTACTCCAGGAAAATCCCACATTGGTAACGGACGCCTCCTCCGTTCACGATGAATCCGTTACCATTTTCCTCTCGTCACGGACAGGGTGTTCGTATAGTTCCCAGCCCATATGGGCGTAGTAATAACCTGACTAAAGTCAGTTAGAACTTTGCTTCTCTCCCTTCTGGTGAGTAGAGTGTTGGAGCGGACCAATAGTCAAATCTTTCCCTTAGTATACCCATACGTCCCCAAAGGGTGAGATAATCCCCAATACTGTTGAGCTTTGGTGCAATATGCCACCGGCTTCAATTTGGCGATATCCGGTCTTCCTCTATCATCACAATACTCTGAATCTATATGTGTGGCTACGATCTCTCCGATGAAAAGATCGTGAGATCCTAAATTTAAAGTATTCCTGACCACACATTCGAGATTAATCGGGCACTCTTTAATCAGAGGAGTATTTACCTTTGTTCCCTTAATTGGTGTCAGTTTTGTCTCCTTAAATTTGTCCACGCTTTTTCCCGATTTTATCCCACAATAGTCGGTTTGCTTCAAAAGATCCTCGGTTATGACATTGACCACAAACTCCTTTGATTCAGAGATTATGCCATGCGAAAATCGTCCTTTTCTTATGGCTACAGCTATCATGGGAGGTTCAGCGCATGCTATGCCGCACCAGGCGATGGTGATGATATTGGGCTTATCATCTTCCTTTTGACAGGTCACCATCACCACCGACATGGGAATCAGCATGGTCTCTGGTTCTAACAATTTTTTGGGCATCTTTCTCTCCAACCAATTAGGTAATGCTCACCGAAGGGGCTTGGCAAAATTGATAATGTCAAGCAGTCCTACGGACATGCTTGACCTACGCTACTAATACAAACTCACATGTTGGGACAGGGGTTGAATCCCTGTCCCAACCTAAACCTTAAATCTCCGCTATGTCCTCGCCAGAAAAGGTATCCACCTGGCTTAGAAGCTCGGTGAGTTTGTCTTTGATGGTTTGTTTTATTTTGCCGACCATCTCCTCTGCTTCTTGGGGAGTTTGACATTTGCAGGAGAGGTTTATCTCATCTAACCTTCTGCTTCCAAAACCATCTGAAATGAAGTCCACAAAGGGCATACCGAATTTTTCAATCCTTTCGGTTTCCTCTTGGTTGAAATCGACATTCTCAAAAGAGACGTGATATTCACCGCACCTTAATAGTTTTTTTACTTTTAACCTCATCTTACCTCCAATTAGGATGTTATTTGTGGTCGCTCGATTCGTACCGCTAAAAGCGGTATGAATTGGGCAACCACATATTGTGTTTGTTTAAGATCTCCCTTGATTTAACTCAAGATCAAATCAAAGGTTTCTTTTATACTTTTCACCCCTCTTATCTCGATATTGAATTTTTGATTCAGAGTTTTTAGGTTTCCCTGCGGAATGATACAGTTTTCAAACCCCAATTTTTCCGCTTCCTTTATCCTTCTTTCTATTTGGTTTACCGCACGCACCTCCCCGCCTAATCCCACCTCACCCACTACAACTGATTTATTATCTGCTGGCATATCTTTAAAACTGGAGGAGATGGCGACTAAAGTTCCCAAATCCACTGCCGGTTCTTCGATTTTAACCCCTCCCGCCACGTTGACAAATACATCAAAAGCTCCCAGGCTTATATCTCCCCTTTTTTCTAATATGGCTAAAAGTAAAGCCAATCTTTTGTAATCGATGCCTGAACATACCCTCTGGGGCATGCCATAGTTGGATGGGGAGACCAAAGCTTGCAATTCCAAAAGCAGAGGTCTGGTTCCCTCCAAACTGCAGACCACCACTGAACCCGATATGTTTCTTGCTCTTTCGGATAAGAATAGAAGCGAAGGATTCTCTACCTCTTGAAGCCCATTTTCTTGCATCTGAAAGATTCCAATCTCGTTGGTTGACCCGAAACGGTTTTTCACCGTCCTTAAGATTCGATAAATATGATTTTTTTCCCCTTCAAAATACAGAACCGTGTCCACCATATGTTCCAAAACTTTTGGTCCAGCAATGGAGCCATCCTTGGTCACGTGCCCCACCAAAAAGATGGAGCTTCCGGTTTCCTTGGCAAAATTAATAAAGTTATGAGCGCATTCTCTGATCTGGCTGATGCTCCCTGGGGTGCTTTCAAGATTTTGAGTATAAGTTGTCTGAATGGAATCGATCACCACCACAAAGGGAATATCCTGTCTTAGAACCTCTAAAATCAAATCGAGATTGGTTTCGGTCAAAATCTCGATTTTATCCGGAGTGATCTTAAGCCTTTCCGCTCGGAGTTTAATCTGCTTTAACGACTCCTCCCCAGTAACATACAAAACTTTCTCATAACCTGAGGCGATTTTTTCGGATATTTGCAGAAGCAGAGTCGATTTGCCGATTCCCGGATCTCCCCCTACCAGGATAACCGATCCTTTGACGATCCCTCCTCCCACTACCCGATCGAACTCTTTCATGCCAGTTTGGACTCGATCTTCATCTTGAATATCCACCTGGCTTAAGGGGGTGGGGGTGATTTTTTGTTGGCCATGAGTTCTTTTATGTTTGGTCATCTTCTCTTCAATCATGCTGTTCCAGGTGCCGCAATCCGGACATTTTCCCACCCATCTTACGGAGTGATGGCCACAGGCTTGGCAGATGTATATGGTTTTGATTTTATCGGGGTTCAGCATAAGTTTTCTCTGTCCGCCGTCGGCAGTCCGCCGCAAATTCACTCAAGCTTCTTCCGCAGTGCTTGTAATTTGGCGAACATTTTTTCACCAAAAGCATAAGCTTCATTAAAAGCTTTCTCGTCAATATATTTCCTTCGTTTTGCCAAATGCAGACAGCCAATAACTTCTATCAGAGACCTGATGGCGATTCCAATAAAGCGGTGAAACTCCATATTTGATTGACTGGTGGAACCTTCTGCAATATTTAGTGAAATCGAAGTGCAAGCTCTTAGCATTTGTGACGTTAAATTATATTGTTCTTTTGCAGGAAATGCTTTACTGATTTCATATATCTTATCCGAATATTCCAATGACAATTGCCATACTTCCAATTTTTCAAATTTAAATGCCATTTAGACCTCTTATGGTTTTGCCGCGGACGGTGGTCGGCCGACGGCGGACATTTTTACAGAGCTGGTATCGGACCCTGCGCGCTACCTTCGATGAATTGCCTAACTACTGGATGATTTGTATTTTTAGTCTCGTCCGGGGTTCCGATAAAGATGATCTTTCCTTCATATAACATGGCGATCCGATCCGCTATTTTATAGGCAGAAACTATGTCATGGGTGACTGCGATGGAGGTGATGGAAAGGGTGTTTCGCAAATCAATGATAAGCTCATTTATCACGTCCCCCATGATGGGATCCAAGCCGGTGGTGGGCTCATCGTATAGAACATATTCCGGATCCATGGCAATAGCCCGCGCCAATCCCACCCTCTTTTTCATTCCTCCGGAAAGCTCAGCCGGTTTCATCTGCTCCACCCCGGAAAGCCCCACCATCTTCAGCTTGTCTTTCACCCTTTTTTTTATTTCTTCTTCTGGGAATTTGGTATGCTCTCTTAGCCCCAAACCCACGTTCCCATCCACAGTCATGGAATCAAATAATGCGGATGCCTGAAAGAGCATGCCGAACTTCTGTCTGAGCTGGTTCAATTGATTATCATTCAAGGAGGTGATTTCATCTCCATTCACCAATATTCTTCCCTGATCTGGCTTCATAAGCCCGATGATAAGCTTCAAAAGGACGCTTTTGCCACATCCGCTCCTTCCGATAATGACCATGGTTTCGCCTTTATTTATGGTCAGATCCACCCCTCTCAATACCTGATTATCCCCAAACTCTTTGTGAACATCTTTGATTTCTATCATGATTCAGGACTCATGATTAATCACGAATTATAGATAACCGAAAATTCCCTAGCCAAAAAGTATTGTTGCCACCACGTAATCGGAGATCAATATCAATACCGAAGACAGCACCACTGCTCGGGTGGCTGATCTTCCCACTCCTTCGGCGCCACCTGTGGTTTTGAACCCTTGATAGCATCCGATAGTGGAGATTATACTGCCAAAGACGAAAGCCTTTAAAAGCCCCGCGGTTAAATCCGTCATTTTAAAAAAGCTTTTTAGCCCATTTAAAAATACGTGCGGCGAGACGTGCAGGGAGACAGTTGATACCCCTAATCCACCCAGTATGGCAATTGTATCCGCAAAGATTGTGAGGACCGGAAGCATAATTAAGCCTGCCACGAATCTGGGAACCACTAAATATTTTACCGGGTCCAAAGCTAAAGTTTCCAGGGCATCGATCTGTTCGGTTACCTTCATGGTGCCCAATTCCGCCGCTATTGACGCCCCCACCCTCCCTGCTACCACCAAAGCGGTCAAAACAGGCGCAAGCTCGATCATCACCGCCTTGCCTACTGCTGTACCCAGATACCTCATGGGGACGTAATCTGAGATCTGATAGACCGCTTGAACTGCGGTCACCGCTCCCGTGAAAATGGAGACCAAAACCACCAAGGGAAGAGAGTTTACGCCCATAAGAAGCATTTGCTCAGTGGTAAGCTGAAACCTGCTGAAAACGGTGGGCAGGCCCAGAAGGATTCTTTTGACCAATATTGCCAGTCCACCCACATCCTCAAAGAAGGTGAGGGTCTTTCTTCCCACCAATCTGAAGGCGTTCTCTTGAGTAGTTAAAAACCTCGTCTTTTTTCTCCTTTTTTAAGGTTTAAGGTTAAAGGTCTAAGGTTAAAGGTTTAAAACCTTACACCTTACACCTTTCACCTTCTCAAAATGGTATCTCCTTATGGATGAATTCCATGTTTTCAAATCTGGCGTAATCCTTTATAAAGGTCAAGCGGAGGTCTCCGGTGGGACCATTTCGGTGCTTGCTCACAATTATCTCCGCCACCCCTTGACTGGGTGCTCCATCTTTGAATTTTTCTATGCCATAGAATTCGGGGCGATATACAAAGACCACCACGTCCGCATCCTGTTCGATGGCACCCGATTCGCGTAAATCAGCCAGCAAGGGTCTTTTGTCTCCGCCCCGATCCTCTACCTTTCGGGAAAGTTGCGAAACCGCAACTACCGGAATACCAAGTTCCTTGGCTAATCCTTTTAGCGATCTGGAGATCAGGGAGATCTCCTGTTGTCTGGACTCTACGTTTTTGGGTCCCTGCATCAGTTGTAGGTAATCCACTATAACCAATCCCACATCATGTTGAGCCTTAAGCCTTCGGGCTTTTGCCCGCATCTGCAGGATTCCTATGTTAGGCGTGTCATCGATGAATATTTTAGCCTCAGCCAAAGGTCCCACTGCTACCGCCAGGTTACTGTATTCATGGTCTGATATCCTCCCGGTTCTCATCTTGTAGGTGGAAAACCGTGCCCGACTGCAAAGCATCCTTTGGGCCAACTGATTTTTTGCCATCTCCAAGCTGAAAACTCCCACCGGGGTTTTCTCTTCGATGGCAATATGCTCGGCGATGGATAAACAGAAGGCGGTTTTTCCCATAGAAGGACGGCTGGCTACCACTATAAGATCCGAGTTTTGAAGACCACCGGTCAAAGTATCTAATTCAAAGAAGCCAGTGGAGAGCCCAGTGACCATCCCCCCCTTCTTTTGATACTCCTCGATGGCTTCAAAGGTGTGGGGTAGGAGTTCCCCTATGGGAATGAATCCTTCCTTTATTCTTTTCTCGGAGATGTTAAAGATTCCCTGTTCCGCCCGATCCAGAAGATCATCCACATCCAACGAAGCATCGTAACATTGGGAGACAATCTGGGTGGAGGTATCGATCAATTTCCGCAAGGTAGATTTCTCCAGCACTATATTGCAGTGATATTCGATATTGGCGGTGGTGGCGATTTTTTCGGTCAACTCCAGAAGATATATCCTTCCCCCTATGTTGTCCAATTCCTTCCTTTTGGTTAATTCATCGGAGACCGTGATAATATCGACCGGCTGGTTTTTGTCATATAGGTCCACGACGGCGGAAAATATTTTTTGATGATCATCCCGATAGAAAGAGTCTCTGTCGATTATCTCCAGAGCCTTTCCGATAGCCTCTTTATCCAAAAGCATCGCCCCCAAGACCGCCTGTTCCACCTCTATGGATTGCGGCGGAATTTTCTCTGAACGCGGAGTTTCTCTCCTTTCTGCCATGGTAAATCCTCTCAGGTGTTAGGTGAAAGGTCAAAGGTGAAAGGTTTAAAACCTTACACCTTAAACCTTTAACCTAAATTATCATATTCCTTTCTTAAAAGTTTTACGTCCTCCCAGGTCGCTCTTTTGTATTGGGAGTATCTTAAAAGAGCGGCGGGGTGATAAGTTACCAAGAATTTGATTCCATTATAATCGTGAAATTTTCCTCGCATTTGCCCCAAAGCCTGCTTGGTTTTCAAAAGCGCCTGCGCCGCTATTCTTCCCAAGGCGCAAATTATCTTAGGCTGGATGATTTTGATCTGCTCCAAAAGATAAGGCTCGCACATCTCGATCTCATCCGGCAGGGGATCCCGGTTTTCCGGAGGACGGCATTTCAAAATATTGGCGATGTAAACTTCATCCCTTGTAAAATTTATGGCGGCTAAGATATTGTCCAAAAGCTGTCCCGCCCTTCCCACAAAAGGCTCGCCTTGCAGGTCTTCTTCTCTTCCCGGTGCTTCTCCTATGAACATGACTTTGGCATTTTGATTTCCCACTCCAAAAACGAAGTTGGTCCTGGTTCTATGTAGATGACACTTTTTACAATTTTTTATCTGTTGATAGAAATCAGTTAGAGTTTTTGCTGTGGTATGAACCGTATGGTTCATACCGGAGGTTTGAACTTTTTTTGGATTTGATTTTTTATTTGTGGTTTGTCTATAAACTTCATCAAATCCAAGGTCCACCTGCTGTTTCAAAAAGTTTTTAGCCAGTGCATATGCCTCCAGCATCTTTTCGTAGCAACCATCCACTCTCATTTTTTCTTTAAGAAGTAGTTCTTCTCTGACTTTAGAGCCTAAAATTTTTGAGAAGAAATAGATTTTTGAGTACTCAATTTAGCAACACTTTGAACACCTCTCCCCCCGTCCCCTTCAGGGTGAATCCCCTCAGGGTGAACCCCTCTCCACAAATGTGGAGAGGGGGAGGATCGAAGATGCATACGCATAGGGGGTGAGGTAAAGACCCTCATCTCTTTTTTCTCAAAAGCAAACTCACCTTGTCCAATATCTTTGATGCCACCTCTTTTTTGGAAAGCAAGGGGAGTTTTTCCACCTTCCCACGTCTATCAACCAAAGTAACCTGATTGGTATCCACTTCAAAACCCGCCCCAGGAATATTGGGATTGTTGACCACTATCAAATCCAAATTCTTTTCTGTTAATTTCTTTTTTGCGTTTTTTATCTCATCCTCAGTCTCTAAAGAGAAGCCAACTAAAATTTTTTCTTTTTTCATTTTGCCCATCTCTTTCAAAATATCCACAGTGGGCTTAAGTTTTAACACGATTTCTTGCTCTCCCCTTTTAATCTTCTCCTTTGAAATTACACTTGGGGAAAAATCCGACACTGCGGCGGACATGATTAAAGCATCCGCTTTTCTAAAGGCGGATCTGACTGCGGAAAGCATTTCTTGAGCAGTTCGGACTTGGACGAAATTTAATCCTGAAGAAGGAGACAAATTTGAAGGACCGCTTATCAGAGTTACTTTTGCACCTCTTTCGTAAGCCTCTCGCGCTATGGCATACCCCATTTTCCCGCTGGAGCGGTTGGAAAGATACCTGATGGGATCCAGAGGCTCTTCGGTTCTGCCGGCGGTGACTATAATCGATTTTCCTTCCAAATCTCTTTCTTTGGTCAAAAGCTTCACCACCTCGCCCACGATGATCTCAGGTTCAGCTAATCTTCCCTTTCCCACTATGCCGGAGGCTAACTCTCCCACCTCCGGTCCTACAAATCTGTATCCTAATTTTTCTAAATAGGAAAGATTTTCCTGGAAGATGGGATTTTCATACATATTCACGTTCATGGCTGGAGCGATCAAAACGGGTGCTTTGGAGGAGATAACTATGGTGGTCAATATGTCATCCGCAATGCCCGATCTTATTTTGCCAATTATGTTAGCGGTGGCTGGGGCGATCAAGATCAAATCCGTCCATCCGGCTAAATCCACGTGTCTTACGCCTACAAATCTTCTCTCTGGAAACATCTCGGTGACCACCTCATTTCCAGAAAGTGTCTCAAATGTTAGAGGGGTGATGAATTTTTTGGCATTTTCGGTCATCACCACGATCACCTGTGCCCCTAACTTTTTTAATCTTCTTACTATGTCGCAAGCTTTATAGGCGGCGATGCCACCAGTGATTCCCAGGATCACTTTTTTGTCTTTGATTATCATTATCTTTGTGAAATCTTCCAGCTAAGCGATCTACATCGACGCGTAGCCAAGGCTTTATGCCTTGGCACCAAGCCCTGAAGGCTTGGCTACGCAGTTTTTCTTGACCCTAGACCCTAATCCCTGCCATTTCTCACTATTTCAACAGCACCATCTTCTTTGTTTCCGAAAATCTAAAATCATATCTTTCGACTGTAAGCTTATAGAAGTAGATACCACTTGCAAGAGCTTCTCCGGAATTTCCTTTTCCATCCCAGGTTATAATATAAGTAGCTGAAGGCTGGAATTCATCTATGAGTGTCCTGATTTTTTGACCCAACAAATTATAAATCTTGAGAGTGACTCGGCTCTTTTTGGTTAAAGTATACTGAATGGTTGTCTGAGGATTAAACGGGTTGGGGAAGTTTTGAGCTAAGCTGAAGTCCTTGGGCAACTCAACAGAGTTGTTATCTTCTTCTACCCAGGTATAACCGCCATTGGTGGTGTGTAAGATTGTGCCATAGTAACCCACTGCCCAGCCGGTCTTGGTATCAGTAAAATAAACACCATCAAGGCGATTTAGGGTTCCGGAAGTTTGGGGATTCCAGTTGCTTCCACCATCGGTGGTGTGTAAGATTGTGCCAAAATTTCCCACTACCCAGCCAGTATCGGCATCTGTGAAATAGACTCCAAGAAACATTTGGGAAGTTCCAGAAGTTTGGGGACCCCAGTTAGCTCCACCGTCCGTGGTATGAAGGATTGTGCCCATGTCTCCCACTGCCCAGCCCATCTGGGCATCGGCAAAATAGACCCCCCCACAAAGATGCTCTGGAGTTCCAGAAGGTACAGAATCCCAGTCGCTTCCTCCATTGGTGGTGCGTAGAATTTTGCCATTCAGTCCAACTGCACAGCCGGTATTGACGTCGATAAAATAGACCCCATAAAGATTTTCTGGAGTCTCAGAATTCTGAAGTCCCCAGTTATCGCCACCGTCGGTGGTATGGAAGATTTTGCCAGAATCTCCCACCACCCAGCCAGTATCGATATCTGTAAAATAAACACTTCTAAGGAATTTTGAAGTCCCGGAAGTTTGAGGAGTCCAATTTATTCCTCCATCGGAAGTGTGCAGGATTTTACCACTCTGCCCTACTGCCCAGCCCATCTGTGCATCAGCAAAATAGACCTTACAAACAGTCCCAGAGACTACTGAAGCTACAGAGTCCCAATCGCTTCCTCCGTTGGTGGTGCGTACTATTCTCCCCTTCGCCCCCACTGCCAAGCCAGTGTCAGCATCGACAAAGAAAAGTCCGGTAAGATCCTGAGTAATTCCCGAACCTTGACGAATCCAATTGCTTCCTCCGCTGGTGGTGTGTAAGGTTATGCCACCATTCCCGACTGTCCAGCCAGTATGGGCATTTGTAAAATAGACACCATTAAGCTGATTTGTAGTTCCAGAAGTTTGAAGATTCCAATTGTTTCCATCGGTGGTATGTAAGATTGTGCCACCCATTCCTACAATCCAACCAGTATCGACACCTGTAAAATAGACACCAAAAAGATGTCCGTAAGGTGCGGGGATTTGAGAATCCCAGTTGTTCCCACCATCGGTGGTGTGTAAGATTAGGCTATTTGTTCCTACTGCCCAGCCAGTATCGGCATTTGCAAAACAGACACCATAAAGGTCATTGGAGGCTACAGTTAGAGAATCCCAGTCGGTCCCACCATTTGTGGTGCGTAAGGTTATGCCATTGAATCCTACTGCCCAGCCAGTATTAGCATCTGTAAAATAGACACTATAAAGCGAGTTGGTAGTCTTCGAAGTTTGAGGATTCCAGTTGCTTCCACCATTGGTGGTGTGGAAGATTTTGTCAAACCCTCCCAACCTTCCCACTGCCCAGCCCATCTGGGCATTGGTAAAATAGAGGCTATTAACTTCATCGTCTATGTTTCCAGAATGCTGAGAACTCCAGCTTTCTCCACCATTGGTGGTGTGTAAGATTATGCCACCAACTCCTCCTGCCCAGCCCATCTGGGCATCTGTAAAATAGACACAATAAAGATTCTGTGAAGTGCCGGAACTCTGAGCAATCCAATTGCTACCACCATCGGTGGTGTGTAAGATTGTGCCAACATATCCTACTGCCCAGCCAGTATCGGCATTTATAAAACAGACACTCTTTAAGGCATTTCCCTGGGGCAGAGGATTTTGCCAGAACCAGCCTTGCTGGGCATAGCTTGTGGTTGCCACAAGCAACAGTCCTAAAATGATAACGATTTTTTTGAACATCAGTACCTCCTTTTTAGATTTTAGTAGTTGCATTTATTCTGCATAACATTATATAACAAATTTCTATTGCAAAATCAAGATTTTTCGTTATCGGTTTCAAAAGATCTGATTGGGAAGGGAAGTGCTAGAGTGTCAAGCTTCAGCTTGACCTGAGTTTCCAAGAAGGAATAAAGGCTTTCACCTGGTTCGCCTAAAGGCGAACACTCCAGATTGTATTTTTGGAGTGCAAAAACTTCGTTTTTGCGCTTTTTGGCAAACCGCAACAATAAATTGTTGCACTCCGTAGGGGCGAACACTCCAGATTTCGCTCCCCAAGCAGATTTTCAGAGAGATTTCAACCATGCCGGAAATGTCTTATTCCGGTGAAAACCATGGCGATTTTGTGTTCGTTGGCGGCTTTGATTACTTCTGGATCGCCCTTGGAACCTCCGGGCTGTATGATTGCCACCACCCCGGCTTCGGCAGCCGCATCCACCCCATCCCGCATAGGAAAGAAGGCATCTGATGCTAAAACCGAGCCTTTGGCTTTGTCCCCAGCTTTTCTTACCGCAATTATGGAGGAATCGACCCGGCTCATCTGACCAGCACCAATCCCTACTGTTTTTTCTCCTTGAGCTAAGAGGATAGCATTGGATTTAACGTGTTTTACCATTCTCCAGGCGAAAAGAAGCGATTTAATTTGCTCGGGAGTTGGAGAAACCTCGGTCACTACTTTCAGATCACTCTCTTTTATTTGATGATCGTCCGGAGTCTGAGCCAAAGCCCCTCCTTTGATAATCTTCACTTCAATTCCCCTATTCTTCTTTGATTCTAACAATTGGGGACATGCCAGAAATCTACGGTTTTTCTTTTTCTTCAAAAGCTCCAGCGCTTCTTTTTCATATCCTGGCGCGAGGACGCATTCCACAAAAAAAGTCTCATCAATCTTCTTTGCCGTTTGGAGATCAACCACTCGGTTTAATCCTATTATACATCCAAAAGCAGAAACCGGATCGCAAGCTAAGGCATCCTCATAAGCTTTAGCCAGAGTGTCAGCACAGGCGGCTCCACATGGATTAGTATGCTTAAGCAATACTGCAAAAGGTTTTTCTGGAAAGTCCTCTATCATCGCCAAAGCGGCATCCAGATCATTTATGTTGTTATAGGAGATCTCCTTTCCCGAAAGAATCTCACAGTTAGCAATGCTTGCAGTTTTGAAAAGAGGGTTTTTGTAAAACGAAGCCTTTTGATGTGGATTTTCTCCATATCTTAGGCTTTGGATCTTTTCGAAACTCAGGCTCAAATAATTTGGAAACTCCTCCTCTTTTGGTGGTGAAAGGGTATTAAAGTAATTAGCTATCGTACTATCGTAATGCGCTACATACTGGAATACTTCTTTGGCTAAATCCAAACGGGTGCCAAGAGAAAGTGAACCTTCATTTTCCTCCAGCTCTTTTATGATTTTTTCATATCTTTCCGGATTCACCACCACTGCCACAGATTCGAAATTTTTAGCCGCCGCCCTGATCATGCTGGGTCCACCTATGTCGATGTTTTCGATGGCTTCTTCCTGGGTGACCTTTTCTTTGTTTATCACCTCTCCAAAAGGATAGAGATTTACCACCACCAGATCAATGTATTTTATATCCTGCTCGCTTGTCTCCTTTTGGTGTTGCTCATCCTTCCTTCTGGCTAAGATACCCCCGAAGACTTTGGGATGCAAAGTCTTCACCCTTCCTCCTAAGATTTCAGGGAAGCCGGTGAAGGAGGAGACGGAGACCGATTTTATCCCCGCTTTTTTCAACTCCGCTTGAGTTCCGCCGGTGGAGAGAATCTCCACCTTATGTTTTGACAAAGCTCTGGCAAGCTCAGTTATACCTCTTTTATCCGACACACTTAACAAAGCCCGCTTTATTTTCACCCATCCGGAATCCTTTGCGGAGCATCCTTCGGATTTTTCTTTTGTCACTTGCTGCCTCCTTTGATAAGGCTCGATGCTCGGATGTCGTTGTCGAGGCTCGTAACGAAGCTGGTCACTCGAAGCTTGACACTCGAAGATTTCTTTATCTAATAATACCGCCAGCTTCTAACTTCGAGCCTCGAGTTCCCCTACGAGGTTCAACAACGTTAACCGAACTTCGAAAATCCATTTTTATGAAATCCTCTTAACACTTTATAGTATATTCTTTAGCTGAATGTATCACAAATCGCACTGGAATTGAAAATGTAAAATGCAAAACTAAAAATTAATTTTGCATTTTTAGTTTTGATCTTTTAGTTTTCGTTCAACTGCCCATCAAATTATTCTTTTCCGATTAATTTCTTATATGCCTGCTGGTATTTATCCTTTGTCTTCAAAACCACCTCTTCCGGCAATTCCGGAGCGGGAGGTTTTTTGTCCCAATTAATCCTTTCCAGAAAGTCCCGGACATATTGTTTATCAAAAGCTTCCTGGGGTTTGCCGGGCTTGTAGGTCTTTTTATCCCAGAACCTGGATGAATCCGGAGAAAATATTTCATCGATCAAAATTATTTGTTTATCTATCATCCCAAACTCAAACTTGGTATCTGCGATGACCATCCCTCTTTTCTCCGCATAATCCGCCGCCTTTTTGTAGACGGCAATACTTTTGCCCCTTAGGGTCAAAGCCAAGTCCTCTCCAATCATTTTTATCACATCTTCAAACGGAAGATTTTCATCATGTCCTTCTTCCGCTTTGGTGGTAGGGGTAAATATGGGATAAGGGAGCCTTCCTGATTCTTTGAGATGAGTTGGGAGATCAACTCCGAAAAGTTTTATGGCTCTGGATTTGCCCTCATATAATCTTTTTTCTTTATATTCCTTCCATAATGAACCGGAGATGTATCCTCTGACCACGCATTCGATGTTAATCCTTTTAGCTTTCTTAACTAACATGGATCTTCCTTCGAGGATGTTTCGGTATTTCTTGAGATTTTCAGGATATTGGTCAACCTCAGAGGTGATCAGATGATTTTCCACCACGTCTCTGACCAGATCGAACCAGAACAAAGACATTTGAGTTAATATTTTTCCTTTGCCGGGAATCCCGGTGGGAAGGACTACATCGAAGGCGGAGATTCTGTCGGTGGCGATGATCAAAAGTTTGTCATCCAGATCGTAAACATCTCTGACCTTCCCTTTAGCAAAGAGTTTATATTCTTGGATATTAGTCTCCATCAACGGCTGTTCCATTTTTCCTCCACCTATTTGAAAAGTTTTATTATGGCCCAAATAAATATAATAAAGTAAATTACTTTGACTATATTCAATAGGATAATAATTGGACTCCCATAGGATGGCGAAGTTAACATTTGAATTACCGTAAATATAAAAAGAAGAACGGCTGAAGATACAAGTATTATTGACACATTTTTTGCCTCTTTCCACAGACGAATTGTTGCCAAAACAATAAATACTATTGTTGCAATCCCAGATATTGCTATCAAAGCAATTGGTGCAACAGAATTTCCTTCTAAATTTTCAGCAGACGACAGGACAGATAAAATGTAAGTTCCTATTCCAAATATTGCTAGTGTTTTATTTGTCATACTTATTTTATTAAATCCTCTCGGCTTATGTAGCCCAGGGCTTATAGCTTGGGGAATTTAGCCTGCAAATCCCTTGTATTCATAACATCTGAAGATATGAAAAGTAGTCAAAATCTTTCCCCCGCGATAGATTTTTAATGGCTCAACCTCTTCAACCGAAGCGAAGAAATTTTTCAAGTTTTCTGGATTTTTATACCTTTCCCTTTGGTCATAGACAAAAATAGCATCTTTTCCTAAGAAATCATTTGGATTCGACCAAAAATCAAATTGCAACCCATTTTCACCTACGATGTTGTTTGAATATGTTTCCAAAGAAGTGTAAAATGCAATCTCACTGGGGACTTTGTAGCCATAGCCAACTACTATGGTTCCTTCGGGCATCTTGTTTCTTTCGGTTTTTACTCTTTCTCCCAACTCTCTCCATCCGGTTATAGTATCAAGTGAAGATGAAACCGGAATGGATTTTATTATGGGTAAGATATGCGCAATCAAAACAAAAATCAAGCTAACAATTAAGGCAGAAATTCCCCAGGTTTTAACCCATTTTTTCCCTTTTTCTAAAAATCGAAAAAACAAAGCCACCCCAGAAATTGAAGCCGAAAAATATCCCGCACTCATCCAGTTCATTTTAACCCAGTATTTGCTCGCCACCAAAGTAAAAAATAAAATTATGGGAAAAGACCAAAAAAGGCAAACCAGAAATTTTTCATTCTCCTCAAGTTCCCTCTCCCCTCTGGGGAGAGGGTTAGGTTGAAAATCCCGCCAGAGGCGGGAGTGAGGGGGCGACTTGACCACAGTTTTCCGTTTGAACCCTATTATCCCGCTTTTAATAATGGCATAAATTAAACTGAAATAAATTAAGGGGGAGATCACCCCAATTTGTGCGCCCAAATAACCAAAAAAATGCCAAGCCGAAAAGGCATGCAACTCCCCGGCTCTTCGGGAAGATTGAAAAAGAAAAGAAGCCCAATGGTTTTGAGCGTTCCATATTATCACTGGAGAAAAGAACAAAATTGCCAAGATCAAGGCTAAATAAGGCTCTTTGGAGAGAAGCCATCTTCGATTCTGTCTTGAAAAAAAGAGATATAGAAAAACTGACCCGATTATGAAAAGGGCGGTATATTTTGAAAACAATCCCAAGCCTGTGCTTATCCCCCAAAAATACCACCACTTTTTCTTTTGGGTTAAAATTAGCTTCAAGAAAAAATAAAAGGAAAGGACCCAGAAAAAAATCATCGGTGTGTCGGGAGTGGCAATGACTGCACCTAAAGAGAAAATTAAGATACTATTTAAAAGTAGCGCAGAGAAAAAACCAACTTTCTGGTCAAACAGCAGCTTGCCAATAAGATAAGTTAAATAAGTCAAACCCGCGGAGATTAACACACACGGAATCCGCACGAAAAACTCACTTTGCTTTCCCAAGTGGGTGAAAATGAAAATCAAATAAGCTAACATAGGTGGATGGTCAAGATAGCCTAATGCCAGATGCCGTGAATAATTCCAATAATAGGCTTCCTGGGGAGCTAAATTGGGGATATTAATGTAAATTAGGTGGAAAAAGGTCGTGCCCAAGATAAGGTAGAGGAGATAGTTAAGATACTTGGGGTCTTCTTTTTCTATGGACATTGAGGACACTTTTTAAGGAAAAGAAAGACGGACAGCTACAAGGGCTGTCCTTACGAAAACCATTCGTGCAGTCAGGCCCCCTGACCTGACTGGCTTAAACCCGTCGGATTAGGGGACTGAAGGACACGAGAATGCTTGTGTTATTTTTTTATGAACGTCCGATTATCTCTTATCTCGATTTTATCTTCAGCAAAAAGCTGAATCGCTTCTGAATAAGTCTGATGCTCAACTTTTAAAACCCTTTCGGCTAAGCTTTCGGGGGTGTCATCATCTAAGACTGGAACGGTTTTCTGCACCACAATGGCACCATGATCGTAGACTTCGTCCACCATGTGGACTGTTACACCAGTGACCTTCACTCCCGAATTTATCACCGCTTCGTGCACGTGAATTCCATACATTCCCGGTCCCCCAAAGGTGGGAAGAAGTGCGGGATGGATATTTAATATTTTATTTTTATATGCTCTTATCACCGTGGGCGAAAGCATTTTCATGTATCCTGCTAAAATCACCAGATCGGTTTCATTCTCTTTTAGAATGGAAAGGAGTTTTTCATCAAACTCCTCCGGGGTAGCAAATTGCTTGTGGCTTAGATGAATGGCGGGAATATTATGGTTCCGTGCACGCTCCAGGGCACCCGCTTTGCTGTTGTTACTTATCACCGCTTTGATCTGCGCATTCAATTTGCCTGCTTCGATATTGTCTATTATGGCTTGCAGATTTGTTCCCCCGCCGGAACACAACGCTATTAAGTTTAGCTTTTTCATTATGTAAAGTCCCCTCCTATTCATCGAGTTCAGGAGTGATGAATGTTCTGACGTCCTTATGTCCTTTAGTATATTTTCAATTTCCTTTTTATTATTTTCAATTTGACTTTCAAAATTTGCTGAAACCAGTACTTTCTCATCACCATTCAGCCAAACGCAGAAAGTTATACAATAGTTAATCACCATAACAATTATGGTAAACACAAAAATATAAGAAAATAGTGCTACTTTGACATATAAGACATTTAGAACTAAACCAAATAGCGCCCCCAACCCACACGAAAAGACGGATGACGAAACTTGTGATTTGTTACGTAGTTGAGCCGTTAATGAGTTAAAATCCTTGTGTGAATAGAAATAATAGTTATAGAGATGATCAGCTTCTGAAACAGATACATTTATTTTAAGGTTTCTTAATTTATTCATCAAGAACTTGATCAAAGGTCTATGTCCAAAGAAAGTGAAGCGGTAGATCAGCCTATAGACTGAATGGATGATATACCCTGCAACAAATGCTAACATTAAGAATGTAATACTTCCCAAGTTACCTATATCAACAGGTAATAATCCTTCTTTCATTAAAGGGAACAAGAACAACGTTCCAGGGATGATATACCAAAGATAATCCTTATGTTCCATATTTACCTCCTATTTTCCTGAATATTCTGTGCCTGCCACGTCCCTGACCTGGTTCCGCATTTTGCGGGATCGGGTCGGGGGACCCGACGGGCACAGGATAAATCAAACCGCTACTCCCTCAATTATTTTTCTTTCCTTCTCTGTAATTCCGTAAAGTTTGTAAACTATCTCATCAATCTCTTTACCTGTCTTTTCAATCTGTCTCTGCATTTGCTCTTTTTTACTCCCTTTGGCAGTCTGAATTTTGTTGTTCAAATCCAGTATCACATCCACCAATGCCACCAAGTCATCGTAGAGTTTCTTTTCGGAAGGGTTATCAATATCAATATTATGAATAGGAAGTGTTTTCAAATATCCAATTCTTACTTGAGGAAAAATAGTGCCTGATTGATGGATAATATTTTTGTAATAATATTCGTATAGCTTAGAATTTATAATACCCAATATGTAATTCACACTTGGAAATTTCCTTTTAGGTATCGTTCCATGAACTGTTTGCTCAAAATAATATCCTTTAGGGTCGTACGTAGCAATTATCCTATCTGCTGTTTTTCGTGTAAGTATCTTAGGGACTTCAAATATCTCGGGGACCCTTAGTCTTATACCTAATCCTTTATCTTTCCCAACCCTTTTCCGTTCTTCTTTCTTCATAAGTTCTGGTCTATAATTCACGTATCTACCCTTCCAGGCCAGAAAGTACCTCCCCATATCATCACCGAAAATCAAAGGCTTACAATATTCATTCTGCTTCTCATCTATAAAGAGGAGATCTTTAATCCGACCAGCAATAATTCCATCTTTCACGTAACAGATAGACTGGAGTTCTACCGAATTCTTTCTTATTTTACTTTCGATAGATTTAGTATGCATTGAAAAAGAGAGTACGAAAGTATGATTTTTGTCATTTTCATAAATTGCCTGATCTATCGTGCATATTTCTGATTGCATGTTCTGGTCAATCTCTGATATGGAAACCAAATTGGGTTTTCTAATTTCATTTTTCTTTCTTAAAACAAAAATTACATTATTCACAGCCGCTGTGTCAAAAACAGTTTTTCGTGGGCATGTAAGTGCTGAGACATAACAGTCGTTCAAGATGCTATTTCTCAAAAATCTAAATTGCAGATTCGTGAGAAATTTATTTGGCACGATCAAACTAACATAGCCATTGTCCTTGAGTAATAATATCGATTTTTCGGTGAAGAGACCATAAGTATCTAATCTCCCCTTTGCAGATTTGAAGTTAGTTTTATAATAAACTTTGTCTTTATTGCTCAGTGCAGTCGCAGATACATAAGGCGGATTGCCGATTACAACATCAAATCCACCCTCGTCCTTCATAATTTTTCTGAATTCTACATCCCAATCAAAAGCGTTAACTTTGTACAAATCCCCACCGAAGTTACTTTTAAGTTCCAGAGTATCGCCTGAAATCAATGAGTTCCCGCATTTGATGTTTTCATCCAGCATGGGAAGGATTGCTCTGCCGTGGACCATGCCGTGTTCGCCCTCAAGCATTTTAAGCATTAGAGATAACTTTGTTACCTCTACTGCCTGATCATCAATGTCTACGCCAAAAATATGTTCACGCAGTATCTGGCTTCTTTCACGAATAGTTAGATGCGGTTCAATATCTCTATCCCTCAACTTCAATTGACTCTGCTTTTCTTTTAATTTTGATTTGACCTTTTTCTGATTGCGATAATAGCACAACATTTCTTCATAAGCCCGGATAAGAAAACTTCCTGAGCCACAGGCGGGATCTAATATCCTTAACTTTTTAATTTTTCTGGGTGGCAATTCCAGAAGTAACCTACCGACCGTATTCTTAACGATGTAATCCACAATATATTCTGGGGTATAATACACCCCACCCGCTTTTCGCACTTCAGGTTTTAATTCATATTTAAGCTGGTGGTCCGTTAATCTGATAGTATAACCCAGATACTGCTCATAGATATTGCCCAGAACTTCTAAAGGAATCACATCAAATTGGTAAGGATGATAGGTGTCTTCAATGATTTCCCGCATCACCTTGAAATCTATGGCTAAGTTATTCTCCCATTCTTGCGGACGAAACAGATCGCTGTCAAAGATTATGTTATAATGCCTGAATTCCTCTCTGAGAAATACCATGGTATTGGTGCCAACGGTATCAGTTCTTTCTTCAAACAGTTCTTTTAAAGAGCGGGAGTGAACTAAGCGTCGGTCTTCACAAAAACGCATAAAGATAATGCGGTCTAAAATCTTTTGGGTAATCTCCTTCAGATAATCCGCATCTTTCTCTGGTTCTCCGGAATGAAAAAGCTCACTATTGTTTTTGAAAATATCCTTGGCTAAAGATTCCCGCCACCTTTTGAGGTCGTCTAGGATTGCTTTGTCAACTGAAACTCTTTCTTTGGGCTTTATCAGTAGTAATTTCTCCAGTTCGCCCTGGATCACCGATTCTCTGGAAATCAGCCATAACTTCTCAAACTGCTGGAGATATTGACCCCACTGCAAATCAATCTTCAAACCCTTGAGAAGATTTCTGGCATCCGGTTTAACCGTGACGTCAAAGAGCCTCAAACCCTCGAAGTCGGTCAGTAACACAAACGGGACACCCTTTCGGTTATATCCGTATCGGACTGCTTGTTCAATATGTTTGTTGAGATCAGCTTTGGGAGGCTTTGCTTCGATAAAAATTTTGATCTTGCCTTCGACCTTTAGTCCATAATCCACCCTGCCATGAGAAATCTTTTCCTCTGGACTCACTTCATCCCGATCATTTACATTCCAGCCCAATACTTCTTTGAGAAATGGCTGAATAAATGAGGTTTTAGTTGCTTCCTCGTTATACTCTTTGATCCGACCAGAAGAATATTCTCTTTCAAATCTTTCTATTAGCTTGGAAAGGTTCTTTTTTGCTCTTTCTTTTCTTAATCTCATTTACGAACTCCAAACCATTGACCTGTATCGGTGGCATTTATGCGAGAGGTTTTAATTTTCGATTCTAACATCATGTTCGATAAATCGAACCGCTACAATTTTAATTGCAATTGTAGCGGTCGCATTTATGCGACCTTGGTTTGTGGTGTCGAATTATTCCAACATAATAATCTGTGCGATGAATCGCACCGCTACAATAACTGTTGCATTTATGCGATCATTCCGTGTCCTTTTAGGATGAAACATACTGAGCCAAGAATTGTTGCGGGGTAGGGGTACCCCCGCAACAACGGTTAACGCGAACAAACATAGGATTTACAGCCAGGGCAGATATTTTTCTAATTCATAATTGCTGACGTGAATTCGATACTGATCCCATTCCACCTTTTTGTTAGCTATAAGTGAATTGAAGATGTGTTCGCCCAATATCTCCTTTGCCAACTGGCTTTTTTCAAACTCTTTTATCGCTTCCTCCAAAGAGCCGGGGAGACAATCGATATTCAGTTTCTGTCTTTCGCTTTCCGATAAGCTGAAGATGTTCATCTCCGCTGGTGGAGGTATCTGGAGCTTTTGCTCAATCCCTTTCATCCCTGCTCCCAGCATCAAGGCAAAAGCCAAGTAAGGATTGCAGGCAGGATCGGGTGACCTGAGCTCAATCCGAGTGGCTTTTTCTTTGCCCGGCTTATATTCGGGGATGCGAACCAGAGCGGATCGGTTACGCGTTCCCCAGCAGATGTATACAGGTGCCTCATACCCTGGGACGAGACGTTTGTAGGAGTTGACCCACTGGCTTAAGACCAAACATATCTCTTTGATATGGCTAAAGAGTCCTCCAATATAATGTTTTGCTTCCTGGGAAAGGTGATACTTTTTCTCATCCGGGTCGAAGAAGATATTTCTATCGTTTTCAAATATAGATTGATGGGTATGCATGCCTGAGCCGTTTTCTCCAAAAAGGGGTTTGGGCATAAAGGTGGCATAGTAACCTTCTCTTAAAGCCAGCTCCTTTACGGTCAGACGATAGAACATCACGAAATCTGCCATAATCAATGCTTCTTGATAGCGCAAATCGATCTCGTGTTGAGAGGGTGCTACCTCGTGATGGGTGCACTCCACTGGAATGCCCATGGCCTCAAGAGCAGATGCGGCAATCTTTCGCATTCTGGTACCTGCGCTCACCGTGCTGTAATCGAAATAACCGCCTTCATCTACTGGGGTAGGATCATCTTTGCGGGGGAAGTAAAAATATTCGATCTCCGGGCCACAGTAGAATTTCCATCCTTTCTTTGCTGCCACCTCTAACGTCCTCTTCAACACATACCGCGGATCACCTGCAAACGGTGAGCCATCCGGATTTAGCACGTCACAGATAAGCAGGGCTACCTTTTCGTCATTCACCGACCAGGGCAGGATGCGGAAGGTAAGCGGATCAGGCATGGCTACCAGATCACTTTCTTGAATGCGCACAAATCCCTCTATGGACGAACCATCGAATCCCTGCCCATCCTCCAGCACATGCTCTATTTCGCTTCGGGTGATGGACATCCCCTTCAGTTGTCCCAAAATATCGGTGAACCACAGGCGAATGTATTTCACCTTATTCTCGTCTATTAAAGCTAAAACCTCATCTTTGGTTTTGGGCATAATTTACCTCCTCTTAACAAAAATAAATATGAAAGAATGTAGTTACTTGATTTATCAAATTTTCCTGGAAAGTAAGTTCTGTCAAAAAAGAAAATCAATTAGGCATCTAAGGAAATCCAGAGGGATGAACCCTCTGCTCCGCATAGCCAAGTCTTTGTAGCTTGGAATTCAAATGCCTCAATCAAACGTCGTAATAAAGAGTCATCTCGTAAGGATGGGGTCTGTTTCTTACCTCATTATGCTCTTTGTTCAGCTTATGATCGATCCATATCTCCAGAAGATCTTCGGTGAAAACATTTCCCTCCAAAAGAAACTGATGATCTTCTTTTAAACCTTCTAAAGCCTCCTTCAGGGTGGTAGGGAGGGATTTTATTTTCTCCCTTTCTTTGGGATCCAAAACAAAGATATTTTGATCAAAGGGACCAAAGCCAGCTTTGGTGGGGTCTATTTTTTTCTTTATCCCATCGATCCCCGCCATAAGTTGAGCCGCTAAAGCCAGATAAACGTTACAAGTTCCATCCGGAGGTCTGAATTCGATTCTTTTCTCCTGAGGAGCTATGGCATATTTGGGAATACGAATAGCCGCGATCCGATTGGCTAAAGAGAAAAAGAGTTTCACCGGGGCTTCAAATCCAGGAACCAATCTCTTGTAAGAATTGGTGCTGGGATTGGTGAAGGCTAAAAGAGCCCTCCCGTGGGTCAAAAGTCCGCCAATGTAATAAAGAGCCAATTGACTCAAACCCGCATATCCTTTTTTGCCATAGAAAAGTGGTTTTCCATTTTTGAAAAGATGTTGATGGAAATGCATGCCATTGCCAGCCTCGTTATATAGGGGCTTGGGCATGAAGGTGACGGTATGATCATATTTTTTCGCCACCATTTTGACCACATATTTAATCCACATAGTTATATCACCCATGTTGGTGAGCGTATCCTCCAATATTTCTATCTCCGATTGTCCGGGACCTCCTACCTCATGGTGATGATACCTTACTGGAATGCCACCTTCCTCAATCAATTTAACCATCTCCGTTCGGACCTGGAAAAGATCGTCTAAAGGAGGAATAGCATGATAACCGCTGTGGCTGGGGATTTTATGTCCTAAGTTTTTAACCTCCAGAAGTCCTGAATTCCAATCCGCCTCGTTGGAATCTATGATATAGGAAGCCATGTTAATGTCATTCTTATAGCTGATGCTGTCAAAGATGTAAAACTCAAATTCCGTGCTCCACAGGCTCTCATCTGCAATACCTGTTTTTATCAAATATTCTTCTGCTTTCTGGGCAATATATCTCGGCTCCCTTTTGAAGGGTATAGAATCGTTTATCTCAAAAGAGCTACAGATAAAACTTAACGTGGGCACATTCCAGAAAGGGTCTAACTTTGCGGTTTTGATATCAGGAATAAGCGTCATATCCCCGGACTCCACAGGCTTAAATCCCGGTGTGGCAGAACCATCAAAAGGAATTCCGGTTTTAAACATATTCATATTCAGCTGGCTTTGGGGTAAGGAGAGGTGATGCCATCTCCCAAACAGATCAATAAATTTCAAATCGACCATCTCGATCTTCTTATTTTGAGCAAACTTCATTACCTCTTTTGGGCTTTTAAACAAGTTTCACCTCCATCTGGAAATTAAAAACAGTTACCTCCACTTTGAAAATCAAAGTTAATACACCAGGCCATAAAAGTCAAACAAAATAGGATTAAAGTTACCTCATTTTAGGTGGGGTAGAAAACAGTCAAAGGTTTTCCTTTTGGGACAAATCTGAAAGATTTCTCCAGATATTCATAATAATGCCGAAGCTCTCTGATTTTACATAAGCTTGTGGGGCTGTTGACCCAGTATTTCTCTAGCGGGTTTCGTTAAAAAGGTTTTGGTTGCGGTTTATGGTGAGCTTGTCGAACCATTACGTATCGTCTATCGTGAGGTGTTTGTCGTTTATCGTGTTAAGACTTCCCAATGATCCGCCTTCGGCGGAAAAGACGAAACCGAAATTCAAACCCGATACGTGTCCGACTTGTAGTGCGCTTGTCGAATCTAAACCTAAACCGATCCTTATGGATCCAAATTCGGATAAACGACTCGTATGACGGAGACTCGCCTGGGAGTGCATACGCATAAGCAGACTTAAGCAACAGACTCTTTTTTAAAGGAAATATTTTTAAAAAGATATTTAAGCAATTTGTCATTTTTTGGGGTCCGAGGAGCCCCGCCTGATGGCGGGGCTCCTGGAAGGGGCTGTTTTACTTGAAAGAAGGAAAGAAATGCACTTCTAATAGTATGCAAAAAACATGCCAAAATCAACCAAAGAAAGATAAAAGCCTTAGCTTTATGGTTGTAACATTTTAATTCATAAAGACTTACAAATTAAATTATCATAAATGAAGCGTTTATGACTAATAGGTTAAATAGCCTACAAATTCGTAATTTTTTACGATTCTCATAAAAATTTTACGACAATACTGACTTGAATTGTCAGCGGGTATCTTGCGTTGATTCTTGGAAAAGATTTTATAAAATGGATTAGTCCTCGATATAGCAAACAGAACATTCAAAAGCTTTTGTATTCTGTTCTATCTGCTAAATAAGATTTCTATGTTTATCGACTATCGGTTTGGGTTTCGGTCACGTATCGGGGAACGTATGTCGGTTTCGTCTAACGGATTTTTGACGATTCGCATGAATGCATACGCATAGACGACGGACGCTGATTCTTTAAACGATACCTAACCGAACACGCAACCCTTTAAAACGAGACCTAAAGGATGCAACCATTATTTAATTGAGAAGGCAGTATCCGAATATTGTGATTACACGGATTAACCGTTCAAATTTTAACCGCAGTTCCACTAACACTGACCATCAGCATTCCTTGTCGGACCATCTCAAAATCCAAATCGACTCCTACCACAGCATTTGCTCCCAAGCTTAGGGCATTTTCTTTCATCTCTTGGAGGGCGATTTGGCGCGCCCTGGAAAGCTCCTTTTCGTAAGCCCCTGCTCTTCCACCCACTATATCCGTAATGGTGGCAAAGAGGTCTTTGACCAAATCCGCCCCCAAAATAGCCTCTCCGGTCACAATCCCCAAATACTCCTTTATCGGTTTTCCCTCTAAGGTGGGTGTGGTGGTTATTATTATTTATCCTCCTTTTTTGGTGCTTATGATTTTTTCCCAGTATAGATTGGGCTGTTGCCTAAGTATGTTTATCGTCTATCGGCTAAGGCTTCGGCTACGTATCGTAATTAGTCTCTCGGTTTTGTCTTTCGTCTTCCCCCGATAAACGATCACGAGTTACGATAGACGATACGTAACCGTAACCTTTTCACGAAACCAACAGAAAAGAAGTTCCGCAACAGACAAGATTTATGTGTTAATTTCATAGAGTCTATATTTCTTATAAAGCTTTGCCCCAAGTAATTCCAATATCCTATTCATCTTGAGGTTATCTTCTAAAACCCAGGACAACTCCGCCCAGGTGTATCCTCTTTTTACTCCTACGTTATAGGTCTCTACATAAAAGACCGTGTCGATCCCCCTTTTTTGAAATTCAGGAACAACCCCCATGGTGATGATTCTAACCCCATTTATTTTATTTTTGATTTTGGTATGCCACAGGAGTTTGAAAAGACCCAATGGGAAAAGCCTCCCATTGATTTTATGAAGCACTTGATTCACATCGGGCAGAGCCAAAGAGAAACCAGCCGGCTTTCCATCCATCTCCGCAATGAAAATCAGATGAGGATCGACTATCTGTTTCAACCCTTTAACCATATGGTCGAATTCCTCATCGGTCATGGGAATAAATCCCCAGTTGGGGGACCAAGCAGAATTATAAATCGCTTTTATCTTCTCCACCTCATTTTTAAGATTTTTCATATTGACGTTGTGAATCTTGATTTCTTCCTTTTGTTTGATATTTTCCGCCATTTTTACCACTCTCTCAGGCGGAGGGGAATTTTTATCTATGAAGTAAGCATATAAATCCTTTGCTTTTCTCATGCCATATCTTTCCATAAAATCCAGATAATATTTTGGATTATAAGTCATCATAAAAACCGGCGGTGAGTCGAATCCTTCCAAAAGCATTCCCCACTCTTCATTGGAGGAGAAATTTGCCGGTCCCCGCATAATTTCCATTCCTTTGGATTTCAACCACCCTCTAAGCGCATCCAAAAGAGCTTTAGCTACCTCATAATCTTCCACACACTCAAAAAAGCCAAAGAATCCCGCCTTCTCCTTTTGGAACTCAATATGCTTGTGATTCACAGTCCCTGCAATTCTTCCTACCACATTCCCATCCCTCTTCGCCAAATAAAAGACCACCTCCGCATGCCTGAAGAATGGATTTTTGTCCTTATCGAAAAACTCTTTCCTTTCGCTGATCAAAGGCGGAACCCAGTTTTTGTCGTTTTTATAGATTTTCCAAGGGAATTTGATGAAGTCCATCAAATCCTTTTTTGTTACCACTTCTTTAATGTTTAGCTCTTTAGTTTCCATTTATCTTCTATTGGTGTATTCCGTCTTTAGCGGGATGCTCTTTAGCTTCGGGAATTCCCATTCCCGAAGCATCAGAGATTTACTTATGCCTTTTAGCCTGGGAGACTTTCACACCTACTGCAAACCGGATATTTTCTCTTGGATTTTGTCCCATATTAAACCACTTCTCCATCTCGACCAAAGTAGAGAAGTTTTTGTAAAAATTGATTTCAGAGCCCAAGGTGATCTTTGGGTAAAACCCGTTTTCGTTTTCGCCTAGTGTGATGCTATAAAGACCTCCAAAGAGTTCGACACTTCCGTATGGGGTAAAAATCTTACTCAAATCCTTACTGGCAATAAAATAGATACTGCCAGGATAGATCAAATAAAAATCGACACCGAAAGATAAATCCAGATACTTATTCCTGGGGACCTGCAGCTTAAATTCCTCCATAAAAAGCCAGAAAGGCTTCTCCCATTCGTAATGGTCAATTACATCAGACTCTATTCTAAGCCCGCCTTCTAATCCCACCTTCCTTTCTGTGGCTGACCTTCCATAACGGGGCATCAGAATCATAAGATAATGATCCTCGTAGTAGGATTTAGGATAGCTGTATCTTTGAGTTGTGTACGTATAAAGACCAGAGGTGAAAGAAAATCCATCCGAGGTTTTGGCGGTTTGCAGGGTGGAAAAACAGCCAGAAAGTAAAAAAACTGGAGATATGATTAGGCAGATAAGAAGAAGTTTAAGGAATATAAATCTCATAGGGGAGGCGCCACTTTGACTACAAAACTCGATGCTTGCTTTGGTTCCCTACGGACGCTTTGTCCGTGACGCTTTATGGTAACGGATTCATCCTGAACGGACTCACGGTGAACGGACAAGGTGTCCGATACCAACAAGGGGAACTTCTTCAAATCACCCCCATCTTTTTCCCCACCTTTTCGAACACCTCTAATACTCTATCCAATTGTTGGTCTGTATGAGTGGCGGTGTAGCTGGTGCGGAGAAGTTGAGAGCCGGGGGAAACCGCAGGGCTGATTATGGGATTGGTGAAGATGCCTTCGTCAAAAAGCATCTTCCACATTTTAAATGTCTTAATGTCATCGCCTATATAAATAGGAATTATGGGGGTTTGTGAATTTCCTATATTAAACCCCAGAGCTTTGAACTCTTTGTGCATTCTTTTGGCTATCTGCCACAATCTTTCTCTTCTTTCCGGCTCGCTCTCGATAATATCCAGAGCCGCCAAACAAGCCGCTACTGCGGCTGGGGGTGGGCTGGCGGAGAAAATTAAAGCCCGCGAAAAGTGTTTTATGTAATTTATCACCCTCTCGCTTGAGGCGATGAACCCACCTAAGGAGGCAAAAGACTTGGAAAATGTCCCCATCACAATATCAACCTCATCCTCCAGATTAAAATGCTCAGCGGTGCCACGTCCATTTTCTCCCAAAACTCCTATGCTATGGGCATCATCCACCATCACCCGAGCGTTATATTGTTTAGCTAAATTCACAATTTCAGGGAGATTGGCAATATCCCCCTCCATGCTAAAGACTCCATCCACCACGATGAGTTTTCCGGCTTTATTCTCGCATGAGCTCAAAACCCTCTTCAAATCGGACATATCGTTATGCTTGAATTTGATCACACTTCCAAAGGAGAGCCTACACGCATCCACAATGCTGGCATGATCGGATCGGTCGGTGATCACGTGATCTTTTCGGTTCACCAATGTGGCGATGGTTCCTATATTGGTCAAAAACCCAGTGGAAAAAACCTGTGCCGCCTCTTTTCGCATGAATTTGGCTAATCTTCTTTCCAACTCCTCGTGAATATCTAATGTGCCATTGAGAAATCTGGAGCCGGAACATCCGGAGCCATATTTTTTCACCGCCTCCAAAGCGGCTTTCTTAACCTTGGGGTGTGAGGTCAAGCCCAAGTAGTTATTGGACCCGATCATGATCATCTTTTTGCCACCCACTATCACCTCGGTATCCTGCCCGGATGAGATTGCCATGAAATAGGGATATATCCCCATTTCCTTCACTTCCTCAGCGTCCGTGAAATTATAACATTTGTCGAATATGTCCATCCATTACCTCTTAAGTCAAAGATTATCGAAAATCCTTCCCAGACGGGTCTCCGACATTTTGGGCAATTTATGTTATAAAACAAAATCAAATTTGTCAAGCGAAAAAGTTCCTTCATTTTTTCAGAGATAGGTCAATCATCTCCCACCTTTGACGGGATTGCTTGACGAATAAAGCTTGAAGTATCAAACTTCAGCTAAAGGGTCTGCCTGAAGGCAGACACTCCAAAACACGTTTCGACAATAACAGGAGGAAGGAAAAGAGGGAAATCTGTAGGTCGGTCAGTTGACTCAAATGAGGTTGCGACCGCAGGAAGCTACCCGACACACTTTATTCTTTATAACCTAAATGCTTTTGTAAAAGCTCTTGGATTTCGTCAATCTTGAAGGGTTTGGATAGAAAACCGTCGGCATGGGCGGAAAATGCGTCGCTTTTGGAGGAATCGGTGCCAAAGCCGGTGATCACCACCACCGGAAGATCCGGGAATTTATCTTTGATGGTTCGCAAAAGATCCATGCCTCCCATCTTGGGCATCCTCAGATCGGTGATCACCATATCGAATGAATCCTCTTCTAACTTGTGCAAAGCCTCTTCCCCATCTTTTGCGGCTATTCCCTGGTAGTCGAAAAACTCCAGGGTATCCGCCAGAAGAGTAGACATGTGGGGATTATCGTCGACAATTAATATCTGGTGAGTTCGGCGCATAAAATTGAAAACCAAAAATTCAAAATGCAAAACTAATAGCCAACACACTAAAAAAGCTTTTACATTGTCATCGCGAGCAATAGCGAAGTCCCGCCTTTGGCGGGACTCCTCGCAATGACAGTTCACTTAATGCGTTTGGATAAGAAACTATTCCATAGTTGCAATTTTAAATTTTCCTTTTTACATTTTTCCTTATTTTTTATCGGTTTAATTAATCTGAATCTTCATTCTTAGATTGATTTTAATTTCACCTTCCCATTTAGCTTTCTGATCTTCTCCAAATCCTTCTTTTTCCCTTTGATCTTAAGTCTGATTCCCTCCCCCTCAAATCCGCTTTCCACAACCACTCCCATCTTATAAAAATAAGGGAGCAGATCTAAGTTGTCTTTCTCCAGAAAAAGCCAAACTTCACTAAAGTCTCCTTCAGGATGAGCCAAAAGGGCGAGTTCTTGGAGAGACTCCTTTATTCTTGCAATAAGATCGGTTATTCCGATCTCCTTTTCTGCGGAGATGAAGATTCCGTTTTCTTTCTGATCTGAATTGGGAAGGGAAGGACGAATGAAAGGAGGGTGCTTTCCATCTAATTTATCGATTTTGTTATAAACCATAATAGTGGGCTTATCCAGAGAAGCCAATTCGGAAAGGACCTGATTCACTTGATCTATATGTTGACCAAAATCTGGATGGCTTATGTCTACGACATGCAACAAAAGATCCGCCAATCTCACCTCATCCAAGGTGGACTTGAAGGATGCCACCAGATGATGGGGAAGTTTTCTGATGAAGCCAATAGTGTCAGTTAAAACTATCTTCATATCTTTGGAGTGCTTACCATCCATAGACGAGTCCTCGTCTTCGGTGAATCTGATTAACCTGGTGGTGGAATCCAGGGTGGTGAACAATTTTTCCTCTACCTTTGCGGAAGCTTTAGTTAGCTGATTGAAAAGGGTGGATTTGCCCGCATTGGTATAACCGACCAAGGTGACTTTCCCGCCAGAGGCAGATCCTTCGGAAAACATGTGTTCTCTTCTTTTTCTTTGAACCGTTCTCTCCTTGTCAATTTTGACAAGGCTTTTTTCCAAGTCCGAGATTTTCCTTCTTAGCCTTCTTCGATCTACCTCCAATTGGGTCTCGCCCGGACCCTTTGTTCCAATGCCTCCCTCTTGCCTTGAGAGGTGTGTCCATCCTCTGGTCAAGCGGGGCAAAAGATACTTAAGCTGTGCCAGCTCCACTTGTATTTTGGCTTCTTTGGTCTTTGCCCTTTTGGCAAATATATCCAAAATCAAGGTGCTCCGATCTATCACTTTGATGTCCAGCTTTTTCTCCAAATTATATACCTGGGCAGGAGATAGGTCGTCGTTGAATATGATGAGGTTTGCCCCTTTTCTTCGGGAGAGATCACCAATCTGGTCGGTCTTTCCTTTTCCTATGAAGAAAGCCGGATCAAGCTTCTGGCGTTCCTGGATCACCGTATCCAGCACTTCTGCTCCAGCGGTCTCCGCCAGAAGCTTTAGCTCCCCTAAAGACTCGTCTACATAAAATCTGTTGAGGGAAGGAAGTTTAACCCCCACTAAGATGGTTCTCTCTTTGATTTTTAATTTTGCGACTTCGAACAATTTTCCCTTTAAAAAGAAAATTAGGTTCAAGAATTTCTAACTTCCATATAATTATACTGTCAAAAATGCAAAAATTGAAGAAAAAAAATTGGGAAACAAAAAATCCTCAATTGAATTTTTGGATCAAAAAATTTTTAAAAAATTTTCATTTAAGTATTGATTTTTGATTTTGATTTATTTATTTTTTCACCCTAAAATTTGAGGTGGTTATCCCGCCTTTGGCGGGATGATTCCTTTTTATGAAAGGAGGAAGGAGATGATTATAATTCCCGAAAGGATGTTTTTAACCAAAGGAGTGGGCAAACACAAAGAGCAACTCTCCAGCTTCGAGTTAGCTTTGCGGGATGCAGGAATTGCAAATTTCAATTTAGTCCGAGTCTCCAGCATCTTCCCTCCCGGTTGCAAGCTGATTGCCCCGAAACTGGGGTTGCGACTTTTAAAGGATGGGCAGGTGGTCTTCACGGTGATGAGCTCCAATGCTACCAATGAGCCGAATCGATTGGTATCAGCTTCGGTAGGGATGGCAATTCCGAATGATAGAACCAAATATGGATATTTGGCTGAACATAAGGCATTTGGGCAGACACTGAAGAAAGCAGGCGATTATGCCGAGGACTTAGCCGCTACTATGTTAGCCACCACTTTAGGTATTGACTTCGATGTGGACAAAGGCTATGACGAGAGAAAAGAAATCTGGAAAATCTCCGGTGAGATCGTTCGCACCACCAACATTACCCAAACTGCAGAGGGTGATAAAAATGGACTATGGACCTCCGTGGTGGCGGCCGCCATTTTCGTAGCAGGTTGAGAGCTTTTTAAGAATTTCTCAAATAACTTTACAAACGAATAAAATCATTTGCCAATGGAATGGCGTGTCATGTTGAGCGAAGCGAAACATCTCTCTATTTTCGTCAGGCTGGGCATTAGACGCGAATAGGTGGGGGTTAGATTCTTCCCCCCCGCCAAAGGCGGGGTCAGAATGACATGTAAGAATTATTAGGGCGTTTGAATTAAATTTGCGCAAAACCGCTTTTATGGATAATACGGATTTTCGACCTCATAATTTTTTAAGTCTTCCTCGGAAGTTTTCGGAATTTGAAAGCTCTGAATTCGTGATCCTTCCGGTTCCCTATGAGCAAACCACCACCTTCCAAGTGGGCACAAAAAAGGGTCCCCAAGCCATCATTAATGCTTCCAAGGAGGTGGAGACCTTTGACGAGGAGCTTAAGCAAGAGACTTCTAAAGTGGGCATTCATACCTTAGAGGAGATGGAGATAACCGCAAAGGGTCCGGATAAGATGGTCGAAAAAGTTTATAAAATTGCCAAAGAGTTGGTCGATATGAACAAAAGGGTGGTGCTTCTGGGGGGAGAGCACACTACGAGCATTGGTATGGTTAAGGCATTAAGCGAAAATTATAAGAATCTTTCGGTCTTGCAACTGGACGCACATGCGGACTTAAGGGATAGTTATCAGGAATCCAAATATAGCCATGCCTGCACCATGCGTAGGATAGGCGAGATCGCTCCTTTTGTAGGCGTGGGAATAAGAAATCTAAGTTTAGAGGAGTACGAATTTGTCCAAAAGAAAAAGATTGATCTGTTTTTTGCCAAAGAGTTGATGAAAGAGGACAGTTGGATGGATCAGGTCTTAAGCAAACTTTCGGAAAACGTTTATTTAACTATGGATTTAGATTTTTTTGATCCGTCCATTATGCCTGCGGTGGGAACGCCGGAACCCGGTGGGCTTCTTTGGAATCAAACTTTGGATCTTTTGAAAAAAGTGGCATATAACAAAAACATAGTGAGCTTCGATTGTGTCGAGCTTTGTCCTATCCCCGGTTTGGTGGCACCCGATTTTTTGGCGGCAAAGCTGATTTACAAAATCATAGGCTACATAGTTAGCAAGGAAGGAAGGATTTGTCCGAATTTGGATCCATAGGAAAAGTGGTTCAAGGTTCTCCGCCGAAGGCGGATCCGCCTCTGGCGGAAAAATTCAAGATTCAAAATTAATCTTGGAATAAGCTGAGACCTCTCCCTCTACCCCCTCTCCATTTTATGGAGAGGGGGACAAAGGGGATGAGGTAGAAAATAGCGATAGTTTTACATTTTCAACTTTTAATTTAGCGTAGCGCATGTATTGGTGGCAAAAATATTTCGATGAGCATTATCTGAAAGTCTATAAAGAGTTGGAGAAGGAGACCTCCAGAGAGGTGGAATCCATCCTTAAGATGATGGATTTGAAGCCCAAATCCAAAATCTTGGATCTTTGTTGTGGCTATGGAAGACATTCGATTGAGTTTGCCCAAAGAGGTTTCCAGGTGACCGGATACGATCTTTCGGATTTTTTCATCGAAAAGGCTAAAAAAGATTCATCCGACTTGGGTCTTAAAATAGAATTTGTTAGGGGGGATATGAGAAGGCTCCCTTTTGATAACCAGTTCGATGCGGTGGTCAACATCTTCACCTCTTTCGGCTTTTTCGACAAGGAATCAAACGATCTCAAAGTGACCAAGGGGGTCTCACGGGCTTTAAAAAAAGGTGGGCTTTTCCTTTTGGACTTAAAGAACCGAGAGTATGTGATCCGAAATTTTCAAAGGAGAAGATGGCGCCAACAGGAAGATTTCATTATGCTGGAGGATAACTTTTTCGATCTTTTCACCAGCAGGTGGGAGCTAACCCGCACCCTTCTTTTTGAGAATGGTAGAAAAAAAGAGGATTCTTTCTCTTTGAGGATGTATACTTTTACCGAAATTTTAGATTTATTAAAAAAATCTGGATTCATTTTAGAATCGGTTTATGGGGATTTCGATTTCAGGGAATATTCCTTAGATTCCCCGCGGATGATTTTAATTTCCCGAAAAACCTGAATCTTCAATAAACCTTGGTAAGATTCGTAAAGCAACAGGTGGGAAGCATGCAGTTCAAAATTAAAAGATAAAAATGCAAAACTACAATTAAAAATGTAAAATTATCTAAGCGAGCATTTACCGGCCTGTTTCTGTAATCCCACCCGTGAAGATTTTAGCTAAAAGAATGATTTTGATTTTTAAGTTGTAATTTTTATTTTTGCATTTTGTATTCGCGGTGATATATCCTCAAAAGGCATTCCAATTTTGAAATCCTCTTAAGCGTATCAATTTTCATCAAAGTTGAAGATAAAAGACATTTTTCTCGATTTATAAAGCTATTATTCCGATTTGTATGCCATTATCAGGAATTTTGAAATTAGCGGATTCTTCTGAGAGTTTCTCCAAGATCAAAGCTGCTATTGTTCGCGGGGAAAAAGTCATCTATATCTCAGGTGTGGCAGGCTCCGGGAAAGCTTTGCTTTTGGCGCACCTTAAAAAGAATTTAGACCTTCCTTTTCTGGTAGTAACTGCTAAGCCCGAAGAAGCTTTGAAGATATATGATGATTTGGCGGCATTCTTGGGGCAAGAACAAACCAGATTTTTTCCGGCCTGGGAGATACTTCCCTATGAGATGAAAATTCCAGACTCTGAGATCATCGGTAGAAGGCTGGAGACTTTGTATGATTTATCCCTCGGGAAAAACATCTTCGTTGTGTCCACCGTCAGGTCCTGCTTAGAGAAGACCATTCTTCCTCTGGATCTAAAGAAAAAAACCATAAGCCTCAAAGTTGGAGAAAACGCAGATATTGAATACTTATCCCAACAGTTTTTTGATTTGGGCTTCAAGCGTTTTCCTCAAGTGGAGGAGGTGGGATCCTATAGCATAAGAGGAGGGATCGTGGATGTTTTCCCTTATTCCTATTCGGATCCCATTCGAATCGAGTTCTTCGGAGACCAGATCGAATCCATCCGCAGATTTGGAGTTTTGGATCAAAGATCGATCGAGAAGATAGACTCGGTTTTGATTCTCCCCTCGAGAGAAGTCTTGATCAGCGATGAGAAGTTGGAGGAGTGCCTTTCAAAAATAGGACCAAAGCAAGCTGAGAGCTTAAGAAATAGGATCAGATTCTATGAGGAAGTTCCGGGTCTGGAATGGCTGGCATCTTTATTTGAGCTTCCCCAAGCCAGAATTTTCGATTATCTCCCGCAAGGTTCCGTCGTTTTTCTGGATGAGCCTTCATTTACTCAAAACGAATTGGATCAAATCCAAACAGAGACGGAACATCTCTTTTGTGAGGCGGAAAAAAGAGAAGAGGCGGTGCCGGAACCCAAAACTTTATTCGACACCTTAGAAACTTTTTTCAACCAGACGCATCAATTTCAAGTGATCGAAAATCTCTCTTTGGGCGAAAAAGGGGAAAGCATAAATCTGGGAATGATGGATCCTCTTGTTTTTAGCGGAAGCTTAGATTTATTAAGGGATGCCATCAAAAATTACAAAACCCAAAGACAAAAGGTCTATATCTTCTGTGACAACCAGGGTCAAAAGGATAGACTTTCTGAGCTTCTGGATCGTGAGGCCGAGGGAGTGAATTTAGAGGTGGGGCTTTTAAATGGCGGTTTTTCCTTTCCGGAGCTCGACTTGGTCACCTTGACTGACCATCAAATCTTTTCCAGATATTTCAGGCGCAGACGCCAAAGAAGATTCAACGAGGGAATAGCCTTATCCTCTTATTCCGCTTTATCGGTGGGGGATTTTGTGGTTCACATAGATTTCGGAATAGGTAAGTATGCGGGGCTGGAAAGCCTTTTGGTGGACTTCAGGAAAAGGGAGTGTCTGAAGCTTCTGTATCAGGGAGATGACAAATTATATGTTCCCATTGAGGAGTTCAACCGGGTGCACAAGTTCGTGGGGAAAGAAGGAGCCCCCACCCTATCCACACTGGGGGGAACCTCATGGGAAAAACTGAAGAGGAGAACCAAAAAAATCATTCAGGACATGGCAAAGGAGTTGGTCGAGCTTTATGCGGAAAGAAAAGCCAAGCCCGGCTTTGCTTTTTCCCCGGACACTCTCTGGCAAAAGGAACTGGAGGCTTCATTTATCTATGAGGAAACCCCGGATCAGCTTTTAGCCATCGATTCTATAAAACAGGATATGGAGAAAGAAACTCCGGCGGACCGACTGATTTGTGGAGACGTGGGATATGGAAAGACCGAGGTGGCCATAAGAGCCACATTCAAATGTGTGATGGATGGAAAACAAGTGGCGGTTTTGGTCCCCACCACCATTTTGGCTTTTCAGCACTTCACCACCTTCACTGAAAGATTGAGAGAATATCCGGTTAAGGTGGAAATGCTTTCCCGGTTCAAAAGCAGAAAAGAACAGAAGGAAATCGTCAAAGGACTTAAAGAGGGAAGGGTGGACGTAGTGATAGGCACACATCGCTTGATCTCGAATGACATAAAGTTTAAGGACTTGGGGTTGGTAATCATAGATGAGGAACAGAGATTTGGGGTGACGCACAAGGAGAAATTAAAGAAGTTGCGCAGGTTGGTGGACGTCTTGACCCTGACCGCCACCCCTATCCCTCGCACTCTCCAGCTTTCGCTCTTCGGAACGAGGGATATGTCCATAATCAATACTCCCCCCAAAGACCGTCTCCCCATCCATACCGAGATCGTGGAATTCGATAAGGAGCTTATAGCGGAAGCTATTCTTAGAGAAGTGGATCGAGGGGGGCAAGTCTATTTTGTGCATAATCGAGTGCAAACCATAGAAGCCATGTATGGATTTTTGAAGAATTTAGTCCCGCAGACCAGGATCGCCATCGCTCATGGGCAGATGGAGGAACGCCTTTTGGAACAGGTGATGTTAGAATTTCTGGATCATCAATATGACTGTCTTTTGGTCACCTCCATCATCGAATCCGGCATCGATATTCCCACGGTCAACACCATTCTCATAAATAGAGCCGATAAGTTCGGACTGGCTCAGCTCTACCAATTAAGGGGACGGGTGGGAAGATCCGGCACCAAAGCCTATGCCTATCTTTTGATACCAAAAACAAAATCATTAAACCCTACCGCCCGAAAAAGGCTAAAAGCTTTGAAACAGTTTACCCAACTTGGCTCCGGCTTCCATTTAGCTCTAAGAGACTTGGAAATCAGAGGGGCGGGCAACCTTCTGGGTCCCCAACAACATGGGTTCATCGAACAGGTCGGTTTTGATCTTTACTGTAAACTTTTAGAGGAAGCGGTTCGGGAACTGAAGGGGGAAAAGGTCCCCCCAAAGCCTCCAGTGAAGATGGAGTTTGATCTGGATATATATATTCCGGAATCCTATGTCCCCGATAGTCAGCAAAGGGTGGAAATTTACCGGAAACTTTCTGAGGCTTCTTCGGTAGAAGAAGTAAAGCAAGTGGAGGCTGAGCTTTTGGATAGATTTGGAAAACCGAGAAAGGAAGTCGAAGATCTTCTGGACTTCACCTGTGCTAAGATCACCGCCTCCTTGAAAGGAATTTCCCGAGTATCTTTAAAAAAAGAGAGCCTAATGCTTGAGTTTCAGCCGGAGAAAAAGATGGGGAAAAAAGAGATAGAGGATTTGTCAAGAAAGATCAAGTTCCCTTTAGAATTTAGGGTAGACCAATCTCTTAAGGTATATGTGAAGCTGGAAAGGGACGTTTTGGAAAAAAAAGCTGAATTTGTTAAAAACCTCTTGCTAAAATTGTAAGAAGGTTTTATATTGGAAATAATATTTGGGATAGTTTGAAAATTGAGAGTCAATTAAGAGTTAAGTGAAAACAATAATTCTTTAACCGAAGGAGGAATGGAAGAATGAGAAAGGTTAACCTGCTTTTGGGTTTAGGGCTCGTCCTCTTGGCTTTTGTCTTAAGTTGTGCGAAAAATGAGGGGCAAATAGTGGCTAAGGTGGCAGACAGAAAAATTACGGTGGAGGAGCTGGAAGAAGAATACAAACAAGCCTCCAGATTGCTCATTCAGGGCCGATCCGAATTGGATCGCAGAAGAGATGTCTTGGACAAGCTGATCCGTGACCAGGTAGTGATTTTAGGGGCGTATAAGGAAGGGTTGAATAATCAAGTGGAAAGCGATTCCGCCTTCCAGAGACAAAAGGACGACATATTCTTGAAAGAGCTATACAACAAGGAGGTTCTTGACAAATCCAAAGTTTCCGAATCAGAGATAAAGGATCAATATCAGAAGATGAAAGAGGAGATCCATGCCTGGCACATCCTGGTGGATGCCGAAGCGCAAGCGGAGAGCATATATCAACAGTTGAAGAAGGGAGCGGATTTTGCGGAGCTGGCCAAAGAGAAAAGCATCGATCCTTCCGCCAAAAATAATGGGGGCGATTTAGGTTTTTTTGGCTGGGGAAGGATGGTCCCAGAGTTTCAGGATGTGGCTTTCAAACTGAAGGAGGGAGAGATATCCCGACCAGTCAAGACCATGTTCGGCTGGCATATCATCAAATTAGTGGAACGAAGACAGGTGGAGCAACCAGCCTTTGACAAAGCCAAAGATACGATTCGAGCGAGATTAGAGCGGGAAAGAGGACAAAAAAGGGTCAAGGAGTATTTCGAGGAGTTGAAAAAGAAGGTAAACTTCAAAGTAAATGAACAGGCTTTAGATCTCTTGCTGGCCAAAAAGACAGAGGCCCCGCCAGACACCATGAGCCCACAGAGAATGGTGGAACAGCTGGACTTAAATAGCTTCACGGATGAGGAGAAGGATATGAGTTTGTTCACCTATAAAGGTGGACAGTCAACCGTGGGAGCTTTCGTAGAACAGTTCAATGAGATGCCTCCGTTTTATCGACCCAAGCTGGAGGATAAAGAAAAAATCGGAGATATCGCCTTCCAAATTGTAGCTAAGGATATTCTCTTGAAAGAAGCCCGGGATCAAAATTTGGAAAAAGCCAAGGGATTCAAGGAGGGTTGGCAGAAGCTGGTGGAGCAAGAGATGGCAAAAAAGATGAGATCAGACGTTATCCTGAGGGATGTGGGCATAACCGATGAGGAGATACAAAGTTATTATGACAAACATCCAGAGCGGTATGAAAAACCGGCTGAGGTGCATGTAAAGGAGATTTTGGTTAAAACCGAAGAGGAAGCCAACGATATTTTGAAGCAACTGAAAAAAGGAGCAAATTTTGAAAAACTGGCTGGCGAAAAGACCATAAGAACCTATGTGAAAGGAAGTGGGGGAGATTTGGGCTCTTTTCCCCGCGCCCGATATCCCGAACTTTTTGATGCGGCTTTTCAAATGAAGGAGGGAGAGTTTAAAGGACCCATCAAAATCATGGATCGGCAATTGGGCGAAAGCTATGCGGTGATAAAACTTTTAGAAAAGAAGGAGGCCTCGAAAGCTCCCCTGGAGGAGGTCAAAGATCAAGTTACCACGCAGGCCCGAAGTGAAAAAGATAATGCCGTCTTTAGCCAGTGGATAGATCAGCAAAAAGCCAAGCTCTCCATACAAATCAATGAGGAAGTTTTAAAATCCACGGTGAAGGAAAAGACCGGGGGAGAGGAGAAAACTCAAGGAAAAGGTTAAACCATTGAGTGGAAAGGTTGCCGAACTCTTTTTTTCTATCGGGTTCGTCAAAAAGGTCTCGGTTTAGATTCGCTACGCTCACTGCAAGTCGGTTACGTATCGTTTATCGTAATTCGTTATTGCTTGTCGTGTTAAGACTAAAGAGGAAGCCAAAAGCGACTTGCGATACGTAGCCGAAATCGCATTGGTTCCATAAACTCACCCTAAACCGATAGACGTAAACGGAGTTAAGCAACAGCCCCGGGTTTTATGTAAATTGGAAGTTTAATGAGGTAATACAAAATTCGGAATATTTGATCTCGGAAAAATTGAATTTTCCTCCAAAAACTGCCTTTTTAAAGCTCTCCATGTATAAAAAATTCAGTTCCTCCGCTCCACCCCTCGACCCTGCTCGGGACGGTGAGCTTGTCGAGCCACTGGGGATAGTAAGACTGTGGAGCTGTTTGTTTATTTTTCTCATTTTATCCGTGGGTTTGAGCTTTGGGGGCTGTAAGAAGAAGGAACAATCCCAAAAGTCTGCCCAATTAGAAGTCTCACCGAAACCTGGGGAGGTGATAGCGCAAGTAAATGATGTCTCTTTGACGGAAAGGGAGTTGGAAATGAGCTTCCCTGAAGCCCAGAGGAATCCTATCTCTCCTGAGCAAAAAAAGGACTATGTCAAAAGGTGGATTGAAAACGAGATTATATATCAGGAAGCGAAAAAGAGAGGAATAGACCAAGAAGAGAATGTCAAATGGCGAATAGATCAAGCGGTTCGGAACATAATCATAGAGGGCTTTTTGCAAAAGGAGCTGGAAGTTAGGGTAAAAGCTTCAGCGGAAGAGGTAAAGCAATATTACCAGGAGCATAGGAATGAGTTCATCCGAAACCAGGATGAGGTGAAGGTCAGCCATATTCTGGTGAAAAACGTTGCCGAGGCGGGATTGGTGGCGGTGAGAATACGAGGGGGCGAGAGTTTTGGTGCGGTCGCCAAACAGATGAGCCAAGATGAAAAGACCAAAGGAAGGGGAGGGGATATAGGCTATGTCACTCTTGCCAGTTTTCCTTCTCAGTTTTATAGGGCCATTGTAAATTTGGGAAGAGGGGAGATCTCCGAACCCATACAAACCGAGTACGGATTCGAGATAATAACGGTTACGGATAGAAAAGAAAAGGGGAGCATAAAGGAATATGAACAGGTAAGAGAAGAGATAACGAACATTTTGATCCTCACCAAAAAGAAAAAAGAGCTGGAAAATCTCTTCCAGGAGCTTAAAAAAGAGGCCAAGGTCCAAACCTTCGGCTGGGCCTCCGGGGTAGTCCCTGAATAAGAAGGTTAGCTGAAATCAAATAACACTCAGAAACTAAGAGGGGGAATCCTGGGCATAAATATTTTGATCGAGGATTTGTATCCTTCAGTTCTAATGTCGTTTCAGGTAAACCCAGCTCGGTCTCCTTCCAGCGGTTTCACAAGTGCCGGAAAGCGTAGACTAAGAGTCTGAAGAAATTGACTACCGTGAAGGTGCGTGATATTGTAAAGACGATCAAGTGGGATTGTGGTCTCTATGATGCTTCGGTAACAGGATGGGGTGGAAAAAATGCTAATACATGAAACAATAATAAAAAAATCGAAGCAAACTTGGGAAAGATAAAGAGATATGGCGTGAAGAGAATAGGATTATTTGGATCTTATACCAGGAGTGAACAAAAAGCTGAAAGCGATATAGATATTTTGGTCGAATTTGAAAAAAACCAAAAAACATTTGATAATTACATGTATCTCAAATTTTTCTTAGAAGATTTGTTCAAGAGTAAGGTTGATCTCGTGGTCGTTGAAGCTATAAAACCAGATTTGAAACCTTATATTATGAGGAGTGTCAGATATGCCTCGGGAGTATAAAGCTTACCTTAGATTAAGAGCTTTGATTTTCGGGACGAGTGTAGTCCTTTTCCTCTTCTGTTCTTTTCTTATTCTCTCCAGCTTACCATCTGCCCAGGAGGTTCTGGATCGAATCGTGGTGGTGGTGGGAAACCAAATCATCTTGGAATCTGAGCTTAAAGCCCAATTAGCCCTATATGCCACTCAGTTCGGGGTGGACTTAAAAGACGACCAAAAACGAAATGAGCTTGAAAAAGAGCTTTTGGAGCAGATGATAAATGACAATTTGCTTCTGATTCAAGCGCAAAAGGACACCACCATCGAGGTTACCTCTAAAGAGGTGGAGAGTGCGGTGGAGGAACAACTGAAAAAGGTCAAATCCCAGTTCTCCTCAGAGGAAGCCTTCCAGGATCAGCTTAAGGCAGAACGCCTCACCGAAAATGAGCTGAAGAAAAAATACAAGGAGCAGATAAAAAAGCAAATGCTTATCGATAGATTGACTTCCAAAAGACTTTCCAAGGTTTCGGTCTCCACCAAAGAGGTTAAGGATTTCTACGAGACTTACAAAGATAGCATACCGGATCAGCCAGAATCCATGAAATTAAGTCACATCCTCCTGGAGATTAAAGCCGGTCAGAACACTTTGGATGCTTTGAAGAAGAAGGCGGAGATGGTTTTGGATTTAGCCAAAAGAGGTGAGGACTTTGCCAATTTGGCGGAAAAATATTCAGACGATCCCTCCGGAAAAAATGGAGGGGATTTGGGATTTTTTAAAAAGGGGGATATGATTGAAAAGTTCGAAAAAGTTGCCTTTGCCTTAAACCCGGGAGAAATAAGTGATCTGGTGGAAACCGAATTTGGTTACCATGTAATAAAAGTGGAAGAGAAAAAAGGTGACCTAATCCACGCTCGACACATACTCATCTTGGTCCGACCATCCAAAGAGGACACTCTAAGAGTGCAGAGCTTTGCTGATACTCTTTATGATAGGCTTTTGAAAGGAGCGGATTTTGGTGAACTGGCGAAGGAATACTCAGCCGACGAGGAATCCAGAAAGATGGGAGGGGAGTTGGGCTGGTATCCGGTAGCTGAGATGACACCGGAGTTTAAAGAGGGAGTGAAAGACTTAAAAGCTGGAGAAATAAGTAAACCCATCCAAAGCCAATTTGGAATTCATATTTTGAAAGTTCTGGATACAAAAGAACAAAGAAAATTAACTCTGGAAGATGATTGGGACACTATAAAAGATATGGCGCGTCGTAAAAAGACCAACCAAGAGGTGACAAAATGGGTGGAGAAGATGCGCCAGGATACCTATGTGGAGATAAGATTGTAAAATGTCCGCAGTCCTTCGACTTCGCTCAGGATAAATCCGCCGTCCACTGTCCGCCGCCAAAAGAACTGGTGTTTACCCCCTCCCCTTGGGGGGTGTGTCATAATCATGTTTTGACTTTGTAGCCGCAATCTTTAGATTGCGTAAGCTGTTGGAATTCAACAAACGGTTTTCGCAGACTAAAGTCTGCGGCTACAAAAAACCGAATTATGACACAGTCTCTTGGGGAAGAAGGTAGGATGAGGGGGTAATTGAAGGTCTGTTTACAAGCTACCCCACAATATTTAGTATGCGCTTAGATACCTTCCTTTCCGAGGTTCGCCTGATAAAGAGACGCACCCAAGCTAAGATAGCCTGTGAAAACAAAATCGTCCTGGTGGACGGGATGGTGGCAAAACCAGGCAAAGAGGTGAAAGCAAGGCAGATCATCACCATAAATTTTACCAATAAAACCTTGGAGGTGGAAATCCTGGAGATTCCATCCAAGAGTGTGAAAAAGGAGGAAGCCAAAAACTTTTATCGGCTGATAAGAGAGGAGAAGAAAAAAGAGGAATTATTCTAAAATTTGTAAGATTAGAGTTTTGTCGGGCACCTCATATGAGTCAAATGACCTGCGGGAGCCCGACCTACCGTGTAGCATTATCCGGACTGATTTATGGTAAGCTTGGCAAACCATTTTTGCGGGGCGAGATGCAAAAACCTCGCCTTGGGCGGGGCACTCCTTAGACCTTTCACCTTAAACCTAACACCTTTAACCTTATAAGCGAAGCAGAAGGAAACGATGAAAAAGCTTTTGTTTTTGTTGGTATTGGTGGCACTTATCATTCTGGCGTGGCTCTTGTTCCGTTGGTGACAAACGCCTTGCTCGTAACCTTTGTAAGGCAATTCATGTGGAACATCCCGCCATAGGCGGGGAATTGCCTTTACACGGACGAGGGTATCCGTGACGAACGAGAATAAAATTTCCTTGCCAAGAATAGAAAACCTCCTTTAATTATCCAAAGATGTTAACCCTTTCGCCATAGGCGGATCCGCCTATGGCGGACAACCCAAAAAGGAGGTTTTTTATGAACCGCTTCATTTTCATTTCTATTTTAATCATCATGGTTTCCCTTGCCGGTGTGAGTCTGGCTGGGATTCCCAAGCTGATTAATTATCAGGGGATGTTGACCCAGTCCGATGGCACCACCCCCGTTACGAATGGAAACTACCCCATTCTATTTGGCATCTACAACACTTCTTCAGGGGGTAGCGCGCTTTGGTCTCACACTTACAATGTTTCAGTCACCCATGGTTTGTTTAATGTGATTTTGGGTGACAGTGGTGCGCCCATAAATCTGCCGTTTGATACGACCTATTGGTTAGGCATTAAGGTGGGGGCTGATCTGGAGCTTTCCCCGAGGATAAGGCTGACCAGCGTGGGTTATGCTTACCGGGCGATGGCAGCGGACAGTGCGGTCACCTCAGCAAAGATTGCTGTTCCTCTTTCACTCAGTGGCAGCTCTTCTAATCCAATTATCACAGGTACAAATTCTGGCACTGGTGACGGCGTGGATGGCTACACTTCTGGTGGATCCTACGGGGTCCACGGACGGTCGGATAAAACCAGCGGCTCCGGCGTGTATGGTTTCGCTAATAATGGCTCGCTCGCCGCAGGCGTGAATGGCCAAAGTGGCATCGGCGTTGGCGTGTCTGGCTACAGCGACAGCAGTGATGGAGTGCATGGATACACTCCCCACGGAGGCTACGGGGTCATCGGACAGTCGGATAAAACCAACGGCACTGGCGTGTTGGGCGTGGCCAATAGTGGCTCGGCTGCCGCAGGCGTCTTTGGCTCCAGCACCAGCGGCATCGGCGTGGATGGTTACACATCCGGTGTCTTAACGGTGTCAAGGGAGCTTCGGACGGAACCAACGGCACTGGCGTGTATGGTGTAGCCAATAGTGGCTCGGTCGCCTGGGGTGTGTGGGGCAAAAGCACCAGCGGCTACGCTGGATACTTCAGCGGGAAGGTTGAGGTCACCGGCAATTTCCATGTCGGTGGCACGAAGTCGTTTAAAATCGATCACCCGCTCGATCCGGCAAATAAATACCTGGTCCATTTTTGCGTGGAGTCGAATGAAGTGTTGAATATCTACAACGGTAATGTTATCACCGATGCCAACGGTGATGCCACGGTCACCCTGCCCGACTACTTTGAAGCCCTCAACCGCGACTTTCGGTACCAGTTGACGGTCATCGGGCAGTTTGCTCAGGCAATCGTGAGCGAAGAAATTCAAAACAATCGATTTACAATCAAGACGGACAAACCGAACGTGAAAGTCTCCTGGCAGGTGAACGGCATCCGTAACGACCCGTATGTTAAAGCGCATCCCGTCCAAGTCGAGGTGGAGAAAACCGGTGCAGAGCGAGGGAAGTATATCCATCCGAAGGAATATGGTGTCTCAGAGACCCTGGGGATAGACTATGAGAAGACCCACGAGATGGAGGAAAAGATGAAAGCTGAGCCTCTCAAAACGCAAGCAGAGCCGGAGAAGAAGTGATGCGGGGGTTAGGGCAGTTTGTAGGTCGGATTGCGATCCCGCCTGTGGCGGGAGAGCTACCCGACAGAAGAGTCTAACGGAGTGCACCAGGTTGCTGGTGCGAAAAGTTGGTTCTAACCTGTAAAACCGCAGAAGCAAGCTTCTGCACTCCGAAAACCAAATTATATGATACCATTAAAGGACGATATTCCTTCTTTCAAACGACCAATTGTTACGGTGGCGTTAATTTCGGTCAACTGCTTGGTCTTTTTTTATCTTTTGTCCTGGGGTAAAGAATTCCAAAATGCTTTAGTCAAATGGGGAGCGATTCCCTTTGAGATAACCCATGGACAGGAATTGACCCCACAGTTGGCTTTTCCCATATCTTTATCTCTTTTCTCTTCCATGTTCATGCATGGGGGCTTTCTTCATCTGGCCGGAAACATGCTCTATTTATGGATTTTCGGGGACAATGTGGAAGACAGGCTGGGTCATTTAAAATTTTTCATATTTTATATTTTATGTGGGGTCTTTGCCAGCTTAACTCATGTCTTAACCAGCCCGAATTCAGAAATTCCCATGGTAGGAGCATCAGGCGCCATTGCTGGAGTCTTGGGGGCTTATATGATAAATTTTCCCAATGCCAGAATTTTAACTTTGATCTTCTTCGGATTCTTCATCCGCATTGCAAGGATACCAGCATTGTTGGTTTTAGGCTTCTGGTTTATCCTTCAGCTTCTTTATGCTCTCCCATCGATCGGCTCGAACACCGGCGGTGTAGCTTGGTTTGCCCACGTGGGTGGGTTTTTGTTCGGAATAGTTTTGTTTAAGTTGCTGATCTCAAGACACAGAAATCGTGCAATCTTTTGAGTGTTTCCGCCAGAGGCAGTCGTCCCCCGCTTACTGTTGGTGTTCTTCACCAACGGGAAAGGAAACGGCGGGTGAGGAAAACCTGCCGTTTTCTTGTTGGTAGTTCGTGGTTCATGGTTCGTAGTAGAAGCTTTTAACTACGAACCAATAACCAGAGCTACATCTTTGCAACTTCCTGTTTAATCCATTCGGTAGTTACACTCTTCGGGCGTTCGAGGGCAAAACCTAAGGCTCGATCCCAGATCAGTTGGGCTAAAACGCCCATAGCACGGGAGACGCCGAATAATACTGTGTAGAAGTCATATTCTTTGACCCCATAATACCATTGGAGAACTCCCGAATGCGCATCCACATTGGGCCAGGGGTTTTTGGCTTTGCCATGCTGGGTAAGAATATCGGGTGCAGTCTCATATATCATACTGCATAGCTGGAAAAGATCATCCTCCGGCATGTGCTTTAGAGCAAATTCTCGCTGAGCCACATATCTGGGATCTGTCTTTCTTAAGACAGCATGACCATATCCAGGGATAACCTGCCCGCTGTTTAGAGTATCCCACAAGGCTTTACACAATTCTTCCTTAGTGGGGACCCTTCCACCTAACTTTTGCATCAAATTTTGAATCCAGCGTAAAACCTCCTGATTTGCCAGGCCATGCAAAGGTCCTGCCAACCCGTTCATGCCGGCGGAAAGAGAGTAATAGGCGTCGGATAAGGCGGAGCCGACTAAATGAGTGGTGTGAGCACTGACGTTTCCACCTTCATGGTCGCAATGCAGAACCAGATATAATCTCATCAGCTCATAGTATTCAGGATTGTCGATGCCCATCATGTGGGCAAAGTTGGCGCCCCAATCTAACTTTTTGTTAGGCGGGATCCTTTTCCCATTTTTATAAGTCCGGCGATAGATGTAAGCGGCAATGGCGGGAAGTTTTGCCAATAAGTTCATCACGTCTTCATACATCGGATCCCAATACTCGGTCTTAGGAATTCCTTCATCATATTTCTTTGCAAATTCCGAGGTGGGTTGAAGAGACATGATTCCAATGGAGAATTGAGTCATAGGGTGCATTTTCTTGGGGAGTGCATCTAAAGCCTTCCAGGTTGCGGCAGGTACCTTTCCTCTCATCTGCCACTCTTTAGTGACCTCTTTAACGTCTGCTTCCGAAGGAAGTTCTCCAGTTAAAAGTAACCAGAAAATTCCTTCGGGCAGGGGTTCCTCACCGCCAGGCGCCTTGGGGAGTTTCTCGCGAACCTCTGGAATATTGAATCCACGAAATCTTATTCCTTCCATGGGATCTAAAAGAGAGATCTCCCAAACCATGCTCTTTATTCCCCTCATCCCGCCGTAGGCTTGCTCGACCGTGGCTTGAGAAATCACCTTCTGACCATGTTCTTTCACCAAAGTTTTAATCTCTTCCCTCAACTCTGGAATTCTTTTGGCAAGTTTTTCTTTTAAAGGCATATCAATTCCTCCTGTGTATAGCGAACATGTTAAATAGTTTTACATTGTCATTGCGGGCATCAGCGAAATAGTACCCTTGAGATTCTTCTCCCGCCAGAGGCGGGATCAGATACTGTATTATTTGTCAAGTAAAATTTTTGGTGTTTTTATTTTAGTTTTAGTTGAGACATAGTTTGGATCAAAAGGTTGTTGTGACTGAATCAATGCAAAAGCAAT
>Ga0315289_10000487_pt1 | contig 61313 bp, 36 predicted proteins | sample YL17G11_40_MG_FD_203452 | JGI IMG/M metagenome (GOLD analysis project Ga0315289, IMG submission 203452) | Sediment microbial communities from Yellowstone Lake, YNP, Wyoming, USA - YL17G11_40 | ecosystem: Environmental > Aquatic > Freshwater > Lake > Sediment | place: USA: Wyoming | collected... | reverse complement strand
CCTACGGCTGTCTCCACGGCCCGTGGGGCCCGTGTAGGGGCGACCCGGTGGGTCGCCCCTCGCCCAGCCCCCGGCTAGCGGCAATGAGCCCCTCGCCCGTCCCCAACGGAGTCACTGTTCGCTTCACGGAGGAACCCGGTGAGGAAGCCCGCGTACTCGCCCACCAGACGGTCCTCGTCCATGCTGTCCATGGCCACGACCTCGATGTGGACGGTGACCTCGTGCTCGCAGGCCGCGAGGACCTGCAGAATGGCCCGCAAGTCGACGATGGAGTGCTCCGGCTTGCCGCTGGTCAGCACGGCGCCGTAGTCGCGGAAGACGTAATGGACTCCCTTGAGGTGGCAGTTGGTGATCCTGGGCGAGAACTCGGCCGCGAAGGCCACGCTGTCCTCTCCCACGGGCACGAGGTTGCCCGTGTCCAGGGTGATCGCGAGTCGCGGCGAGGGGAGCTCCCCGAGGAAGTGGCGGAAGTCGGCGGCGCGGAAGTCCATGTGGTCTTCCAGGGCAATCGTGATCCCGGCCTCCTCCGCCAGCTCGACCACGCGCTTGAGGTTGTCGGTGCAGAGATCGAGTGGCGCCTGATCGCCGATCCGCATCCGGTGGTTCAACATGCCATCAAAGCGCAGCTGGCGGGCGCCGATGGTCCTCGACACTTCAAGTTGCGTGCGGACCATATCGAGCAGCAGCTTCCGGTCCTCCCCCTCGGCCAGCAGAGGCGCGAAGCCCGACACCTGGCACTTGATCCCGCGCTCGTCGCCCAGCCTCTTCAGGAGATGCACCTGATCCCAGTCGACCTGGCCCGGCGAGTGGCACGGGAAGTGGCACCACTCCGTTGACCGCAGGCCAAGCTCCGCCGCGCGGTCCATGAACCGCTCCGGGGCCATCGTGCCCTCGGCCCAGGACAGGTGGTACGAGTAGCTCATCAACCCTGGCGTGGTGGGCATGGGGGCTCTTCCCTCGCGTCGAGCCCGCGCTCGCTAGATGATCTCGTCGACGTGAACCAGTCGACGCTCGCGGTAGGACCGGTACCCGGCCAGGTAAGCGCGCACCGTGTTGAGGTTGTCCTCGCCGCTTGAGACGTGCGGCCGGCTATCGGTGATCGCGTCCATCAGGTCCCCCATGGTGCCCAGGTAGCTGTCATCGCGCACCTGGTCGCCGGGCCCTGTGAGGTCCCACTCGATCCACTCGTCACCGTAGTCCCGGGACATCAGCTTGAGCGTCGAGAAGGGGTACCCCTCGATGACTCCCTTGGTGCCATCGATGCGGAAGGACCAACGTCCCGTGGGGCAGACCGAGGTCTGGTTCATGGCGAGCGACGCCACCACGCCATCCGGGAAGTTGACGCAGAACGACATGGCCAGGGGGCCCTTGAAGCTCTGTCCGGGGCGTCGGGTGCCGCTGCAGTACACGCTCGACGGCGTCTCGCCCGTCCAGAAGCGCAGGAAGTCGAAGTGGTGCGCTCCCCACTCGACATTCATGAAGTCGTCCAGCTCCGCGTTCCAGCGGCGGTCGTGCATGACCTCGTAGTAGACACGGTCCTGGTCCCCGACCATCTCCTCGCTGATGTAGTAGATGTCGCCGATGACCCCCTGCCGGATCAACTGCCAGGCGCCACGGAAGACGTTCAGCCAGCGGTAGTGGGAGTTGACGCCGAGCTTGACGCCGGCCCGGTTCGCCGCCGCAACCATGGCTCGGCCCTCGTCCATCGAACGGGCGAAGGGCTTCTGGACGAGGAGGTGCTTCCCCGCCGCCGCGCACTGCTCGACGATCTCAACGCGACCCGGGGTGCGGGTGGACAGGTCGATGATTTGGACCTCCGGGAGCTCCAGCATCTCCCGGTAGTCGCGGAAGCACCTCCCGATGCCGAACTTGTCGCGGACGAAGTCCAGCTCCTCCGGCTTCAGGTCGGCCACGGCGACCACGTTCAGCCCGCGGGCCTGGTAGGCCGGGATATGGTAGTTCTTCACCACCCACCCACAACCGATGATGCCGATGCCGTAGTCGGTCTGCCTGGGGTGAGGCCGAATGTCGAGTTCCGGTCTTGCCGTTGTTCCCTGGTCCATGTTGATCTGCCCCCTGTGGCGACCCGCTCGCTGCCGTTCGTCGGTTCCGCGGTGGTAACCTGCGAGAGCGGCGGAGACGGTCTCGCTGTTGGCCCGGCCGAGCGCGGGTGATGGAGGTCCTGGCGAAGGAGAGGGCGCAGTGACCCTGGTGGTAGCTCTCGCAAGAGGAGCCGGCTGATCATGCGGACGCTTGCCGTCGTTTCCTGTCTGCTGCTCACTGCGGGTCTCAACGCCCAGGAAGTGCTCAAGGCGTGGGAGTTCGACCGCGACGGTGACACCGAGGGCTGGCTGCCCGCGCATTCACTGGCGCCGTTCGTGGTGGAGGGAGGGGTGCTGAAGACGCGCGTCACCGGCGGCGATCCCTACATGCACTCCTCGGAAGGGGCGTCGTTCGATATCGCGGCGAACGACTTCCAGTGTGTCGAGCTCCGGATGAAGCACACCGAAGGGGAGTCGGCCGAGTACTTCTGGGCCAACACCACGGAGGGCCGGGACGCCGGGTTTGTGGCCGGCAAGGAGCGGGGTCTCACCTGCGTGCCTGACGGCGAATGGCACGTCTACCATGTGTACCCGCTCTGGCAGGGGCAGGTGACGCGGCTGAGGCTCGACCCGCCAGGCGACGCGAACGGCGAGATCGAGATCGACTACCTCCGCATCCTCCAGGGACCGGTCAGCACCCACGACCCGCAGAACCCCTCGTGGGACTTCACCCAGAGCAACGGCGGTTGGATCGCGCAGAGCGGCGGCACGCTCCTGGCCGCGACCCCGGGCGGCGTCGAGACGCAGCTCACGGCGGAGACGGTGGTCCTGACCGGGCCGGCCATCGACCTCAAGGCCGACGCCTATCGCTACGCGCACCTGCAGCTTGAGTCGACGGGCGAGCTGAAGGGCGCGCTCTCCTGGTCGGCCACCGATGACGCGAACTTCCCCGGCTGCAACGTGGTGAGCTTCGACGCGCCCCAGGGCGCACTCGCCACCAATCTCCCCCTCGCCGACAACCCGATGTACGGCGGCGACCTCCGGCGCCTCCAGCTCACGTTGACGGGCCGGCCGGGCACGACCGTCAAGCTGAAGGCAGTCGCGCTGTCGCCGAAGCCGCTCGGGCCGGCGCAGCTCAAGCTCGTCTCGTTCGCGGCCGCGGACGCCGTCTCCGCACTGGGGCGCGACGGCAGGCTGATCGCCCGGGTGCTGAACAGCGGTGGGGAAGAGGTGCGCGACGCGAAGCTGACCGTGACCGTGGCGGCGGGGCGCGCAGAGCTCGTGGGCGGTGGGTCGCAGGTCCTGGGGGCCCTCGACGCCGGCGCCTCCACCGAGGTCGCCTGGGCGTTCCGTCCGCTCACCGAGGGGCGCCTGACGTTCCGGCTCGAGGGTGGGGGCGGACTAAGCGCGCAGACAGAGGCCATCGCCTCGCAGCCGTTCCCCACCCCCCAGGCGACGCCGAAGCCCGTCGCGCGGGTGGACGGGAACGTGGCGTGGATCGGCAACGACAAGGTCCGGCTGACGCTGGCGAAGGTGGGGGATGGGTTCGCCGTCGGGCGGCTCGACGCGATCGAGGCCGGAGAGCCGCACCCGATGGCGGTGCTCCCTCACCTCGGGCAGTTGGCCGTCGCGGGCACTGACGGCTTCGTCGATCTCGCCCCACAAACTGGGCAGGCCCGGAACGACGAGACCGGGGCGACCCTGACCCTCCTCGCGACCAGGCCGGTAGGGAGCGCCAAGGTCAGGCTCACACTGGCCTTCCGCCTGGAGGATGGGAACCCCTACGTCGATACCAGCTACGCACTGAAGGCAAACCGTGACCTGAAGGTGACCGCCTTCCGTGGCCCGTGGCTATGGGCGGGCGAGGGGTCCTTCGGCGACCAACAGGACACGGCGCTCTTCCCGGGGCTTGAGTACCTGGTGAAGGGCGAGCGGTCATCGAGCACGCTCGACATCGCCCCCCCGAGGAACGTCCGGTTCGCCCCGCACCCGAACTCGGTCACCGTGCCCAGCATGGCGGTTGAGAAGGACGGAGCAATCGTCGGCCTCATGTGGGACCCGCTGCAGAAGTGGGATGGCGAGCACCAGAAGCCGACCGCCATCTTCGCGTCGCCCAACTTCGTGGAGGGTCACGCGAACCATCTCCTCGGGCTCTACGCACCCTCGATCCCCGAGTGGCTCAAGCCGAACCAACTTCTGGCCGAGAAACCGTACGTGCTGAAGGCGGGGAAGACGCTGAAGCTGACCGCGTGCCTGTACGCGGAGGCGAAGTCCAGCGTCCTCCGGTCGATCGACCACTACTTCCATCGCTACGGTCTCCCCGAGCTTCCGCCGAAGCCGCGGAGCTACGAAGAGACGGTGGCGATGAGCCTGAAGTCGTACGAGGACATCCTGTGGGTCGAGGCCGTGAAGGGCTGGATGGGGGTGATCGGCTGGGCGCCTGGCCCGAGCCAGGGGGTCGCGCTGGACTATGTCGTCGGCGCACGGGTGCTCGGCGACCAGGCGTGGGCCGGGAGGCTAGCGGCGAAGGGGCTGTCGCTGGGGAGCCCCTCGGACCTCGGGTTCGCCCTGCACCACTTCGGGACGCCCCGCCAGGCGCTCGTGACCGCACTCGGTAACGGTCGCGCCCTCGCCCCCCGCACACCCGAGGACGGGAAGTACACCTTCCAGCCGACGTCGGACAACCTGAAGCCGCTGGGCGCCGAGGGATCGACGGCGGTGGGAATCTGCGCGCGCGATGTCCGGCCGCTGCTTGACGCGGCCCTGCGCACCGGCGATCGGGCGCCGCTCGAGGCCGCCCTCAAGACCCTTAGCTTCATGGAGCAGTTCACGGTGCCCCGCGCGTCGCAGGTGTGGGAGGTGCCGGTGCACACGCCCGACATCCTGGCCTCGGGCGATGCCTGCGACGTGTACCTGATGGCCTACAAGCTGACCGGTGACAAGCACCTGCTCGACCGCGCGGCCTACTGGGCGAAGACGGGGCTGCCGTTTGTGTACCTGTGGCAGGCGCCGGAACAGCGCCCCCTCATGAAGGGCGCCTCGATCCCGGTGTTCGGCGCCAGCATGTACGTCGGCAGTTGGTTCGCTCGGCCCGTGCAGTGGAACGGCCTCGCGTATGCGAGGGTGCTGCTCGAGCTCGCGAAGTACGACCAGTCGCTGCCGTGGCGGCATTTCGCGGAGATGATCACCATCTCCGGCATGAACATGCAGAGCACGCGCGACAAAGACTACGGCACCTATACCGACAACTGGGACGTGATCGACGACGTCGAGTGTGTGGGCTGCATGCTCTCGCCCGGGGGCATTCTCAGCAACGTGTTCGAGCTGATGGGCAGGCCGGCCGGCGTGCGGACGGAGGTCGTGCGCGAGGGCGGGCAGCCCATCTGCATCAACGCCGGACCCATCGTCTCGGAGGCGAAGATGGCGGGCGGCGCCCTCGAGTTCGGCCTCCGGTACGACCCCGGGAACGTGGCCTACACCGCGGTGCTGCCGCTTGCGGAGCCGGCCACGGTCGAGGTCGACGGGGCCGAGCTACCACGATGCAACGGGCCGAGTGAAGCCGGGGAAGGTTGGTGGTACCGGGCAGGCGTCGGGTGCTTGACGCTCAAGCTGCGGTTCGGGGAAGCGGTGCGGAGGGTCCGCATCCCGAACGCCAGGGCGATCGCCCCCGAGATGCCGCCGCCCGACTGGGAGTTCGACACTCCCGGCGACACCGAGGGCTGGCAAGCGGCGAACGATGTCGCCCCGCTCAGAACGGAGGGCGGGAACCTCGTGGTCGAGGTTGCGGGCGGCGATCCGTACATCGTGGGGCCGGGGATGAACGTCGGCGCCTCGGACTACGCGGGCATCGTGCTGCGCGCCAAGGCGACAGCGCCTGGAGGCGGGATCTTCTTCGCGACCGACAGTGGCGGCATGTCCCCACAGCGCGAGCGCGGGTTCGACCTGCCGGGCGACAACCAGTTCCACGAAGTGACGGTCGACCTCCGCGACCACCCCGAGTGGAAGGGCACCATCACCCAGCTCCGGCTCGACGTCGGCGGGGCGCCCTGCCGGGTCGAGATCGACTGGATACGGATGCTGAAGAGGTAGGCCCGGGCGGCACCGGACAGCCCCCGGGAACGCTGCACTCCTGCGCACCTCGGGGTGCTCCGCCGCTCTCTACGGCCTCTCCGTCCCCGGCCGGGCCTCCAGGACCACGGTCGCGTCCGTGACGAGCAGCCCTGGCGGCGTCGCCTCCGCCTCGGCGATGATGAGGTACCGGGGCTGCGGCCAGACCCAGCGGTACACGTGCAGGTTGTGCTTACCGACGTTCTTGAAGCGGACCTCATTGCCCGGGGTCCCGCACGAGCCGCCGGGGGCGCCGTTCAGCACCACCGCTCCGGCCAGGCCGCCGTCGAGCATGATCCGGACATTCGGGCGCAGCTCCCGGAAGAACCGCTCTCGCTCGGGGCCGGAGAGAGCGCACGCGTCTGCGCTGGAGACTTCAGGGAGGCCTGTCCCACTCGAACCGGTCTCCGGTTCGGTCACCAGCGCGACAGTGACGGCGGCATCGACGATCTGGTTGCGGACGGTCAGGCCAGCCGCACGTACCTGCGCCTCACCAGAGGAGAGGATGCTTCTCGCGGGCCAGATTCCATGCGAGCGCAGGGCAATCCTCGGACGGCTTGGTCAACGGCGGTGCCGGCTGTGCAAGCGACCTGGAGGAGTGACGCGCAGGCCAAGGGAAGCAGGGAAGGTGAGGCTGTTGGGAAAGGTCTGTCGTTCGGGACTGTCCCGCATTCTGTCCGCGCAGCGGGCAGAATGCGAGGACTGTCCCCTGTTGCCGTCAGAGCCCCGCGGCACGTAGGGGAGCGTGGGCCCGATGCAGCGCCGCAAGACGATCCCGAAGGACATCGCCGACAGGCTGCTCGTTGATGCGATGCACCGGTGCTGCCTGTGCCCCGAGCACCACGACATCACCGACAAGCACCACATCATCGCCATCAGTGAGGGAGGGCCAGACGCGCAGGACAACCTCATGGTCGTCTGCCCCACGTGCCACGCCAAGATCCACCGCATCAGGGGTCGCTACAACCCGGACCAACTCCGGATGTACAAAGAGCGCTGGGTCGCCCTCTGCCGGCTAGGCCTGCCCCTGGATGTTCGGCTGGCGCAGGCATGCAACGTGGAGGCACCACCACCCACGGCGGCGCCCTCGGTCCCGCTTGCGCCGCAGCCGTACTTCGCCCACCCGTACCCCCTCCAGCAGCACTTCACCGGGCGAGTAGAGGAGCGGAAGGAGCTGACGGAGTGGCTGGTGAGCAGGAGCGGCGAGACGGTGCTGGCGCTGGTGGCGATCGGCGGCATGGGGAAGTCCGCGCTGAGTTGGGTCTGGGTGCAGCGGGACGTGCTCGGGCAAGACGTCGCCGGGGTGAAGGACGACACGCCCGAGGTTGCCGCGCAGTGTCGCGTGCCGGACGCGGACCGGCCCGAGGGCCTCCTCTGGTGGTCGTTCTACGACCGGGAGTCCTCCTTCACTACGTTCCTGAACGAGGCGCTTGCGTACGTCAGCGAGGGCCGCGTCGGCCCGAAGCAGATGGCCTCGGACTACGACAAGGTGCGGCTCCTCATCCAGTTGCTGCAGCAGCGGCGGCACCTGCTGGTGCTCGATGGCTTCGAGCGAGAGCTACGCGCCTACGCCTCTTTGTCGGCAGCGTACCAGGGCGATCGGGTGGCGGAGGATGCGAAACAGGAGTCCCGCGGCTGCTGCGATCCCAATGCCGCGAGGTTCCTCGAGTGGCTGGTCTCGACCCCCATGGCGAGTCGCGTGCTGCTCACGACGCGGCTGTTCCCCCGCGAGCTGGACGGCTGTGCCCCGTGCCGGCACAAGGACCTGGAGCGGCTCAATAGGGCCGACGCGCTGGCCTTCTTCCGCGCACATGGCATCACGGGCACCCAAGCGGAGATCGAGGCCGCGTGCGAGCCGTACGACTACCATCCGCTTGCCTTGTCCCTGCTCGCCGGGTTCATCCTGCGGGACAAGCGCCACCCGGGGGACATCCGAGCGGCCAATGAGCACCCCATCCTGGGTGAGCTCAAGGGGAAGAGCGGGAAGGGCCAGCACCACATCCTGGAGGTGGCGTACGACACGCTTGATGCCGAGAAGCGCAGCCTGCTCTCCCGCATCGCCGCCTTCCGTAACCCTATGGACTACGAGGCAGTGTCGATCTTCAACCCATACGAGACGGCGAAGACGTTCGACGCGGCGCTCGACGAACTCGCTGACCGCGGCCTCCTCCTCTTCCACCCCGCCAGGCGCGTCTACGACCTGCACCCCCTGGTTCGCGCGTACGCCTATCGTCGCCTGGAGGACAAGACCGGTGTACACCATAGACTGTGTGGCTACTACTTCGAACTAGCGTGGCAGGCCGGGGCCGACGCCCCACGCACCATCGAGGACCTCGCGCCGGCCATCGAGCTGTATCACCATGTCGTCGCGTCGCGTCGGTACGACGAGGCACACTGGCTCTACCACGACAGGCTGGCCCAGCCCTTGCTCTACGAGTTCGGTGCCTACGCCACCTCCGTGCAGCTCCTGTCCCCGCTTCTCCCGGACGACGGTGACGGCGAGCCGCATCTCACGGACGCAGCCGCAAAGGCCTGGGTGCTGACCGCGCTCGGCGCCTCTCTCCTGGCGGCCGGCGAGCCCCGCCGGGCGCTGGTTCTCACGCACGGGGCGTGTGCGCTCCTGAAGCCCCTCGGCCGTCCCCACGACCGCGTGATGGCCCTCGCAGGCGGCGCGCTCTGCGCGCTGTCGCTGGGAGCACTCGGGGCTGCCGAGGCAAGCCTTACGGAGGGTCTACGGCTATCGAGGTCGGCGAAGGACGAGTTCGGTGAGGCCATGCTGCACCAGGAGCTTGCTCGAGTCCTGACCTATGGGGGACGCTTCGGCGAGGCGGAGTTCGAGTTGACCGCCTCGTCAGACTACTGGCGAAGCACCGAGGACGCCCAGGGCCTGTGCCTCGACAATGCCTACCGGGCGAAGTCCGCCCTGCTACGCCGGGACGGCCTTGCGGCGCTCCACGCAGCGCGCGAAGCGCGTGCGTCGTGGGAGGCGGACGCGGCGGAGGTCTACCCAGTGCCACGCGATCTGGTGTCGGCCGAATGGCTGCTAGGTGCCGCCTACGTGGCGCTGGCTGCGGAGCCGGCCGAGCAACGACAACACCACCTGGCTGAGGCCGAGAAGCACCTCACCGAGGCGCTCACGCGCTGTCGGCGCATCAACCTCGTCGAGTTCGAGCCCAGCATTCTCCTCTCGTGGGCGAAGTGGCACCGGCTGAAGGACAACGCCAAGGAGGCGCGGGCGCACGCAGAGGAGGCGCTGGGCATTGCGGATCGGTGCGAGTACCGGCTCAACCAGGCGGAGATCCACAACTTCCTCGCCCAGTTGGCCCTGGACGAGGGAGGCTCGGAGAAGGCGGCGGAGGAGGCGAAGACCGCCTACGAGCGCGCGTGGTGCGACGGACCGCCGTACTCCTACAAGCCGGCGCTCGACGAGGCCAAGGCGATCCTCGACCAGCTCGGGGCGAAGCCACCGAAGACGACTTGACCCGCGCCGTCTGGAGGGGCCGAATGCGGAGCATCCGGCCCGGTGCTGTGGGTCACAGAACGTAGGGGGGCCGGATGCTGCGCATTCGGCCCCTCCGGACGGCCCCCGAACGGGGTGAGCCCGCCTTCGCGCCGAGCCGGGCCGCTCTACCCCCTCCGCTCGGGTCTGCGGCAGACCTCGCCACGGTGCCGGGTCTCCCATCCACCCCGCGCACTGGTCCAGAGGCCCAGCGACGCACAGGAAGCTCCGGAAAGGGGCCCTAGCTGATGACGGTCGTTCTCTACGGCTGCAGGCTGGCGCGAGCCGGCCACCCCGTTCCCGTCGCCCTCCCCCTCTTGCTCGTCAGCGTGGGCGCTGCCTTCGTTCCCAGCACGCGACCGGCGTTCGCCGCACCCGCGCCGCCCGTGCGGGCCGAGAGACAAGGCGAAGCCGTAGTGCTGCAGAACGGGCGCTGCCGGCTGGAGCTCGACGCCGCGACGGGGCAGATCGTGTCGCTGAGGCCCGGGCCGGCCTCGCTTCGGGGACCGTGGTTCGAGGTGGTGGAGGAGGAGCGGGACGGCCTCGCGCCATGGGAGACATGGAAGCACGGCCAGGAGACGGTCTTCGCCTCCGGTCCGGCAGCCGCGACCTGCGATACGGTCGAGGGGGCGGGCCGAGCGGTCCTGGTTTGGGAACGTCCGAACGGCCTGCAGACCCGGGCCGAGGTGGCGCTGAGGCCGGACGACGCCGGGCCTCGGTTCCGCCTCACCGTGACCACCCGGACCGGCGCCGCGCTGGTCGACACGCTCCGTCTGCCCGTCCTGCGCGGTGTCGAGCTCAACGACCCCGAAGACGACTGGTTCACCTGGCCGCACACGCTGGGGGCTAGGTTTCGCGCGCGTGGCCTTGCACCGGGCGAGGCCCTGGAACAGCCGTACCCCGACTTCCTCTACATGCAGTGGCTCGACCTCTACGATGCCTCACAGGGAGTCTATGTGGGCTGCCTCGACGACTACGGCTACTGCAAGCAGCTCTTCATCGGGCGCAACCGCGACGGCCGGAGCCTGATGGGCATCACCTTCACGGGGTGCTGGATCGCCCGGCCGGGCGATAGCTGGACGACCCCCTGGGTGCAGATCGCCGCCCACGAGGGCGACTGGCGGGCGGGGGCGGACCTCTACCGGCCCTTCGCGCAGGCCGCCTTCGGCCCGCTCGACCCTCCCGAACGCGTGCGCGAGATGCCGACCGCACAGTGCTGGCTCGCCCATCACGCCAGCGACGGGGATGTCGGCGAGCTGTTCGAGATCCAGCAGCAGGCGCCGATCCACGCCTCCTATCTCATGAAGTCCCTGAACACCTCGACACCGGAGGGGTGGGACGGCTTCCGCGGGTCGGCCCTGGAGCTGCAGGACGCCTTCCGGCGCATCCGCGAGCTGGGCGGCTCGCCGGCCCTGTTCACCTTCGACCGCGCACCCCTCATGGGCCGGCCGAACTACGCCGCCTTCGTGGGCCGCTGGACCTGCGTGCGCCGGGACGGCAGCTTCGCCGAGGGCTTTCGCGACCTGATGCCCTCGCCCTTTGACGCCGACCTCGTCCGGGCGCGCGCGGGCGAGGCCGCCCGCTGGGTGCAGGCCTTCGGCCTCGATGAGATGCACCTCGACACCGCTGCGACCACCGGGCCGAGCCTGGCGGGGCCGTCGTACCACCCCGGCTTCGCGCAGCGGCCCAATGAGGTTCCGCACTACTTCAAGCTGCTTTACCGGGCCATCCGCGACGAGTGCCGGAAGCACAATCCCGAGTTCCTTCTCCGCGCGGAGCACTGCGCCGACTTCTTCTTCCCGGAGTTCCTCACATCTACCGTCCACTTCTTCGAGACGGGGAACCTCGTGGCGCAGCACAACCCGCCCGCCGACGCCCAGCCCATGCCGATCCTGTTCTGCTACACGCTGCCGCGACACGCGGCCCTCGAAATGCCGAGCATGAGCGACAGCGACTTCTGGACCTACGGCTGCGGCATGGGCTACGGCTTCCACGGCGGCGGGCCGTCCTGGTGCTTCAACCCCGGCGTGCGCGAGGCGGAGAGCCCGCCCGGCGAGCTGCTTCACCGCTACCGCTTCTACGACGCCGAATGGCGGCGCTACTACGACTTTCGGGTGGGGTTCGAGGAGGCCGTCGTCGACGCCGAGCGCTCCGACTGCATCGCCGAGGCTCTCATCGACGGAGAGTGGCGTCGGTGCGAGTTCCCCGGCCCGGTGATCGCCGTCACGCACTCCGGCGGCGGCAGGGAGGTGACGCTCGGTCAGTGGTATCACCAGAGCCACACCCAGTACTTCGGCGAGCGCTTCATCGGGAAGGACCGGCTGCCCCCGCACCCCATTCGCCTGCGCGTGCCCACGAAGCTGCCCAACCCCCATGTGAGGCTGTTCGGCGAGCATGGTGAGGCGCCGGTCACGCCGACCGTGGCCGAAGGCATGGTGGAGGTCGAGATGGCGGACCCAACTTGCTTCGCGCTCGAGGTCTTCACCGGCCCTTCGATCAGCCTGAGCGTTCCCGAACTTGCCATCCCCGGCAGGATGGCGGAGGCTCGAGTCACAGTCCGCCAGGACCAGCCGCAGGCCGGCGAAGTGGCGCTGACGCTCTCGGCGGGATGGCCGGTCGTGGCTCCGATCCGCGTGCCGGCCCAGCGGGAGTTCACGGCCGTGGCTCGAGTCGGTGTACCCCAGGGAGTCTTCGGGCGGAACTACCCGGTGAAGGCTGTCCTGCGCGTCGGGAAGCTCAGACGAACGGCGGCGACGCACCTGCGGGCGATGGAGCCGTGGACGGTGCTCTACTCCTTCGACACGTTGACTGACCAGGGCCCTCTAGCCGTCCACTGCATCGAGCCCGGTCGGCGGGCCCGGCTGACCGTCACCTGTGTGAACAACACGGCGACGGCGAGCGAGGTCGAGGTGCAGGTGGACGGGGAGCAGGTGTCAGGGCGGCTGTCTCAGACCGTCCCCGGCGTGCCCCCGGCCGATCTGGGCAACCCCGATAGCGCCCTCTGCCGGTGGGCCGACGGGCGCGGCGACCAGCCACCCAATGCGCTCGTGAGGTCGTTCGACTTCGACTGCCGCGGAGTGCCGACGCACCCGGCAGTGATCCGGGTCAGCGCGAACGGCGCGGAAGTCTTCCGCACAGAGGCCTTCCCGCGCTCGCGTCTGATGGACCTCAACGGCGAGTGGAAGGTCGCCTACATGCCGATGAGCCGCGCGATCGTCGGCGGCGCCGAGCGGCTCGACAACCTCGACACCGAGGCCGTCACGCCGGCGGTCTGGGATGGGAGCTGGGAGTCGCTCACCACGCCCCTCCACTTCGACGACCAGGTCCGGCGCGACCACTCCTGGGCCATCTACCGGCGGCTCGTCTTCGTGCCGGCGGAGTGGCAGGGCGCGGACATCCGGATGCGCCTCACCTACATGGGCGCGCCGTGGGGCGCAGGCGGCACGCTGAACCTGGTCTACGTCAACGGCTGGCCGGCGGGGCGCATCGGCATGGCCGGTGAATGCTCGGTCTCCCCGTTCCTGGTGTTCGGCGGCTGGAATCTGCTGGCTGTGGCCAGCTTCTCCCCCAACAGCCTGGTGGACCCCTACCTGTTCGCCCGCGATACCCCGGCGCCCGACCGCCTGCGGCCCGCTCCTCCTCGCGAGGCCCCCAAGAGTGCCTTCATCCTGCTAGAACAGCGGCCCACGGGGCAGGGAATCTCGCTGCCGTTCATCCAGGGCGTTCCGGAGGGCGACTGCCGCCGCACGAACATCGCGGCCGGCGGCGAGAACGTGTACATCTACTTCGCGGTGGCCGACGCGTACCTCCGAGAGCCGAAGCAGCCGGTCGAGGTGGGGGTCGAGTACCTCGACCAGGGCGCCGAGCCGTTCGGGCTCGACTACGACTCCACCGACGGGACCGCCCCGGTCAAGGGAGCGTTCAAGAGCGCGGCGCCGTGTCAGCGCACGAACACCGGCGAGTGGAAGACCCACGCCTTCGTGCTGCCCGACGCACGACTCGCGAACCGCGAGCACCTGGGTGCGGACTTCCGCCTGTGGGCCCAGCGAGAGGACTTGCGCGTGAGGCGAGTGGAGGTCAGAGCGGCCGGCGCCGCAGGCCCGGCCCGGTAGCATGCCGTTCGCGTAGGTCGGTCGGTCTCCGACCGACAGCGATCCTCACAGCTTGGCCATCTCCCCGGTCTCGATCGACTCCTTCTCCGCCATGATCAGTCGGACCGCTTCGCGGCCGTCCCGACCGGTTACGCGCGTGGGAGGCGTGTTCTCGGCGAGGCACCGTGCGAAGTACTCAAGCTCCTGTAGATACCCGGTGGTGATGCGGTACTCGGGCGTGGAGGCCTCGCCCTCCATCGGCATCCACTTGAGCATGGGGCTCTGCGAGGTCGAGAACTTCAGGCAGCCCTTCTCGCCCAGCGCCTCGAACGCCATCTCGAACTGGTAGGTCGGGGGCATCGCCCAGCCGCCCTCGGCCACGACCACCATGTCATCGTAGAGGTAGTGGGTGATGACATGATCGACCTTCGGCCCGTCGGGGGCGAGGTGCCCGCAGCGGGAGAGAACCGCCGGCGGCATGCCCAGGATCGACATGATGAAGTCGGCGTCGTGGATGTGCAGGTCGAGCAGCGCCCCGCCGCTCTTCGCCGAGTCGTTCAGCCAGCCGCCCTGGCTCCAGAACGGCGACGGGGAGAGACGGGTCATCTTCAGGCTCACCAGCCGCCCAAGCTCGCCCGACTTGATCATCCGCGCCAGGACCTCGTACTCCGGCCAGAACCGGATGCAGTGGGCGAGGAAGAGCATCTTCCCATGCTCTGCTGCCGCGGCGAGCATCCGGTCGCACGACGCCACATCCAGGGCCATCGGCTTCTCGCAGATAACGTGTGCTCCGCCCGCCACCGCGGCCTCGACCATCTGAGGATGGAGGAACGTCGGCAGGCAGACGTCGACCGCGTCCAGACCGCCGGCCTCAAGCATTGCCTCGAGCGAGGTGTAGCGCGCGAGGCCGGAGAGGTCGATGCCGGCGCTATCGCCGATGTTGCCGCCGATCGCCGCGGCCGAGGCCGCGACACGCTCGACCTCCTTGTCCGCGACGGCGACGACCTCCGCTCCGTCCACATCCTTCCACGTCGCGAAGTGCTGTTGGCCAATGAAGCCCATGCCCACAATGCCGATGCGTACCATGGTGGCGCCCTCCCACGGTGGAGTCTGCTGACCGGTGTTACTGGGTCTCGGGTAGGGAAACCTGGTACAGTCCCCTTTCCGCCCGGACGGCGGCGGAAAGGGTCCAGTCCCGGTTTCCCTACCTACACAAGATTCGCTGGCTTCCACGCGCAATTCCCGCAACCGGGCCGGTAGACCTGCGCCGCCGGGGCGAGCCCGTCAGAGCCTCTTGAGCTTCAGAGCGACATCGGTCTCCAGGGCGGGCACGGAAACCGGGAGACGGCCCTCCTTGACCGTCACCGTCTCTCTACGCTGCAAGGCGCCCTTCCACGTCTCCCACCACTCCAGCGAGTACTCACCGTCGGGCAGGCCCGGGAGGGTGACGGTGCAGGGATCGACCCGACCGACCTTGCCGTTGCCCGCATGGTTGTACCAGTCGCTGTCCTTGTTCTGCAACCAAAGGACGGCGAGGCCGTCCGTCTCCATGCCGCAGACGAGCAGGTTAGGCCTGTCCATCACCTTGCAGCCGGTGAAGGTGTAGCGGGTAACGCGCACCCAGTCTTTCCCGAAGTTCTCGATGCGAATGTGGTGCTGGCCGGCAGGGACGTCGACCGCGATGTCCTCGTCGTAAGTGGTCTCCCACAGCCTCCACTCCTCCCGCCACACGCTCTCCTTGCCGAGCCCCTCCGCGCACGGGAAGTTCTTCTCGAGCTTCAGCTCGTCATCCACCCCGATGCGCACGAGACCCGAGTTCGACACCACCGTGACGTGCGCGATGAATCGGCCCGGCTTGGGGTAGTTGACGGCGAACGTCGGCTCGTTCTTCAGGTCCGTATGCCCCTCGCCGTGGAGGAGGTCCTGCGGACGCCGGTCTCCCTCGATCGTGCCGTCGGGGAGGACGGCGAACCCGCTCTGCTCGGGCTTCCCCCACCGGCCGAGGGGGATGATGACGGCATCGCGGGTCTCCGGCACGCGGCTCCTGTCCACGAACTCCGGCGGGCTCGTCTCAAGCATCTCCCACTTGGCGGCGCCGAGGGGGAGCCCCTCGGTGAAGTCGGCCAGGGCGGTGAAGTGGAAGTACAGGTCTAGCGGATCGATGTAGTTCTCGTGCCACCACGGCATGGGGCCGCCGGCACAGAAGCTGAAGAGCCCCGCCCACAGCGCGTTGTGAATCCCCCAGCCCTTCGGGTCTTGGTCCTCGGTTGTCGTGTGGCTGCGGATGCCGAATTCGCCGAAGATATGGGGCTTCGCGAAGCGCCGCCACTGCTGCAGACTCATCTCCCGCACCGGCAGGGCGACGTTGCCGTCGTCGTTGGTGTAGAGGTGCGTCTGCACGATGTCGATGTTCGGCAGCTCCCAGAACTGCGGCGGTCCCGTGTGGCCCCAGAAGCTCGTGGTGATCAGGTGGCCGAAGGGGTCAATGGAGCGCAGGTAGTCGGACATCTCCCGGTGCCAGGGGAGCTTGATCTCGTCGGGTGAATCGGCCCAGCCCTCGAACTCGTTGCCGAACTCCCAGCACAAGGCATTGGGGCTGTAGCCCCAGCGGGCCACGGTGTACCGCAGGCGTTTCTTGTAGAGCGTCCGCGCCGTCTCGTTGGTGAACCAGTCGCCGGCCTTCTGGCAAGGGCCGCCGTTCTTCGCGTTGAAGGGGTTGCTCTCCCAGCCGCCCTCGCGGAAGTCCTGGTGCGTGTCCATGCACATCATGTAGTAGAGGCCGGAGTCCTGGGCGACGTCCAGGACGAGGTCAATCCGCGCCGCGGCGTCCTGCCGATACCACCCGAGCTTCTCCATCCCCTCGATGCCAAAGCCGTAGGAGCACATCCACCAGCGGTTGAAGTTCTCCTTCGCCGCGGCGAACTTGCGCATGGCCTCGTCGCCGAGCTGGCCGGTCGTGTGGTAGATGGGCAGGTTGTGGCCGATGGCGAAGTAGCCCTCGCCGTTGTCGAAGGCCAGGTAGTGCGGGTCGGCCCTGCTCGTCCGCACGAAGCCCTTGCTGCGGGCCTTCGTCGCTTTGAGGGACCCCACCCCGCCCGTCACCTGGCCCGTGCGGTCGCGCAGCGAGAGCTGCCAGGTGTACGTGCCGATCTCGGTCGGCGTGAAGCGCACATTCCAGCCGCTGCCGCCCTGGGGGATCATCAGCTCATTCCCATCGCGGACCTCGCGTCGGTAGTCGAGCATGAAGAACCCCGGGACGGTGAGCTGCTTCCCGGAGGGGGAGGTGAACCGGGCGTCGAGGGCGACATCGTCCGGGTCGTAGGGGTTGTCGTAGGTCGCCCCGAGGTCAACAGTCAGCTCGAGGCGGTCGTACACCGGCACAGTGGGCGCGTTCGCCTTCGCTCCGCGGATGGCGAGCCTCTCGGCCATGGGTTTCACCTCCCCGGGGAACTCCGCCGGCATGTCGCCGAAGGAGACGGTGTACTCGATGACGCCCTTCTCGCCGAGCCTGAAGTCGCCGGGCAGCACGTTGAACCGGAAGGTGTAGGACGGGCCCCCGTAGGTCTCGTTCTCGGCCTGGCGGTAGTCGGCGGGGACCAGGCAGAGGGAGCGGCCATCACGGAGCTCGATGAAGAGGGCATCGACAACACCATTGCCTCCGCCGCTGACCGTGGAGTGCCACGACGGCCGGCCCCAGACTCGCTCGGTGCCGGTGAACTGGTTGGGGTCAGGGTTGACGTGCAGCCAGACCCCGTTCGTCAGCTTCAGCTCGGCGGTCTTCTGCAGCTCGCACCGCACGCGGACCCCCTCCGGCGAGGGGCTCATCCGCAGCACGTACTTCACGGGAGCGGAGCCCTCGCGGGCGGAGAAGACGCCGGCCATCGTGAGCGTGCCGTCTGCCTGCAGCGTCGGCGCCGCCTCGACGGTTCCCCCTTGCAGCGTCTCGTAGACCCAGTTATCATGCCAGAGGAACATGGTCCAACTGACACTGCGCACCCCCTCGATGCCGGCGGACCAGACGCCGCGCTCGAACCGGATGGTCTCCTGGCCTTGACGCAGCACGAAGGCGTTGCCGTCTTGCTGGAAGGCCTGGGCCAGCCCCAGGCTGTTCGCCAAGAGAGGAAGAGCCGTGGCGAGGATCGCGGACTTCATTGTCGCCTCCCGGGGGAAGCCATGACCAGACGAGATGTGCTCCTGATCGCGGTGTTTCTCATCGGCAGTTCCGCGGTCCTCTTCGCACTACAGCTCTGGCTCTTCCAGGATCCTCGCAGCACCGGGTTCTACCTGCTGCAAGACCTGGCGTTCCTGCCGCTCACGATTCTCATCGTGACCGTGATCGTATCGTCCGTCCTCTCGGCGCGTGAGAAGCAGGCGCAGCAGCACAAGATGAACATGGTGATCGGGGCGTTCTTCAGCGACGTGGGGCAGCCGCTGCTCAAGCTGATGGCCGGCCTGGTGACGAACGCGGAGGAGCTTCGGCGCGGGCTGGCCATCGATCCGACCTGGACGGAACGGGAGATGCGGCAGGCCATCGACTTCGTGAGGAGCACGCCGATCGAGATCGAGCCGGGCCCGGCGCGGCTGGCCGAGGTCCGCGACCTGCTGCAGGCACACAAGGAGTTCATGCTGCGGCTGCTCGAGAACCCCACCCTACTGGAACACGAGGCGTTCACCGACCTGCTCTGGGCGGTTCACCATCTCGAGGAGGAGCTGAGCGCGCGCGAATCGCTCGAGCACTCGCCGCCGGACGATCTGGCGCACCTCGCCGGAGATGCCAAGCGGGCGCTGTCGGGCCTGCTCACCCAGTGGCTCGAATACATGATCCACTTGAGCAAGGACTACCCGTTCCTCTTCTCGTTCGCGGCGCGGACCAATCCGCTCAGGCCGGGGGCGAAGGCGGAGATCGCGTAGGGCGAGGCGGCCTGGGGTCTTGCCGTTGGATGGGCCGAATGGGGGACGTATGGGGTCCCGTTCGGCTGAGCACACGACCGAAGCCCATCCGGCCCCATGGCGTTGGCGTTGTAGGGAGCGCACGGAGGCCCCGCACGTGGAACCGAAGCTATCGGCGGGCGTTGGCAGAGGCGGCAGGAGGTGGTTGCCATGCTGCTGCGGGCAGTGAGGGTCACGTGCCTCGTGCTCTGCGGCGGGCTGGCCGGTGCTGGGGTGCTCGGGTCTGCATTGGGCGTATCGTGGGGCGTCGAGGTGTACAGTGTGTGGCACCTCGACCCCCACGATCCCCCCATGGGCGGCTACTGGTTCCCCTTCATCGTGTTCATCACGGCCCTCTCGCTCTGGGCCCTCGGTCTGACGGGCCTCGCCATCGCGAAACGAGCCCTCCCAGACCAGGAGGCCGGCGGGCGTGGCTTGCTCGTCGCGGCCAAGGTCGCCGCTCTGCTCTGGCTTGTCTGGCCCGGGGCGGCGCTGTTCGCCGAGGCGCGGCATGGCTTCCGGGGGCTCGTCGTCTCCAGCCTGGACGGTCTCCTCGCCGTTCTGCTGGCGGGCACGCTCGGAGGCGTCGGCCTGCTCGCCCTGCCCCTCTCGCCCTGGCGGCGGGGCTGGCGCCACGTAGCAGTCATCACGGTCATCTGCCTGGGAGCCAGTCTCGCCTTGTTCTTCTACGTCTACTGGGTGGGGTTCGCGGCACTCTTCGCTGCGGTGCCGGTGATGTGCATGCTGCTTCTCTACGCCAGCCCCGAGCCGGCCGACCAGGATGCCGAGGCCAGCCGCTCGGTGCCTCAGCAGTCATCCTCGGGGTGACCACCGTGTGGTGCTCCGGGGTTGCCTGGCCGCATGCCGGCCCGACCGAAGGGGGGAGTAGGGGGTCAGAGCCTCAGGATGCCCTGAGCTGAGTGGGGCTTGCAGACTGGGATTGGGCACTGTGGCAGCTTGCCGTTCAGGTCGAGGAAGAGAGCGTCGAAGCTGTGTATCTCGGTCGCGCCGAGGATTGACGCTGTCGCGATGTGGATGGCATCTGGAGTGCGGGGGCACTTGATGCCGCTCCGCCGGCATCCCTGCCGGATCTCGCCAGCCCGCTTCGCGACCTGCCTGGTCACGTCGTACATCTCGATGGTGGGCCTGTCGAACAAACGGCTGAACCTCTCGGTGCTAGCTTCGTCGAGGTCGCCAACCAGCACCTCGCAGAGGATGACGGCCGACGTCACGAGCACCACCCTCTTGGCGTCGACCTGACCAACCACGGCGTCAAGACCAGCTACCTCCTCTGGATCCCGTTTCTCGTCCTTGATCCAGGCGATGAAGACGCTCGCGTCCCAGTAGTAGCTAGTCCTCTTCGCCACTGCGCAGCGCCCTGATGAAGTCGGCAGTGTCCAGATCGCCGGTGAGCTGGGGCGCCATCCCCCGGAGGCTGCCGAGAGTGGGGAGTTCGTCCTCGGGCGGGTGGGCCTCAAGCGTGTCCACGTCCATCTCGTAGGGGAAGGGCTCCTCCATTCGGTAGCGAAGCACACCTGCCACTGTCACATAGCGGTTGAGCGCTGCCCCCACCTGCGGGAGCATCGCCTTTGGGAAACGGCACGTGACTCTGCCGGGACCCACGATCGGGTAGACCCGCATTGTGTAGGGTGCTCTGTGCACGTTCACCAGCTCAAGAGTGCCGGAGACCGTGCCATGGCTCCTGACTTCGCGGCCCAGGACTCTGTCGATGTTCGCCTCCAGACGTGGGGTCACGGCCACTAGCGTCGTTCCGTACTCGAACTCGACGCCCTGGATCCCCCGACGGAGCGGCACGGCCAAGCGGCGGAACGCCTCGAACGCCTCGTAGCTGAAGTTCGAAGGTCGGGTTCCGCGCTCCTCGATGTCGATCACGGCCTCTGTGAACCGTCTGACCACGAGCGCCCCATTGTCCGGCATACGACGCCGGGGCACGGCTTCGATATGCGCCGTTGCGCGGCTCGTGGATAGCCTGGCGATCCGGTAGCGCGTCGTCTCGCGCCCGCCAGACACGATCTCGTCGACCTTCCTGAGGGCCGCCAGCACATCCCCGAGGAACCCGACGAACTCGTGGAGGTAGACCCGGCCCTGGTCCTCGGGACGGCCACACAGGCATGCCCTCAGCATGCGCCCAGCGGCGGCATCCCCTTCCTCCCTCTTGCCAGCCGGCGGCTTTATCTGGCACATTGTGGCACCGAGGTCGGCCGCTGGCGCGGGTTCCAGGGACCGCAGCCCCACGCCTCCCGGCCCAGAGCGCGAACGGTCGTTGCTTGGTCGGACAGCGACGTACTGCTGTAGTTCGCCGTGTATGGCCCATGTCCTTCATCTTCGCGACCCCGTCTGGCGGCGCGGCCTATTGACAGCCCCGCTCGCAGCGGCCACTATAGCCCCGCTTCATCTTGCACTGCTTGAGAGGACGTGGTGATGGCCACCACCGACGTTGCGCCCGATGAACTCCTGGCGCTGTACCGGAAGCTGCTCCTCGTCCGTCACTTCGAGGACGAGTTGCTCCACGCCTCGCGTCGGGGCGACCTCGCCGACGCCACGCACCTCTGCCTCGGGCAGGAGGCCATCGCCGTCGGCGCCATCGCCGCGCTCCGACCGGAGGACCTGGTGACCAGCACTCACCGAGGCCATGGGCACTGCATTGCCAAGGGCGCCGATGTCAACCTGATGATGGCTGAGCTCTACGGCAAGGCGTGCGGCTACTGCCGGGGGCGCGGCGGCTCGATGCACATCGCCGACTTCTCGCTCGGCATCTGCGGCGCCAACGGCATCGTCGGCGCCGGCATGCCGATCGCGAACGGCATCGCTCTCGCGATCAAGCTCAAGGGCACCGGTCAGGTCTGCCTCTCCTTCTTCGGTGACGGCGCGGCCAATCAGGGCGCATTCCACGAGGCGCTCAACCTCGCCTCGATCTGGAAGCTGCCCGTGGTCTTCGTGTGCGAGAACAACATGTACGCGGTCTCGATGCCCGCCCACGAGTCGATGAACGTCGACAATGTCGCCGACCGCGGCGCGGCGTACGGCATCCCGGGCGTGGTTGCGGACGGGAACGACGTCCTGGCCGTCCGCGAGGCCACCCATGCTGCCGTCGAGCGCGCCCGCCGGGGGGAAGGCCCGACGCTGCTTGAGTGCAAGACCTACCGGATGAGCGGCCATTACGCCATGGACCCCGACCGGTACCGCCCGCGCGAGGAGAAGCAGTGGTGGGCGAAACACAACGACCCCGTCGCCCGCGCCGCGGACATGATCCTGGCGCGCTGGCCCGAGCTTGCCGATGACCTGAAGGTGATGCAGAAGGAAGCGAAGGCGCTCGTCAAGGAGGCCGTGCGCTTTGCGCGCGAGGCCGACTGCCCGCCGGTCGAGGAGGTCCACCGCGACGTCTTCACCCCTCAGCCGCCGCTCCCCGACTCCGGACCGCCGCCGGCCGACGCGCCCGAGAAGACCTTCGTCGAAGCCCTCGGCGAGGCCATCGCGCAGGAGATGGAGCGCGACGAATCGGTCGTCCTGATCGGCGAGGACGTCGGCAAGCGCGGCGGCGCCTTTCAGGTCAGCGCCGGCCTGCTCGAGCGCTTCGGCCCGAAGCGCGTCCGCGACACGCCGATCTCCGAGGCCGCGATCATCGGCTGCGGCGTCGGCGCGGCGATGCAGAGCCTCCGCCCGGTGACGGAGATAATGTTCTCCGATTTCTGCACCGTCGCAATGGACCAGATCGCCAACCAGGCCGCGAAGATGCGCTTCATGTTCGGGGGCCAGGTGAGCGTGCCCCTCGTCATCCGCGCCACGACCGGCTGCGCGGGTCGAGCGCGCGCCGCTCAGCACTCCCAGAGCCTCGAAGCTTGGTTCATGCACACCCCCGGCCTCAAGGTCGTGCTCCCCTCCACTCCCGCCGACGCCAAGGGGCTCCTCACCGCGGCCATCCGCGATCAGGACCCAGTCATCTTCCTCGAGCACAAGGGGCTACTGCAACTGAAGGGGCCAGTCCCCGAGGGGGAGTACGTGATTCCCCTCGGCAAGGCGGACATCAAGCGCCCGGGCAACGACCTCTCGATCGTCACCTACGCCCGGGGCGTCCACACCGCCTTGGACGCCGCCAGGACCCTCGCGAAGGAGGGCATCGAGGCGGAGGTCGTCGACCTCCGCAGCCTGGTCCCGCTGGACCTCGACGCGCTGCTCGGATCGGTGCGGAAGACCGGCCGCGTCATCGTGCTGACCGAGGACTGCCGCACCGGGAGCGTCGCCGCGGAGTTGGTCGCCCTACTCACCGACCACGCCTTCGACGCCCTCCAGGCGCCGCCCGTCCGCATCACCGCCGCCGATGTCCCGCTGGCCTACTCGGTGCCCCTTCAGGACTCGACGCTGCCTTCAGCCGCGGACGTGGTCGCCGCGGCGCGTTTCGCGCTCGGCGCCTAGGGGCCTCTGCGCCGGCTGACACGACCACCTGCAGCCACCCCCCCGGCCCGAGCAGCGCACATTGAAAGGAGGAACCGGGCGGGCGGCAGCGAATGCATTCCGTCACCGGAGGCGCTCTCGGGGGGGAACCCATGCTCGTTCAGATGCGTTTCGACGAGTATCTGGGAGGGCTCCTGCCTCAACAGCAGGCAGAGATCAGGCGGAAGCTCACGATCCTGGCGGGGGCGGAGTCCGGGGACCAGCGCATCGCGGCCGGCATCTGGGAGGAGGAGCGTCTGTTTGGCGACGTGTGGAAGGCGCTGTGTTGCGCGCTGCAATGCTGCCCGGAGGCCCCCCCGGACATCCGCGCCGCGGTAAGAGACTGGGGACGGACCCCGGGCCCGCCGCCCTACGCGCTGCTGGCGGAGGCGACGAGGGTGTGCCGCGAGTGCATCCTCGCCTGGTGTCGGGTGATGGAGAGGTTCGCGCGCTGGATGGACGAACACGATGGCGTCTACGGCGGGGTAACGGCGGCCGAGGACGCACTGCGGCGGCTGGTCGCAGAACCCAGCGTGGATGTCCAACGGCGGAAGCTGGGGAACATGCCTCTAGCCAGGCACCCGATGTGGGCGACCCTGAGCCGGCATGACGGAGCCGCCGACCCGGCGGAAGCCTTGCCCTGTGATGCGCCGGCACTGGGCGCGTGCCTTGGCCTGCCCAAAGCCTGGGGGCGCGGAGCCATGCTCGTCTTCCGCTACACGTTGCCGAACGGCGTGAACGCGTGCTTCCCGACCGTGGCGAGCGCCGCGGGCATGGCCCGGTGGAACAAGTCTTGGAGAGCCGCGCCGCTGGGAGAGCCGCACGGCTGGACGTGCCCGCGGCCCGGCCCGGCCGGGGCAGCCGTGAGGCCCCTGCCTGAGGTCGTGCACCAGCGCGTGAGCGCGGACTCGCTCGTACTGCCCGTTCTCCGGGTTGAACCAGGAAAGGCCGTGAGCAGCGATGAGCGTTGAGCCGGAAGTGCTGTCCAACGGCAGCCTCAACACCCGTTGGCTGCGGACCCTCGATCGTTCGGAGATGCGCCGGTGGGTCTCTGATGTGATCCAGGGGCGGACGGACGTGCCGGACGCCGATCCCGACGCCCCGCACTATCTGGTCCTCGAGGCGTACGATGGGGCCGACGCGGACCTCAGGGACCTGATGCGGTCGGTGGTGCGCGACCTCGTCTGCGAGATGGCCGATGACCCCGCGTCGGAGTGGCGGAAGGTCGAGGGTGACGACAGCCCGGGCGCGCGCCTTCTCTGCGTGGCGGGCTCAATGCGCGACAGCGACCTAGTTGGGCCCATTCGGGGGATGATCGAGTCGCAGGCGCTCCTCCGGCCCGACGCCTGCGTGTTCACGGACATGCACGGTCGCCTACTCCAGGCCCTGGTGAAGCTCGGAGTGCGCGAGGACCAGGGGTTCTGGCGGGCGCAGTTGGGGCTCGCCCCGAACAGGTACCTCGGCGTGGCACTGAGGGGGCGGGCCCTCGACCGAGACGCGAATCCGTTCGCCCTCCTCTGGGCGGCTGCGCCCCTGCCGTGGGATGATCGAATGCAGGCAACCGTCGAGCGATTCGTCGACGTCATGACCAACGAACGCGGGACCGTGTGGGTGACGCAGAGGGCCTCGGAGTACGCGACCCTCATGCCGAGTTCGCTGGCCGAGAGGCTGGGCCTGAGGGAGCCGACCGCGAACTCCCCCTGGGATTCGGCCCCCGCGCGGCTAGCCATGGTAGCCTGACAGGACGTGACCTCGATGGACGAACTCAGGCCCGAGGCGCCGAGCGAGCGCCGGGATCGTGTCCCGGGCTACTTCCCGGAACCGCCGGAGCCCCGCCGCCTGATCACGACCTTCTACTCCTTCAAGGGCGGCGTCGGCCGGTCGATGGCGATGCAGGGCGCTGCCATGGCTCTTGCCGCTCGTCGGCAGCGCGTCCTGATGGTCGACGCCGACATGGAAGCTCCCGGCCTGACCTTGGTGCACGTGGAGCCTGGGCGTGAGCAGTGTCAGGGGTTTGCGGACATCGCCGCCACTGTCGCCCAGAGGGTCATCCATGCCCTCGAGACCGGGGACGAGGTCAACCCCGACGCCTTCGACGATCTGCCGGCGCAGGTCACGAGAGCCCTCAAGCCTCTGACAGCGCCGGCTGCGGAAGATCAGGCGCTTGTGGACAGGGTAACTACAGCTGCGGCACTGGCCGGCGTGGACGTACCGCCGCCCGGGGTCGTGGCGCTGCTGCCGGTGGGGCGCGTGTTCGAGGACTACGCCGCGGCACTCGCGGACCTCGGCCTCGACCGGCTCTTCGGGCCGGACAGTCCCGACGCGCCCCCGAGTCTCCTGTGCGCGGCGGGCCTCCCAATCGGTGGCGACCCTCCCCCCAAGGTGGGGGATGTCTTCGCGCAGGTTCTGCGCGGAGCCCTCCTGCGAGCCACACACCCCGATGACGGCCGACCATTCGACCACGTCTTTGTTGACTCCCGCACGGGCCTAGCCGACATTGCGGGCCTGTGCGTTCGCTGGCTGGCCGACCGACTGGTCGTGCTTCTCGGCCTGAATGAGCAGAACATCCGAGGCACACGGCGCATCCTGGAGAAGGCGGCGCTGGGTGCTGACGGCCCGAGGGGCGTCGCTCGCGTGACGGTGGTCGTGAGCCCCGTTCCCGGCTCCGAGCTTCGCATGTTGGCGGAGAGACTCGCCGACGTGAAGGGGCGCCTGGAGCTGGAGACGGACCCTCTCCTCCTGCACTACGAGCCCTGGGTCGCCCTCTCCGACCGGCCGTTGACCGAGGAGTGGCACCAGCACACCCGGCTGCGCGGAGACCACCTGCGCCTGAGCAGACGCATAGAGGAGGCCGCGAACCTCGAGCCGGAGCTTTGGCTCCCGCGCATGCTGTGGCTGCTCGCCAGGGACGAGCCCCACTTCGCGGAGGCGGCCACGCGGCTGGCGCACTACGTCCTGGCCGAGCCTGCCCGGGCCCCAACTGTGGCGGCGTACGCTCTATCGGCGATCACTGGGCGCCCCCTGGCTGCGGAGGCCGTCCCGCTGCTCCGGATCGCGGCCGCCGCCGTCCCGCGCTACCTTCCTGCCCGGGGCATGTTCGCCGATGCCCGTTCGCAGGAAGCGAGCCGCCTCTACCGCGCCGGAGACCAGGTCGGCGGCAGGCGAGCCTCTGACGAAGCAGAGAAGGAGTACGCTGCGGCGATCGACATCGATCCCCGTAGTGATGCGCCCTGGAACAACTGGGGCAACGCGCTCGACGACTGGGCCCAGGCCCTCGCCCCGACCGACCTGCCCGCAGCCCTGCCCCTGTGGGAGGGGGCCGAGACCAAGTACGCCCGCGCGGTGGAGATGAAGCCAGACGAGCACGAAGCCTGGTACAACTGGGGCAACGCTCTCGGCTGCCGTGGGCGAGCCCTCGCCCCCACCGACCTGCCCGCAGCCCTGCGCCTGTGGGAGGGGGCCCGGACCAAGTACGCCCGCGCGGTGGAGATCAAGCCGGACCTGCACGAAGCCTGGAGCAACTGGGGCAGCGCGCTCAACGCCTCGGCCCAGGCCCTCGCCCCGACCGACCTGCCCGAAGCCCTGCGCCTGTGGGAGGAGGCCGGGACCAAGTACGCCCGCGCGGTGGAGACCAAGCCGGACCTGCACGAAGCCTGGAACAACTGGGGCGCCGCGCTCCATGCCTGGGCCAGGGCCCTCGCCCCGACGGACCTGCCCGAAGCCGTACGCCTGTGGGAGGAGGCCGGAACCAAGTACGCCCGCGCGGTGGAGATCAAGCCGGACCTGCACGAAGCCTGGGGCAACTGGGGCAGCGCGCTCGACGACTGGGCCACAGCCCTCGCCCCGACCGACCTGCCCGCAGCCCTGCGCCTGTGGGAGGAGGCCGGGACCAAGTGCGCCCGCGCGGTGGACATCAAGCCGGACAAGCACGCAGCCTGGTACAACTGGGGCGGCGCGCTGCTGAGCAGGTGGCACTACCAGCGGGACCCGGCCCTGCTGGAGGAGGCGCACGACAAGCTGCTCCGAGCCGAGCAGGCCAAGCCTGGCAGTGCCACATACAACCTCGCCTGTTGGGCCGCGCTCTCCGGGAAGGCCGACGAGGCGTTCGAGGGTCTCGCCACAGCACTGGAGAACGCCGAGGTCAAGTGGGACCACATCACGGGCGACCGGGACTGGGACGAGTTGCGCGATGACCCGCGATACAAGCGACTCGAGGCCGCTCACTCAAGCGGGTAAGCCCATCCCTCCGCTACCGAGCGGCGTGCCGGCAGCCTGTTCCTCCAAGACGCGACGTGCCTCCGGCGGCGGCGACGAGGCCTCGGCCTACACCTTCGATGCCTTCGACGACCCCATGTCCCAGGGCCCGCCGGCCTGCGGCGCCATCGGCCGCGGCGGATCCTCGCCCGGTGTCAGGGAGTCGAGCAGTTCCACCGAGGCGTCCTCGATCATCTGCCCGGCCTCTGGCACCAGCTTGCTGCCCACTGCGAGTCGCGGCTCGTACCCCCCACCGTGTTGGCCCATCGCCTCCGGCGTCGGCACGTAGCCGAGGCATCCGTTCGCCAGCTCCACCACCCAGGTGTGGGGGAAGCTCGACCTCGCCTTGATGTTCAGCCCGAACTGGCAGAAGTACTCCGCCCCGTTCGACACGTACGCCGCCGGCCCGACCTGGATCACCTGCACCTCGCCGGTCACCTCCGGCTCCCACTTGTTCTGCTCGTGGAGCAGCACCTCATCCCGCGCGTACCACCACTCATGGCCTTGCGGCGCGTCGGACTCCACCAGCGCGAGGGCCTCCTGGAATCGCTCCTCACTCACCTCGCGCGTCTCGATGGTGACGAGCGCCTGTCTCGCTGCGAGCGGCAGCAGCTCCCCCGGCTCCGCCTCCGCGATGACCTTCAGCGCCTCCGCGCCAACCTTGTGCCCCACGCGCCGCACCCACTTCCCGCCGAACTCCGTCTCCTGCATCGAGAGGTTGTTCACCTGGGTCACATCGCCACAGGCCCCATTGAGGAACACCACCAGCGCCTCCGGATTCAGCGCGTCGGTGATGAGCGTCCGCATGGTGTGCGGCCAGTCGGCGGAGATGCCCCCGTAGAACACCGTGCCATGGCAGGTGAAGTTCACTACCGCGCCCAGGAACTCCCCGCCGAGCGACCACGCGCTCAGCACGCCCACCTCCGGGTCGGCCGGTCCCGCGGGCTCGATGATGTCCGGGTTGCCCTTGCCCGGATGCGTCATCTGCGTCCCGTCCCGCATCTTGAACCGGCGGTTGAACGCCACCGTCGCCTCGTGCCCGCGCCCGACCGCCAGCTTTGCCTCCTGCTTCCGCTGATCCGCCAGGATGACCGCCGTCGCGATCTGCCGGCTGACCTCATCGAGGTAGGCCGGGTCCGGCGCGGTGGCGTGGTTCTGCGCCAGGTCCTCGCATAGCTCCGGGTCCCACGCCCGCGTGAAGTCCCCCGGCAGCGCCCCCACGCACGGTCCCCCGTTGTGCGTGTGCGAGGCGCCGACCATCACATGCCCGCCGGGAATCCCCGCCAACTCCTCGATCATCCCTCGCGCCCTCTGCACCACCGACCGCTTCACCGACAGGTTGTCGAGCCCCACCAACGCCACCCGCGTCTCGCCATCACCGATCACACACGCCGTCGCGAGCAGCGGATCGTGGATGCTCCGGCTGAACGCCTTGCAGAACCCGCCCGGTACTTCCCTCCCGATCGGCGGCGTAACGTCCGCACATGCGAAACCGACCTGCATCACAGAACCTCCCCCAACTCGCGTGGGCCGGTCGGTCCTCCGACCGGCGACGACGTCGCCGTCGCGACTTCCTCCGAAGTGCGCTCCCATCCTGCAGGGACTTCGCCGGTCACTCTCGAAGCCTCCCTCTGCCTGCCGTCGCCCACTCCGCAGGAGGTGCCCCATGCTGCCGCTCCTCCTCTGTTCCCTCACCGCCGCCTGCTCCGCCCCCCTCACCCTTGTCGACGGCGGCCAGCCGAAGGCCGCCATCGTCATCGCGGCTCAGGCCGGCGACAAGGCGAAGGTCGCCGCGGACGACCTCCAGCTCTACCTCCGGAAGGTGTCCGGCGCGACGCTCCCGATCGTCACCGACGACCAGGACGTGACCGGCCCGCTCGTCCTCGTGGGGCGCAGCAAGCTCACCGATGGCATGAAGCTCTCCCTCCCCTCCGGCCTCACCCCCGCGCGCCGCGAGGAGGGGTTCGCCATCATCCGCAAGGGGCAGCGGCTGGTCCTGGCAGGGAACGATGGGGGGCCGTACCACGGCACCGAGTACGCGGTCTACGAGTTCCTCGATCGACTCGGGGTTCGCTGGTTCATGCCCGGCGACTTCGGCGAGATCGTGCCCTCAGAAAGTACCGTCACCGTGCCCGAGGTCGAGGTCAGAGAGAAGCCCGACTTCGTGATGCGCAACTGGTGGCTCCACGCGAAGCCCGAGCTGGCCGAGCTTGAGCGCCGCTGGAAGATTCGCAACAAGATGAACCCCGACCCGATGTTCGCGACGCCGGGGGATAGCTCCGTGCGCAGCCTTCTGCCCGAGGCGGTGTTCAAGGAGCACCCCGACTGGTTCGCCCTCAACCCCGACGGCACGCGCAACCCCTACCACCCCAACCTCACGAACCCGAACACCGTCGGCATGTGCGCGGAGATCATCAGGGACTACTTCAGGAAGAACCCCGACGCGAACTCCTATGGCTTTGCCCCGGACGATGGGTTCCCGCGCGACTACAGCCCAGATACGGTCGCCCTGAACCGCGGCTTCGTGGAACTCGGCGGGCGGCCGGGCGTGCCGGCCGAGGTGAGCACGAGCGAGGAGTGGTTCGCCTTCGTCAACAACGTCACCCGCGAGGTGCGGAAGGAGTTCCCCGGGGCCTACATCGCCACCAACGGGTACGCGAACCGCGACTTCCCGCCCCAGGGCGTTGCGCTCGACGATCATCTCATCATCATGTTCGCCGCCATCTGGAGCTGCACGCTGCACGGGTACGATGACGAGCATTGCTGGCAGAAGGTGCGTCAGGGGGAGATGCTCCGGCGGTGGTGCGAGCTCTGCCCGAACGTGTGGATCTACGGCTACAACTACCAGATGCTCGTGTCCGGGCTCACGCCCATCCCCGAGGTTCACAAGCTCCGGCGCGACTTCCCGCTGATGAAGAAGTGGGGCGTCATGGGCTTCCTCGACGAGAACCGGAACGTGTGGGCCGAGGCCGGGATCGCGAGCCGCTACCTCCGCGCGCGGCTCGAGTGGGACGCCGATGCCGATGTGGATGCCCTCCTCGCCGACTTCTACACCGCGTGGTACGGCCCCGCCGCTGGGCCCATGCGCGCCCTTTGCGACGCCCTTGACCAGGCTTTCGAGGCCACGCCGATGCACGGCCACGAGGATCGGGTTCTACCCGAGGTCTACACGCCGGACCTCCTCGCCGCGCTGCGCCGGCACCTCCGGGAGGGCGAGCGCGCCGCTGACGCCGATCCGTTCAAGACCCGTGTCCACGCTGACCGCCTCATCTACGACCACCTCGTCGCCTATGTCGCCATGTCCGCCGCCGAGGCCGAGGGGAGCTTCGCGGCGGCTGCGAAGCACGCGCAGGAGATGCTCGACCTCCGCCCGCGGCTCCACGCGATCAGCCCCTTCCTCATCTGGCCGGATGAGGACGGGTATCACACGGGCGTCTGGTACTGGAAGATCATCGACCGGCGGAACTGGTACCAGTCCCTCGCCGACAAGCTCACCGGGAAGACGGGCCACGGCGTCGCGCTGTTGCCCAAGAACGCGCTCTTCCGCATTGACCCCGACGACGACGGCCTCTCCTCCGGGTGGTATGAGTCGCGGATCAGCGAGACCGACTGGACGCACCTCGACGCCACTCGGCCCTTCTACGCCCAGGGCTACGAGGACGAGGGTGGCCACACGTATCTTGGCTATCTGTGGTACCGCCTCGGCCTCAACCTGCCTCCGGTGCCCGAGGGCAGACAGGTCATGCTTTACGTACCCGTCGTGGAGACGGAGGCGTGGTGCTGGGTGAACGGGCAGTACATTGGCCACCGACCGTATCTCGAGGCGTACATCCGCCCGGCGCCGATGGAGGTCGATGTCACCAGCGCCCTCCGGCCAGGCCCCAACACCATCGCCCTCCGCGTCAGTACGAGCCTTGCCGCGGCGCAGGCGGCCGATGGGCTGATCGGGCGAGCGTTCCTGTACTCGCCCCGTCCGGGGCAGTAGCTCGTCCGCCTGACAGAGCCAGTCGCTGCACTTCGTCCCGCCTCGCCAAGCACTTCTGACGCCCTGGGGCGTCTAACACTGTGAGCGCCAACACACGAGGTCTGGCAGGTTGCTGAGGAGGGTTGCCCCGTGGCTCACAAGGTGCTGCTGTTGTGCTGTCTCCTCGCCCTGGTCGTCTGCCCCCCCTCCCTGGCTGAGCCCGTCGTGATCCAGAACGTCCCTGCCATTGGCTGGATCGCCGGCCGGTTCTCCTACCACATCTCCGCCCTGCAGGCCGCCCTGCAGGCCATGGGTTGTGACGCGACCTACGAGCACCTCATGGTCACCTCCGGCGCCGGCTTCCGCGCCGCCTGGCCGACGCCGACCGGCTACGACTACTCGGTCACGTGCATCTGGCCCCCGGGGGAGGACTACCTGACCAACGGCGCCCGCGCCGTCGGGGCGAAGGCGGTGCGCGACATGTTTGGGTCCCATGAGGAGGCCTGGGGGGCGATCTGTGCCAGCATCGACCAGGGGCGTCCGGTGGTCGCGTGGGAAGGCTGCGGCGCCCAGGTGATCTGCGGCTACGACGCGCAGCGGAAACAGCTACACGTCCAGAGCTGTAACGCCGGCGACCGGAAGTACCAGGTCGTGCCCCTGTCCGCCCTCGCCATGGCGCCGCCGCCACTGCCGCAGGCGTTGGAGTGCGTCTTCCTCGAGTATGACCCCAACACGCCCCGGCCGGAGTTCGACTGGCCGACCATCCTCGCCCGAGCCGTGCGCTTCGCCGACTACCCGGCCACACCGGGGCTCTTCGGCCGCTACGCCTTCGGCCTGGCCGCCTACGACGCCTGGGCCGCCTCCCTGCGCGGGGGGGCGGACAAGGCCGGTGCCCGCGTTGACGCCGCCATCACCGAGACCGTCGCCAACACTCTGTCCAACGCGCGAACCGCTGTCAGCACTGTGCTTCGCGAGTTCGCCACGCTCCACGACGCCTTCCCCGTGGCCGCCGAGCACTACTCGGCCGAGGCCCTGATCCTGAAGAGCATCCCCAAGGCCCTTGCCGGCGGGCAGGACAGCCTCCCCTGGGAGGCCCGGCTCGACGCCATGGCGGAGAGCTTCGCGACCAGGGGCGAGCGCGAGACGGTGGCTCAACTTGTCGAGCAGGCCAAGGCCGAGGAGAGGCAGGCCGTCGATGCTCTCCGCCAGGCACTCAAGGACCTCGCTCCGCCCAAGCCTGAACCGCCGCCTGCCGAGCCGCCGCGCGATCAGACGAACGCCGCCGAGGAGCACTACCAGCACGGGGTCGAGCTGAAACGCGCCGGTCAGCTCGCGGATGCGGCCACCGAGCTCCGCGCCGCCATCGCCGCCGACCCCAAGCACGTCAAAGCCCACTACGCGCTGGCATGGGTGCTGCTCGACCAGAAGGACAAGGACGGCGCGACGGCCGAGTTCAAGAAGGTCCTCGAACTCGCACCCGACTCGGACGAGGGGAAGGAAGCGAAGAAGGCGCTGGAGAGGATCGGCCAGCCGTGAGCCACACGGGCGAAGGAGGCTGAGTGGACGATGTCAATCACGCATCGGTTCATCCGCGCGGTGGTTCTCTGCCTGACGGTCGCCGCCTCGGCCACGGCAACCGGCCAGGAGGCTCCCGTGCCGGCGGACGGCCAGACGGACGGGATGTGCCTTGCGAACCTGTTCCCGAATCCCTCGTTCGAAGAAGGACTCACGGGCTGGTCGGTGGCCCGTGGCGACCCGCAATCCGTCGCCATCGACAAGGCCGACTGCCACACCGGCGGCGCCAGCCTCTGCCTCAAGCCGCAGGAATCCCCAGCCCACGTCATGCTGGTCGGGCCGCGGGTGCCGGTGAACCCCTACGAGAAGTGCCGCCTGCACTTCTTCGCGAAGAGCGACCGTCCGCCGATCGGGCCGCTCTTCCGCATCTACCCCGTCAACACCGATGGACGCCAGTGTGCCGGGAGGTCGTGGTGGCTCACTGCTGACGGCACGGCGGACTGGAGCGGCGTCTACGCCGACATGGTCTTCCCACCCGATGTCGCGCAGGTCCAGGTCACTCTCTGCGGCGGGTACTGGGACACAAGTCTCGATCGCGGGGCGACAATCTGGATCGACGATCTCCAGTTCGGCCCCGCAAAGGAGCTAGACCTGGGCGACAAGACGACGGCGAGCGACCTGTCCATCGTGTCGAACGGCGGCTTCGAGTCGGGCTACGGAGCGCAGGCGTTCGCCTGGACGGCCAACTGGCCTCCGTGCAGCTTCAGCACGCTCGGTGCCTTCGCGGGCGGGGAGGCGCAGGTTCGCTGGGACGACGAGGACCCCTACTGTGGAGAGCGTTCGCTCTGCATTGAGAGCCAGGCCACCGACCCGACGCGGCAGTACCTGGTGGTGCAGACCGTGTACCCGGAGAACGGCCAGGCGTACGACATCCGCTTCCACGCTAAGGCGGAGGGCGCGAACGGGCGCGTTGTGTTCGAGCCGTACGGGGAGGACGGCAAGTGGGTCTGCACGGTCTGCGGGGCACGCCTCAAGCCGGGCGGTTGGCAGGAGTACGTCCTGCACTACGTGCCCGATGAGCGCGTGCCGACGCCCTCTGGCCTCAAGATCAGCATCTGCGTCAAGGGTCCCGGCAAGGTGTGGATCGATGAGTTGGAGATGGTGCCGGCCGGCGCCGGGTTCGGCCGAACGGAAGCCGGGCAGTAGAAAGACGCGAGCCGCTTCCAGCGGTAGGAACCGGGGGACTCCCGTGGGCTGCGTTCAGCGAAAGCGTGTTGGGTCCGGACACTCGGCAGGGGAAGGCTACCCACTGCCCAGCCCCTCCAGACGGCAGCTCCCGGGGTCACGGGCCCCGGGCTAGAGCCTCCCCAGCGCCCTCCAGTACTCGTACTCGTAGGGCCACCGTTCCTGCTGGCGTATCATGAGGTCCTTCATGCGCCGGTAGAAGGCCTCACGCTCCGCCTGCTGCTCGGGCATGGGCTGACCGGTCTCGGTGGCGACCACGAGCTGCCTCCCCAGGGCCGCAGCCGACTCGAGGACCGGCGCTGCCGTTGTGTCGTCGAGCAGCCGCGAGGCCTCCGTTCCCGCGCTCCCCACCGTCCAGCACCCGAGCGACCGCAGGAAGCGCAGCATGTAGCGCTCGACCTCCTCGTAGCCGGCGCCACCCGAGGTCACCACGGCCGCGGCGTACTTGCCCTCCAGCGCCTGGAGGTGCAGGGGTCCGCAGCAGCGATCGAAGAACGCCTTCATCTGCGCGCTGACGCTGAAGAGGTAGTTCGGGCTCGCCAGAACGATTGCCTCGGCGTCCACCATCGCCTGGCGCGGAACCGAGAAGTCGTCCTCGATGGCGCACCGGCCGGTCTTGTGGCAGACGTCGCAGCCCCGGCACGGCGCCACCTTCATGTCATCCAGGCAGTAGATCGTCACCTCGGCCCCTGCTCCCTTCGCCGCCTCGAGCAAGCTGGTGAGCACCTTGCCGGTGTTGCCCCTCATGCCGTGTGGGCTGCCCATGATCCCAATCAGTCTCATCGTGCGTGGCTCCTTTCGGTCGCGTGGCCGTCGTGCGTGGCCCGCCCGATTCGCGCGTCAGTGCTCTGGCCCACCGGCGAGTCGCCGATGCCGCCACTCAGGGGGTCCCGTAACTGCATCATCTGTCAGCTCACTTCTCCGCGCTGATCGCCATGACGACGGTGACGGGATCCTTCTGCGCGGAGATGAGGTCGATGGACGAGATGACCTTGTCCGGGTACGGGTTGACCCACCTCATGGCGTACACGCCGATCGGGCCGGGCTTGTCGGCGATGTGCCCCCTCCAGGCGACTCGCGCCGACGGGAGCTGTGCCGGATCGACGTACCAGTCGGCGATCTCAACCCCCACCCGCACCGGAATCCGCTGCTCCGTTCCGTCATCATAGTGGACCACATAGGTGGCCGCCTGTGCGCCGTCCGGTCGGCCCCATGCGCAGGCGTGCAGGAAGTGAAGCGCCCGGGCGCGAGCGTTCACGCGAATGCCTGTGACCTCGGCGGGGTAGCCGGCTCGTGCCGCGCCGCGCAGCGCGATGACCGACTTGCCGCCATTCCCCGCCGCGTCGACGATCCTGAAGCGGGCGCGGGCGAGCGTCTGGTCGCCGAGCGGGAAGCCGGCCAGGGCGTTCGGCCCATGGTCCATCCAGCCCGAACCCGGATCGCCGGCGAAGCCCAGGTTGCAGTGCGCCGCGAGGTCCACGGGCACGAAGTCCTCCGCGTGCACCGGCTGGAAGGGCGCGAGGTCCATCTGCGCGCTGAGGTTGGTGAGCAGGATCGAGGCGATCTTCAGGCCGTCGAGACGGTTCTGCTCCGTCGAGTCCCACAGGAGCTGGTTCATCAGCACCAGACCCTTCCCCACCGGCATCTTCACCAGCCCCGGCGGGTCCGTGAGCGCGACGGCTCCGGGCGGAAGGGTGCTCGGCACGAACTCGACGATCCTGCGCATCGCCGTCCACTGGTCCCAGATCGGCCGGTCGCGCCAGTAAAGCTCATGGTTGCTCAGGCCCGCGATGAGCGGGTTGGATGTTGCCAGACAGATCGGTTGCGCGTCCGCCGAGCGAAGGTCGCACTTCGCTCCCACCAGCGCGGCCAGCAGGTCGGCCTCATCCGGCGTGACGCGGTTCAGCCAGAGCACTCCCCCTTGCTTCACCCACTCTCCCAGCTCGGCGAGGTGCGCGCGAGCCGCCGCCCACGCCGCCGGCCCCCCGCCGGCGATCAGCAGACCATGGCCGGCCAGTGACTCGCCACCCAGAGAGCTGAGCACGCTGTCATACGCCAGCCCCATCCCATCGACCGCGCGCTTCAGGGAGCTGTCGGGGTCGGCGAGGAGAGCGACCCTGGCGGGCTTGTTCGGCGGGGCTGTCGCGGCGTACCGCACCAGGTCACGGAGCAGCAGGTCGGCCATCGGCTCCACGCCGGCCTTCTCGGTCAGCAGCAGCTGGCAGAGCACGTACCGCCCGCGCCCATACGGCAGCTCGAGCAGCGGCGCCCAGTTCAGCCCGTTCATGTCGTCGATCGATCCGCGGATGCCGCCCGCGTCGATCAGCGGGCGGAAGTTGCCCCGCGAGGGCTTGAGGAGGGAGTGGCGGACGACCAGGTGAGCCGGCGGCCAGATCCGGAAGACGACACGGTGATCCGGCTGCCAGAACCGGAGGTCCTCCGGGGTGACGTGCGCCAGGGCGGGACAGCCACCGGCGCGGGGGAAGGCGATGGTGTGGCTCTGGTTGGCATCGAGTTCGACCTCGACCGGCAGCCAATCGGACGGGTAAGCGTCCTGCTCCAGGCAGAGGACAGAGCCGCCTGCCGCAACGAAGTCGGCGAGCTTCGCGGCCCAGGGCGCCTCTCCCGACTTGAGCGTTCGCAGGCCGATGATCACGACTCTAGCTTCCTTCGGGACCGCGGCGAGGTCCTGCAGGGCTTGCGCGGCGAGACCCCCTCGCGACAGCACCTGGCTGGTGGCCCCGGTGAGGTCATGCACGAAGACGCCGGACACGGGGGAGGCCTCTTTCGAGCGCGGGAAGATCGAGAGCGCCTGTTCCGTCCGGCAGACGGCCTGCTCGCCGCGCCTGAGGGTGAGGAAGAGCTTGAGGTGCGTGCGTTGAGCCACGTTGGGCGCGTGCAGAGCCACGCGGCGCTCGACCACGGCACAGGGCGGAAGCTCGACCGCCTCACTGCCCGACTGCGGCGTGAGGCCGGCCGCGGTCGCCGTCCAGGCGAGGGTCAGTTGCGCCCGCTGAGAAGAATCGTTGCAGACATAGACCGTGCGGTCGATCTCATTCCCAGCATAGAAGTCGTGGGTCTGCTCCCTGACCGACAGCGCAATCGGCGCGTACGCCTCGGGTCCGAACACCTCGACCTCATCCGGGTCGAACCACGGGTTGAGGCCGGTCACGCCGTACGCCCGGTAGGCCATGACCTCCGTCCGGATCATCTCCCGCCGCGCCCGCGAGTTGGGGGACGAGACCGAGAACCGCCCCTTGCTCGTGTACGCCTCGTCGCCCAGCCAGAAGGCCTGGTACTGCGGGTACCACGCCGGGAAGCCGCCGTCAAACTCCCCGATGTACAGCGGCTTGTCACGCTTCCATAGCCACTGGCGCCCGAGATACGGGATCGGTTGGTCCATCCACCAGCACTTGCCCGGGTACAGCGTGAAGCCTGCCCAGTACTCCCGTGGGTAGTGTATCCCGATGAGGTCCATCTTGCCTGCCGGGTCGAGGTCCGCTTCGCACGTGACGAGTCGAGTGGGGTCGACCTCCCGCACGATGTCCGCCAGCCGGCCAAGCTGCGTCTCCCACACGCCCGGGTCGCCCCCGCAGAGGAGGATCTCGTTCTCGAGGCTGTAGATCGCGAGCGACGGGTGGTTCCGGTCGCGCCGGGCCAGGGCCCGCACGTGGTCGGCGTAGTTCGCCCAGAAGCGCTTATCCTTCGTCGCGTACGCCTGCTGGTAGCAGTACACGGCAGCCTCATCGACGATGAGCATTCCCAACTCGTCGGCCGCGTCGAGGATGTGCTCCTGCCAGGGCTGCGTGTGGAGCCGCATGCAGCGCGTGCCCGCCCGCTTCATCCGCGCCAGGTGCTGCTGTGCGGCCTCCCACGTGTCCATCCCCCACCCGGAGGTCGCAAACAGCTTCATCGGCACACCGTTCAGCACGAACCGCGGGCCCTCCGTCCACACCTCGCGGAACCCAAACCGAGTGGTGAAGCGGTCAACGACCCGCCCGTCCTCGGTGAGGCTAACCACCAGCCGGTAGAGGTGAGGGTCGTCGAGGGACCAGAGGTGCGGGTCTGCCCACTCGTCCCTCACGTGGCTCCCGCCCGACTGGTGCGGCCCCAGGCGGAGAGGCGTTCCTTTGAGCGTCTCGGCCAAAGCCTTGACCGGTCCGTTCCGGTCCACGATCTCGTAGGTGACCTGCACGGCATGTGGTCGGTCGTCTTCGTTGCGAATCGCCGTCTGGACATCGATCATGTGCCGACGCACCGACGTCCGCACGACCACATCCTCGATGTGCGCGGCGTCATGCGCCTCCAGCGTCACGCTCTGCCAGATGCCTGTCAAGCGGAAGTCGCCGCCGATGGGCGCGATGATGGTTCCGGGCGGAAGCAGCTTCCAGCCCGGGTGCTCGAACGGGCCCAGCTCGAAGCTCGTCGGCGGGTTCGTGCAGGCGGCCGTCCAGTCCGTGACGGCCACCCACACATCGTTCGGGTCGGGGTGCACGAAGTCGGTGATGTCGACGTCAAAGGGCAGGTTCCCACCGAAGTGCTGCCCCGCGAACCGCTGGTTGACGAACACCCGCGCCTGGTGGTTGACCGCGCCGAAGTGCAGCTTCAGCCGCTTGCCGGCCATCGAGGCAGGCACCTCGAACTGGCGGCGGTACCAGTAGTGGTTTGGCGGCGTGGCGTCAATCCGACCGGGCACCTGGACGGGCTTCCACTGGCCCTCCGGCGGGGCATCGAGCTCGCGCTCGGCGGCGATGAGCTGCCAGGTGCCGTCGAGGGTCAACTCCGCGCGCGGGCCGGAAGGCGGGATCAGCAGGCGCTGGTTCGCGCTATCCAGTGGCCCACCAGCCCATCGGGCCGTGTGAGCCTCCAACCGGTAGTCCCCCGAGGCCGTTGCCGGAGCCGTCACGTCGAGCTGCGCGGCGGCCAGTGGCGGCACCCGCAACCTCTTCGAGCCGCGAGTGAGCACTGTCTGCAGGTCGTCCGTCACTGCCCATCCCACGTCCACCGTTTCCTCGGTCGGCCGCACATTCCGGACCTCGATGCGCCCCGATGCCCCGCCGCCCGGCGCCGGGCGAAGGTCGGCCGACAGCGCAAGGAGCGACACCCGAAGCCGATCTGCATCCTTCACCAGCTCGATGCCGGTCAGCGGCTCGATCCGGATCGCGCACCGCAGCACCGTGCCCTGGCGGACGCTGCCCTTGCCCGCGAGCGTCCAACACGTCTGGAAGATGTCGCCGCCCCACTGACGGCCGTCCTGGAGGTACATGTCGGTGAGGCCGCTCTGCGGCCGGAAGCGGACTCCCCGGTCGCCGGGCAAGACCCATCCGAACCAGTCGAAAGCCCAGTCGCTCAGGTTCCCGCCGGGCTCGCCGTACTTCGCCGGGAAGAGCGACCACTTGAGGCCGTCGGGCCGCCGCACGAACCATGCCGCCTTCCCCGCGGCGGCCTCGCGGGACAGGTAGCCGTTCAGCCGGATGGTCTCGACCGCGTAGTCGCGGGTGAAGGCAATCTCCCACGCGAGATCGAGGCCGCCCTCCTTCTCCTGGCTGTCGAGCGTGAAGTTGGCGCAAGGCTTCTCATCGGCCATGATGCCCGTCACGCGGACGTGCCCCGGCCCGAGAAGCTGTCTGCCGCAGTCCCTTGGGCCGGCGCCGCCCTTCCAGTCGGGAGCCGGCAGGATGACCTGGAACGTGTCCAGACAACGCACGCCGCCCACGTCCACGTTGACGGCGCCCGCGTCCGTCACCTCAACCGCAAGCTGCGCTCCCGCCGATGTCGATGCAGCCAGGATCACCACCAGACACCCGACCGTCCTCACGTTATCCATGGTTGTCACTCCCTGGCCTTCCACTGACCTCGCGATGTCTTACTGGCCCTCGCGCCGACCGGGAAACCGGGACTGGACCCTTTTCGCCGCCGTCCAGGCGGAAAGGGGACTGTACCAGGTTTCCCGCCCGAGACCCGGCAACTCACCGCACCGTCGCCGCCGGGTCGAACGCCACTGCCCACTTCGCCTCCTCCTCGCCCGGCGTCGGCACGTCGAGCCGCACCGCACGCTGCTCGACCTGCTCGAACGAGGCGCCCGCCGCCGAGCGCACACTCCATCGCTGCGGCACGTAGACAAACAACGACACCTGCTCGTCCCCATGCCCCGACGCCACACCCCGCAGCGTGTGGTTTCCCGCATCCCAGCCCGTGACCCGCCCATTGAGGAAGCCGGTGAGATGGCGAGTGCCCCCGATGACCTCGGGGCGGTCGCCGATCTCGGTCAGCCACACCACCTGCGCGTTCCGGGCCGGCAGGCGCGCTTCCAGGCGGTCCGACACCTCGCCGAGGAACCTGCCCTGCCAGAAGTCGAAGGCGGCGAAGGTCCGCCCCGGCGGTAGCCCGCAGCGGGCCAGGTCCGCCATCACTGTCCTCGCGCCCTCGTAGTCCCAGTTGAACAGGCCGATCGTCTGTCGCCAGGGCCGCTCGCGCGAGATGGAGAGCGACCAGACCTCCGGCAGCGCGTGCTCCGCGAGGTCGATGGGCCTGGCCGCCACGCCGGAGACCGGGAGCGCGCGGCTGGCGAGGTGGAACCGCTCGTCCGAGGTCTCCTCGATCGCACCCCCAAACAGGAAGCTGTAACCGGTCAGCCCGCAGAGCGACACCCACGCGCGCGTCCCCTCAAGCGGCGTGACCACGTTGCGCGCGCCCCAGACGAACGGCCGCTCGGCTATGTCGTAGAACTCGGTATCGAGCTGGAACACCCGCCCGTGCAGATGGTACCGCGTCGCGAAGTTCCCCAGCAGCAGGTCCTCGTTCCCCCCGCGGTAGTCGATGCTCGCCCGGTAGCCGTCCGCAGTGCCGATCACCGGCCCATAGGGGATCATGCACGCCTCGATGAACACCTCGTCCCCCACTGCCTCGCGGATCATGCGGAAGCGGTCCCGGAAGACCTGCATGAGCGGCCGGGTGTGGTCCTCGTTGCGGATGTCGGTCTCGTTGAAGTCGAGCATGAGGTACTCGAACCCCCACTCGCGGGTGAACCGCCGGTAATGCTCCGCCGTGCGCTCCCGTTCATGTGGGGCGCCGCCGGTCACGTAGGTGAAGGTCCGCGACTGCAGGGCGGGGTGGCAGCCCAGTCCGCGGAGCGCATCGGTCAGCGCGCGCGGCCCCTTCGAGAAGTAGTCCACCATGTGGTACCGCTCGGGGTCGAGCAGGTTGGGTGAGCCGCACGGCTCGAACTCGATCTTCACGGTGTCGATCCCGTAACGCCCGACCTTCTCCTTGAGCAGCCCGACGAGCTTCATCACACGGGCCTCGTCGAGCCGCACGACGGTGGTCAGGTCCGGCGATGAGCTGTAGCCCGTGAACAGCCCCGAGTACGCGCGGTGTCGGAGCTTGACCTCGGCGTTCTTCACGATGAGATCGCCGTACTGCTCCAGCGCCGCGTGGACCTGCTCGCCCTCGAGCACGAGCAGGCGGCACAGCCGGAAGGACGCCCCTGCGGGGATGATGAGCGGCGTTCGGGCGCGGGTCGGCGAGAGGTCGGCGTCGATCTCGCCCCTGACCTCGGTGCCTTCGCGGCGCAGCCGGTACGTGACCCCGGCGTTGGCCGCCTCGGCGATGCCGAGGACGGCTGTCCGCTCGGTGGCACGATCTACGAGCGCCGTGGCCCACCACTCGGTCGTGTCGGTCTGCTCGTCGAGGCGCACGATGTGCCGCGGGCCGAACCAGTAGTCGTTCGGGATGACCGTGCAGCGCTCGGCGGGTCCGCCGACATCAAGCCTGAAGCCGCCGCCGGGCCGCAGCCCGAGCACCTCGGCGTCCGTCTTGCCCACGTTCTCCAGTGCCAGATCCACCGCCACCACCGGCACGGCCTTGAGCAACGTGAACTCCGCGCTCAGCCGCAGACCGGACGCGATCTCCCGCTCGAGCACCGCGCGTTCCGCCGGCCCGAGCTTGTCATCGGCGGCGGACTTGCGGCACCTCGCCGGGCCGAGGGGCACCGCCTGAGCGTCCATCAGCGGCGCCGCGTCCTCGTCCCGGAAGTGCGGCGTGATGCCGCCTTCGCCGCTCTTGCGGGTGAGCAGCGTCCAGGCGTCGCCGTCCGCCGAGGCGTAGACCTCGATCACACTATCCGCGTCGACAACCTGGTAGACCCAGCGGATCTCGGTCGGCGCGGCCTCATACACGATCTCCGCCCACACGTCCCGCGCGTTCGGGCACAGGAGGCCACCCTCCGTGTCCGTCCGCCACATGACGTTCTCGGCACGCGCGTACGCCTTCCGGAGCGTCTCCGAGGTGAAGCTGTCGCGGTAGCTGGCCTGCTCTTCGCCCCGCCGCCGGAACTCCAGGTACCCGAGGTACGCATCCCAGTCGCCGCCGTGCTGGAAGAGCCGGAGCCGGATGAACCGCGTACCCTCGGGTATCGCCACGGCCCGGGGCACAATGGCGGCCACCCGCGCCTCGGCGACCACCGCCTGCCCATCGACCTCGAACGTCCAGGCCCCCCGTTCCCCGTCCAGCAACAGCCGGCACCCACTCGTCGACTCGAGAACTGCGCTCGCCGCATCCATGTCCGCATTCACCACCTGTGAGGCAGCCGGGATGGTCAAGGCCAGGATGAGATACCCGCCGGCCGCCGACATGCATTCACCCCAGACGGCTTCCCCTGGCCCCTCACCTGGCCCCGGGGTCCGCAACCGAGCCGCCAGGGAGACGTTTCCGGCTGCCGACCGTCTTGACCTCGTGCGGGTTCGACAGCAGGCCACGCCCCGACCCGCGACGAAAGCCCCTGGCGACCGGCGAGACACTCACTCACGCACAGCAAGGGGAGACCAAGGTGAGCATGAAGGACGTCGGTTGGGTCTGGGAAGGGCAGGGCCTCGATCCGGGCGTCGATCCGTCGATCTTCGGGGTCGGCGAGGGGTGCGCCTACTTCGGGCTCAGCCGAGCGTGCTACATGTTCCATCCGAATACCGAACTCGCCATGCGCAAGCTCGCGCACCTCGACGAGGTTGTCTGTGACATCGCCAAGTGGAAGTTCCGGGACACCGACGATGGCGGCTCCGCGCACTGGATCGATGCCGCCCCTGAGTCGGTAAAGCGCGAGGCGGAGCTGGTCAGCCGGCTCTCCTGCCAGTTCCCCAACATATCCGGGGCCATCCACGACGACATGCGCGGGCTCATCCAGCGCGAGAACTGCACGCCCGACCAGTACGCCGAGATCCACCAGGCGCTCGGGAGCGCGAATCCGAAGCTGAGACTGTGGGCCGTGGTCTACACCCACGAGCTCCGGCCCGAGGAATGGGCGGGCCTTGAGCCCTTCATGGACGTGATCAACCTCTGGGTCTGGGAGGCGAAGAACCTCCCTCACCTGGATGAGTACCTCTCTCACTGCCGCGGGCTCTTCCCGGGGAAGCCTCTCATCCTGGGCTGCTACCTCCGCGACTACCCGACCGCGGCGCCCGTCCCCATGGACCTCCTCAGGTTCCAGTGGCAGACGCTGGTGCGGCACCTCGAGGCGGGCACGGTAGACGGCTACGCCATCTTGGGGGCCGTCCTGATCGACGGCCACCCGGAGCAGGCGGAGTGGGTGCGCGCCTTCATCGCCGCGAACGGGTGACGGCAGGGGTCAGCGATCAGGGACCGGGGGCCAAAAGAACGGCGGAAGCGCAACCAGACGGCAGCCGGAAGTCGTTGTCGTTCCCCTGATCCCTGACATCTGCCGTCTCCGCTCGTTGACAGCCCCCTACTCCTCTGCTATAGTTGTGCCCCTGTAGCGGTCTGGGCAACAGCGCCGGGGCGTGGCGCAGCTTGGCAGCGCGCGTGCCTTGGGAGCACGAGGTCGCCGGTTCAAATCCGGCCGCCCCGACCAGCGCGGGGCGGGGCCGGGTGATCCGGCGGAGCCGCGCCCGGACCGGTGGCGCATGGGACAAGCGGGCGTAGCTCAGTTGGCAGAGCGCCAGCCTTCCAAGCTGACTGTCGCCGGTTCGAACCCGGTCGCCCGCTCCAGACGTCCGCGGTGCGCGTCGCGGCCCTTCGGCAGGCTCAGGCCAGGGAGCGGCGTGTGAGACGCGAGCGCCCGTAGCTCAGGGGACAGAGCAGCTGCCTTCTAAGCAGCGGGCCGCCCGTTCGAATCGGGCCGGGCGCGCCACTCCGCAGGAAAGCCCGGCTTCGGCGCGGGACGGGCGGGGGCCGGCTGGACGGAAGATGGACCCGCGCGCTCGTAGCTCAGGGGATAGAGCAACGGACTTCGGATCCGTGGGTCGGGGGTTCGAATCCCTCCGGGCGCGCCAGCCGCACCAGACGCAGTGCCTGACGTGGGTCGTTAGCTCAGCCGGCAGAGCAGGGGACTCTTAATCCCAAGGTCGCAGGTTCGATTCCTGCACGACCCACCAGATCATCAACGCTCGGGCCCGGCGCCGCCGACCTGCCAGTCGCGTAGGATGCCGGGCCGTGGTGTGTGTGAGGGGGCCACTGCGAAGCGCCGAACGCGAGACGCCAAACGCGAAGCACGAAACGCCGTCGCCGTCCTCCGCTGGGCGCGTGATGGAACGGTAGACATGCATGGCTTAGGACCATGTGGGGCAACCCGTGAGAGTTCGAGTCTCTCCGCGCCCACCAGGCCAATCAGCCGCGTGGGTCGGTCGCGCCGCGACCGACAATGCCGTTGTAGGAGCGGTCTCAACCGCGACCAGCAATGCCGTCCTACAATCCGTACCTGGGGCCTCCGGGCCCGACATGTTCCTTGGGGGGTTGAGGTTTGTACGTCATCGCCGAACCTGAAGTCGGCAGCAAGCTGCGGCTGAGGATCTTCGTTGAGAAGCCCGCCGTGGACCAGGCGTACCAGAAGCTCTACCAGGACCTGAGCAAGCGGGGCGACGTCCCTGGCTTCCGTCCCGGCCACGTTCCCCCCTGGCGTGCCCGCCGGCACTTCGGCGCGGAGATGTGCGACCAGTCGGTCTTCGGCGACCTCGTCGAGGGGGGCCTCACCAAAGCCCTTACCTATGGCGAGCTTCAGGCCATGGAGCCCGCCGGGTTCGAGGAGGAGATGTCGGCGACCGAGGGACAGCCCCTCCAGGTTGACGCGACCCTCGTTGTTCGGCCGGAGGCGCACGTCCCGTCCCTCGAAGGAATCGAGCTCGAGGTGCCCGACCCCGAGCCGACGGAGGAGCAGATCGACCACGCGATCCGCGACCTGCTCGACGCCGCCGCGGAGGTCGTCGAGGTTGAGCGCATGGAGGTCCAGAAGGGCGACCTCGTCGATGTGACCCTCAAGACGGAAGTCGGGGCCGAAGAGGAGGAAGACGAGCGCGAGGAGTCTCTCATCGTGGGCGAGGGGCGCTATGATCCCGCCCTTGACGGGGACATCCTCGGCCACTCCGTCGGCGAGACGGTCGAGTTTGAGGTCGAGTACCCCTCGAAACGCTCCCTGGGCGACCTGGCCGGGAAGAAGGTCGCCATGGCGGCCACCATCACCGGCCTTCGCGAACGCCACGTTCCCGACCTGAACGACGAGTTCGCCGCGAAGGCCGCGGAAGTGGAGACGGTTGCCGCCCTGCGCGCCAAGGTCATCGAGCAGGTCCGCCGGGAGAACGAGGAGGTCGCCGAGGCCGTCCTCGAGGGCGGCGCTGCCCGCTGGCTGAGGGAGAACGTCCGGGTGGACCTCCCGGCTTCGTTCGAGGAGGGCGCGGCCGACGCGCTGCCCGAAGCGACCGAGGACGAGAGAACCGGGGCGCGTAACGCGCTCACGGTGTTCTTCGCCTGCCAGCAGATCCTCGAAGACGTCGGGGTCAAGGTCACCGACGACGACGTCAAGGCGGAGTACGTGACGACGGGCATGCGCGCCGGGCTGGATGCCGGCGAGCTCGCCAGAGACACCTTGGCCGACCACATCCTGGGCCAGCTCCGCGAGCGCGTCATCCGCCGGAAGGCGCTGGCCATCGTGACGCAGGCTGCCGCGCGCAAGTTCGTGCCGTGGGCCGACTTCCTCGAACGGCGCGACGAACTGCCCGAGACCGAAAGCGTTGAAGAGGAGGGAGCCGAACTCCCGACAGAGGAGCCATCGGATGCCTAACCACATCGATCCCCAAGGCCTGGTCATCCCTAGCGTCATCGAGCAGACTCCACGCGGGGAGCGCATATTCGACATCTACTCCCGGTTGCTCAAGGACCGGATCGTCTTCATCGGCTCGCCCATCGACGACTACGTGGCGAACCTGATCATCGCCCAGTTGCTCCACCTCCAGGGCGAAGACCACGTCGAGAAGATCGACATGTACGTCAACAGCCCCGGAGGCGTGGTCTCCGCCGGGCTGGCGATCTACGACACGATCCAGTACATCACGCCTGAGGTCCACACCTGGTGTGTGGGCCAGGCGGCGAGCATCGCGGCCGTCCTCCTCGCCGCCGGGGCGCCCGGACACCGCGCCGGCCTGCCCTACTCCCGCATTCTCATCCACCAGCCGTTCGGCGGGGTACAGGGACAGGCGACCGACATCGAGATCCACGCCCGCGAGATCATCCGCATCCGCGGCTGGCTGAACAGCATCCTCTCGAAACACACCGGCCAGCCGTTGGAGAAGATCGAGCAGGACACCGACCGCGACTACTACATGACCGCCGAGGAAGCACTCTCCTACGGCATCATCGACTTCATCGCCGATCGTCAGCCCGAGCAAGGCCTGGCGTAGCCCTTGCAGCTCTCCATCGCGCCCGAAGGGAGGCCCTACGCAATGTCAGGCGACAACACTCGCGTTCGAGGACGGGGGCCGCGCTGCTCCTTCTGCGATAAGGAGAAGCCTGCCCAGGTCAAGGACCTCATCGCGGGACCGGGCGTCTACATCTGCACCGACTGCGTCGAGCTCTGCAACCAGATCATCCGGGGCAAAGAGCGCGAGCGCAAGGAGGAGCGCGAGGCGCGAATCCTTCAGGGGCCAGTGCCCACGCCCAAGGACATCTGCGCCATCCTCGAGCAGTACGTGATCGGTCAGGACCGCGCCAAGCGCATCCTCTCCGTCGCCGTCTACAACCACTTCAAGCGAGTGCGCCTGGGGCGGCTAGACAACGACGTCGAGATCGACAAGAGCAACATCCTGCTCATCGGCCCCACCGGAGCGGGCAAGACGCTCCTGGCCCAGACGCTCGCCCGCTTCCTCGATGTCCCCTTCGCCATCGCCGATGCCACCACCGTCACCGAGGCCGGCTACGTCGGCGAGGACGTCGAGAACATCATCTTGCAGCTCGTGATCGCCGCCGGAGGCGACCTCGAGCGCGCCGAGCACGGCATCATCTACATCGACGAGATCGACAAGATCGCCCGCAAGGCCGACAACCCCTCCATCACCCGCGACGTGTCCGGCGAGGGCGTGCAGCAAGCCCTGCTCAAGATCCTCGAGGGCACCGTTGCCAACGTCCCGCCCCAGGGCGGACGCAAACACCCGCAGCAGGAGTACCTTCGGGTCGACACCCGCGGCATCCTCTTCATCTGCGGCGGCGTGTTCGATGGGTTGGCCGACATCATCCGCACTCGCACGCAGCAGCGCGCTATCGGCTTCGGCGCCGTGCACAGCCGGCACAAGGAGCGCGATGACGACGCCGTGCTGGCTGAGGTGATTCCCGAGGATCTCATCAAGTTCGGCATGATCCCCGAGTTCACCGGCCGCCTGCCCGTCATCGCCACGCTCGACTCGCTCGACGAGGTGGACCTTCAGCGCATTCTCGTCGAGCCGAAGAACGCCGTCGTCAAGCAGTATCAGAAGATGATGGCGATGCTCGACGGCGTGGAGCTCGTCTTCACCGATGAGGCCTTGGCCGCGATCGCGCGGGAAGCCCTGACCAAGGCGACCGGCGCTCGCGCTCTCCGCACCGTGATCGAGAAGATCATGAACGACGTGATGTTCGAAGTGCCCTCCGATCGGGACATCGTCGAGTGCGTCGTCACCGACGAGACCGTGACCCAGCGCACCCGGCCGACGCTCAGGCGCCGCGCCGCAGAAACCGCGGCGCCGCGGCAGAAGACCGCATAGGAGCCGCTCGGAGCGGTCGAGTAGGACGCAGGCGGTAGTGCGTGGTTCTGGACCCAACCGTCGCCATGCAGGGGCGCCATTCATGGCGCCCGATCGTTCAGCGGCGCCATCCATGGCGCCCAAGCTCCGAGACCGCGCACTCCTGTCTCGCTGCACCGTCGGGGCCGGCCCCGACCTCTTCGTCACATGAACGACCCGCAACCTCACACAGAACCGGAACCGGAGCCGGACCCGCGCGAGCTCGACCTCGAGCCCTCGATGCCGGTCCTGCCCGTCCGTGACGTTGTGGTCTTCCCCCACATGGTCATCCCCCTGCTCTTTGCGCGGCCCAAGTCCAAGGCCGCCCTGGACGAGATTCGGAGCAGCACGCGATCGGCGCTGGTTCTGACCCAGAAGGACCCCGCCGTAGAGGACCCGACGCCCGATGACCTCTACCGCGTCGGCTGCCTCGCACGTGTCGTCCAGCTTCTGGAGCTGCCCGACGGCACGGCGCGCGCGGTGGTCGAGGGCGGGCGACGTGCGCGCGTCCTCAGCTTCATCCGCACCGATCCCTTCATCGAGGCGATGATCGAGCCCGTGGAGGAGGTCGAGGACAAGACGCCGCAGGTCGAGGCGATGATGCGCGAGGTCGTCACCCAGTTCGACCGCGCCGTCACCCTCAGCCGCGGCATCCCCCCCGACGCTCTCGTCAGCGCCATGAACACCAAGCAGGCGGGGGAGCTGGCCGACCTGGTCGCCTCCGTGCTCAGTCGGCGAACCGAGGAGAAGCAGGCCGTCCTGGAGACGCTACTCGCCTCGGAGCGGCTGGCCAGGGCCTTCGAGATGCTCGTGGCCGAGCTCACCATCATGGAGCTCGAGCACAAGATCCACTCGCGGGTGCGAGAGGAGATGACCTCCTCCCAGCGGGACTTCTATCTCCGCGAGCAGATGCGCGCCATCCAGGAGGAGCTGGGCGAACGCGAGGGCACCGTCCAGGAGGCGGACGAGTACCGCGAGAAGATTCGGGCCGCCGGAATGCCCGAGGCCGCCGCCGAGAAAGCCTTGCGCGAGGTCGAGCGGCTCGAGCGCATCCCGCCGGTCGCCCCCGAAGGCACCGTCATCCGCACCTACCTCGATTGGCTCGTCGCCCTGCCCTGGAAGAAGAAGTCGTCCGACAAGCTCGACATCGCACGGGCCGAACGCATCCTCGATGAGGACCACTACGGCCTGAAGAAGCCCAAGGAGCGCGTCGTCGAGTTCCTCGCCGTGCGCAAACTCGTCAAGCGCGCCAAGGGCCCGATCCTCGCCTTCATCGGCCCGCCCGGCGTCGGCAAGACCTCGATCGGGCGCTCGATCGCTCGGGCCCTCGGACGCCAGTTCATCCGCATCTCCCTCGGCGGCGTCCGCGACGAGGCCGAGATTCGCGGCCACCGACGGACCTACGTCGGCGCTCTGCCGGGCCGCATCATGCAGGCCATCCGTGACTGCGGCACCTGTAACCCCGTCTTCATGCTCGACGAGATCGACAAGATCGGCATGGACTTCCGCGGCGACCCGTCGTCGGCGCTGCTCGAGGCCCTCGACCCCGAGCAGAACATGGCCTTCAGCGACCACTACCTCGAGGTGTCGTTCGACCTCTCCAGGGTCATGTTCATCGCCACCGGCAACATGCTCGCCACCGCGCCCCCGGCCTTGCGTGATCGGATGGAGGTCATCGAGTTCCCCGGCTACGTGGACGAGGAGAAGCTCGCCATCGCCAAGGGCTTCCTCGTCCCCAAGCAGCTTGAGAACCACGGCCTCCAGCCCGCCCACCTGCAGTTCACCGACAAGGCCCTGCGCGACATCATCCGCAGGTATACCCGCGAAGCCGGCGTTCGTGAGCTGGAGCGGAAGATCGCCTCCGTCTGCCGCAAGACCGCTCGCCGCGTGGCTCGCGGCGAGCGGAGCGGCACCAAGGTCACCAAGACGAAGCTCGAGGACCTGCTGGGGCCGCGGGTCTACCTGGAGGACGAGCGTCGCCGGAAAGACCAGATCGGTGTGGCGACCGGGCTCTCCTACACGGAGACCGGCGGCGAGACGCTCCAGGTTGAGGTGGTCGTCGTCGATGGCAAGGGGGAGATCGGCCTGACCGGGCGGCTGGGCGAGGTCATGAAGGAGTCCGGGCAGGCGGCCCTGGCCTATGTGCGCACGAAGGCCAAGGCCCTCGGCCTGCCGAAAGACTACTTCCAGACTCACGACTTCCACGTGCATGTGCCGGCGGGCGCCATTCCCAAAGAGGGGCCGTCCGCCGGGGTCACCATAGCGGTCTCGCTCCTCTCCGCGGTGAGCGGCCGCCCGGTCCGCTGCGACCTCGCGATGACCGGCGAGGTCACGCTCCACGGACGCGTCCTGGCGGTCGGCGGCATCCGCGAGAAGGTGCTCGCCGCGCACCGTTCGCGCGTGTTCTGCGTAATCATACCAAGAGAGAACGAGAAGGACCTCAAAGAGCTCGACGAGCTTCCGGAGGACGTGCGCCAGGACATGGACTTCACCTTCGTCACCAACATGGACCAGGTAGTAGCTGCCGCGCTGGTCTAGCGGCGGCCGCCACCTTGCCGTGCGCAGACCAGGCCATCCCGCGCCAGGGGTGGCCTTTTGCTTGCCCGACGTTCCGCGTCGGCCGATCGGTCCCCGACCGGTAATGCCGTTCGCGCAGGTCGGTCGCTCTCACCGCCCGACCCGAAGGAGCCTCGCCACCATGCCCCAGGAACTCGCCAAGGCCTACGATCCCCGACAGGTGGAATCGCGCATCTACCAATACTGGCTCGATGCCCACGTCTTCGAGGCCGAGGTGCGCCCGGAGAAGGAACCCTTCTGCATCGTCATCCCTCCGCCGAACGTCACCGGCGCGCTGCACATGGGCCACGCGCTCGACGAGACCATCCAGGACCTCCTGATCCGTTGGGCGCGGATGAGCGGGAAGGAGACGCTGTGGCTGCCCGGCACCGACCACGCCGGCATCGCCACCCAGAACGTGGTCGAAGAGCAACTGGCGAAGGAGGGCCTCACGCGCTTCGATCTCAGTCGCGAGGAGTTCGTCAAGCGCGTCTGGCAGACGAAGGACGCCCACCACGACATGATCGTCGACCAACTCCGGCGGCTCGGCTCCTCGTGCGACTGGCGGCGCGAGCGCTTCACGCTCGATGAAGGCTGCTCCCGCGCGGTGCGCGAGGCCTTCGTCACCATGTACGAGCGTGGCTGGATCTACCAGGGCGCCAGGATGGTCAACTGGTGCCCGCGCTGCATGACGGGGCTCTCCGACCTTGAGGTGGACCACCTCGACCGGAACGGTCACCTCTGGTACCTCCGCTACCCGGTGCCCACGTCCGACCAGCCCCTCGTGGTGGCCACGACGCGACCCGAGACCATGCTCGGCGACACCGCCGTCGCCGTCAACCCGCGCGACGAGCGCTACGCCGATCTCATCGGCCAGACGGCGATCCTGCCCCTCATGGACCGCCCCCTCCCCATCGTGGCCGACGAGGCCGTGCAGCCCGAGTTCGGCGCCGGCGCGCTCAAGGTCACGCCCGGACACGACCCGGTGGACCTTGAGATCGGCCAGCGGCACCAGTTGCCCTCAGTTGTGGTCGTCGGCCCGGACGGGAAGATGACCGACGAGGCGAAGCAGTACGCCGGCCTCGACCGCGACGAGTGCCGGAAGCGCGTGGTGGCCGACCTGAAGGAGCTGGGGCTGCTGATGAAGGTAGAGCCCTACTCCTATGCCGTCGGCGCGTGCAGCCGCTGCGACACGATCGTCGAGCCGCTCGTGAGCGTCCAGTGGTTCGTGAAGCCCGATGCGCTCCGCGAGGCCGGCCTCGAGCCCGTCCGCTCCGGCCAGGTGCGCTTCGTGCCCGAGCGCTGGACCAAAGTCTACACTGACTGGATCGAGAACCTGCACGACTGGTGCATCTCCCGCCAGCTCTGGTGGGGACACCGCATCCCGGCCTGGACCTGCAGCGCCTGCGGGGAGATGACCGTTGCGCGAGACGACCCGAGGAGCTGCCCGAAGTGCGGCTCGACCGACCTCGCCCAGGAGGAGGACGTCCTCGACACCTGGTTCTCCTCCGGCCTCTGGCCCTTCTCCACGCTCGGCTGGCCCGATGAGACGCCGGAGCTCCGCTACTTCTACCCCACCTCCGTCCTGGTGACCGGGTATGACATCATCTTCTTCTGGGTCGCGCGCATGATCACCATGGCGATGACCCTCAAGGGCGAGAAGCCCTTCGGTGAGGCGTTCATCCACGGGCTGGTCCGCGATGAGCACGGGCGCAAGATGTCAAAGAGCCTCGGCAACGTGGTCGATCCCATCGGCCTCATCGACGAGTACGGCGCCGACGCCCTCCGCTTCGCCCTGACCTCCCTCATCACCCACGGTCAGGACATCACGCTGACGACGGACAAGCTCGTGGGCGCGCGCAACTTCAGCAACAAGCTCTGGAACGCCGCCCGCTTCGTGCTCATGAACCTGGCGGACTTCGATGCCCGCGCCCCGCGGGCGGAGCCCGATCTCGCCGACCTTTGGATTCTAAGCCGGCACCACGCCTGCCTCGCTGCGGTGAGCGCGGAGCTTGAGCGTCGCAACCTCGCGCAGGCCGCGGACATGGCGTACGAGCACGTGTGGGGTGAGTTCTGCGACTGGTATGTGGAGCTGGCGAAGATTCGCCTGTACGGGGACGATCCGGCGCGCAAGGCTCGCGCTCAGTCCACGCTCGCCATCGTCTTCGAGAGCCTCCTGAAGCTCCTCCACCCGGTCACGCCCTTCATCACGGAGGAGCTCTGGCAGACGCACACTGACGGCCAGCGCGGCGCCCTCGCCGTTCAGCCCTACCCCACGGCGGATCAGCGGGCGGCCAACCCCGAGGCCGAGGCGCAGATGCAGGTCCTCATGGACTCGGTCAACGCCATCCGCAGCCTCAAGGCCGACTTGGGCCTCGCCAGCGGACGGAAGGTGGAGGTGACCCTCGTCGCCGGTGAGAAGGGGCGAGACCTCCTCGCGAGTCAAGCCGAGGCGCTGCGTCTCCTCGCGGGAGCCTCGCAGATCAGCCTCCTCCCCACCGATGCACCGCGCCCCGACAAGGCGGCATCCACCGTGGCCGGCGGCGTGGAGGTCCACCTCCACCTCGCCGGCCTCGACGTGGCCTCGGCCGACGAACTCGTCCGCCTGGAGAAGCAGATCGCCAAGCTCGAGGAGGATGCCGAGCGCAGCCGCCGGAAGCTCGGCAACGAGGGGTTCACGGCCAAGGCCCCGGCCGAGGTCATCGAGAGCGAACGCCAGAAGCTGACCGAGGCCGAGAACGCCGTCGCGAAGCTGAGGGCGAGGCTCGACCTGCTGAAGGGTCTCCACTGAGCGTAATCGTGTCTGACACGCTCTCGCTCACCCTCCCCTGCACCCCTCCCGTGCGCCCGGGCGATGGGAGGTGCGGAAGTTTCCCCTCCCCCCGATGATAGATACTTATATATCTACGTAGTAGATATATAAGTATCTATCATCGGGGGGAGGGGAAAGCCGGACTCGCGCGCCCGGGCGCCCACCCCCTACTCGTCCCCAAACCCCACCTCCGACATCCCCTCCTCGAGCTACCGCGCCGCCGCGGCGATCTCATCCTCGGTCAGTACCTGCGAGTAGATGCGGACCTCATCGAGCAGGCCCGAGAAGTACGCGCGGTGCTTGATGTCATAGCTGCCGAGGCACAAATGCGCATCGGCTGTGTTGATCCGGCCGTCACGCGGGAGGGCGCCGCACAGCTTCCCGTTCATATACAGCCGCATGACCTGGGCGTCGTAGGTCGCGGCCACATGCACCCACTGGCCCAGGGGCAGCGGCGAGTCGGCGACCAGGTGGTGGCTCCACGCGGTCTTCGGGATGGCCCAGGCGAGCTTGCCGCCGGACAGGCCCAATCGAAAGCCGGACTCACCTGTTCCGTAGATGCTGTTGACGAACCACTTGTCGGTCTGATCTCCCACGTCCGTTCTCACCCAGCACTCGACCGTGATCGCCCGCGAGGGCGTCTCGAAGGCGCCCCGCGGCACCTCGACCGCGCCCCCGCTGCACACGAGCGCCTTCCCCTGATGTCCCGGCGCACGCGTCGCGTCGTGGAGCACTCCTCCGGCGCCGTGGCCCGAGTAGTCGAACGCGACCGGCGAGCCCTCGTCGTCGTCGAAGCTCCACCACCCAGCCAACCCCGGCTGCTGCCCCCCTTCGCCGATGACCCTCTTCGAGCGCAGATCCTCGAAGGCGAGCGTATCCCGGAACAAGCTGTCGTAGGGCCCGAGGCCGACATCCTCGGGCACCAAGTCGATGTGCGGCTCGGGGGCCCTGGTGAAGACCGATCTCACTGCGTCGAGGTAGCCGAATCCGTACTGGCGATGGGGGGCGATGTAGTGACCCTCGCCGAACTCGTTCCAGTTGTCGAGCAGCATGAGCTTGCGGCCCAGGCTGTTCTCCGGCAGCGTGCCCATGAAGGCCTTCGCCCGCTCGCACAGCGTCCGGAAGTCGGCGGGCGGCAGCCGCCAGATGCTGAAGCTGTGAGACCAGGGCGTCGAGTCCCAACCCATCGATGCCGTCAACAGGAAGGGGATGATGTCCTGCTGCTGCCACGAGCGCCAGTAGTCCTCCTGCGTCTGGATGGCCACCGGCGGGGTGGGGTTGTTGGCGACACCCCAGCAGTACGCGAAGCTGTAGTCCAGCCCCTCGTCAGCCATCAGCTTCAGCGGCGCCGGGTCCATGCCCCGGTATTCGCCCAGGATGGTCAGGCCATCGAAGCCGGCTTGCCGGCAGGCCTCGCGGACCTTGTCGAGCGCCCGGCGGACGTTCTCGACGCTCCCGAGGTCATCGACCAGGAACTCGGGCCGGTAGATGAAGAGCAGGGGCCTATTGTCGACCTTCAGGTACGAGGGGTCCTTGAAGTAGTTCTCGATCCAGTAGGGCACCAGGTTGCTGAGCAGGTCCTCCTCGGAGGCCACCCCGGCCTGGCCCTTCCACTGGTTCTCCCACATGATCGCGAACTTGAACTTCGACTTGTACCGCGCGTGGAACAGCCCCTCGTGGATCGCGTGGGAGAGGAAGGTGTCGACACCGTGGCCCTGGTTCGTCCGGTACCAGCAGTACACGAAGTACTGGATGCCGTGCTCGAGGCACCACTTGAGCTCCCAGTCCGCGACCTCCGGGCTGCCCTCGTCATACCATCCGAGAACCGGCTGCCGCTCGGGGAAGGGGACGATCTCCTGCCAGCCGCCGCCGCCCCGCGTGCCCTGCTTCCAGAGTGGGCAGTAGTGACAGCCCACCAGGTAGTCGCTCTGGGCGACCTGGGGCTCTGGCACGTAGGCCGCCTTGGGCAGGTCCACTGGCGACGAGAAGGTCAGGGGCAGCGTCGCCCTCGTCGGGGCGACATCAGGCCCCGAGAGGGCCAGCGTCACCTCGGCCGCCATCGGCTGCTTGGCCTGGAGCTGCCACGAGAGAGCCCGGGTTTCCCCGTGCGGGAGGTTGTCCATTGCCCGCCTGGCGTCGCCGAGGATGCGCACGCCGGCCGGTGCGGACAACGCAGCGGACAGGCTCCGTCCGGCACCGCCACGGTTTGCGATCATCGCCTCGATCGTGCAAGGTCTGCCGGCCCGGTTCACAGCGTGCTCGGGCAGGAAGCGCTCGACGCACAGCTCGGCAGGCGCCTCCGGCTGGGCCGACACCCGCAGGAAGTCGATCTCGACGCGCGCCGCCACCTCCGACGGCGCCAGGCAGAGCGCGCGGAGGCTGCCCTCCCACTCGGGCTCGCGACCAACGTCGAGGATGTACGAGTGCATCCGACCGTCGGCCATTACGGGGAAGGTGAGCTTGGCCAGACCGCCGGTCGTGAGGAAGGCGACCTCCGCCGTGGCGCCGTGGTCGACAGCCATGCGGAGCGACAGGTACGGCAGGCTGGCCACGGGTGCCTCCAGGCTGCGGTTGACCAGTCGGGATGCCCCGTCCGGAACAGCCGCCTGCAGCTTGCCGTCCCGCACGGCGAGGCCCTCCACGCCCCTGGCCTCCCAACCCTGCAGGCCGGCGCCGAACTCGAAGCGAGCCGTCCTGATTCGGTCACCGGGCGGCGCCTCGGTGAGCCCGTACTCCGCAGCCAGCACATCGGCATCCGAGAGGGCCCGGTTGTAGAGCTTCACCTCGTCAATGACGCCCTGAAGGCCGATGGGACCGAACCGGGAGGGCTTGCCGATGAGGACCGACGTGTCGGCCGCCTCGATCGCGCCCCCCCGGTGCTGCCGGAAGCTCTGGCCGTTCACCCAGAGCTGGGCGTCGCTTCCGTCCCAGCTCGCCACGAGGTGGTACCACGTCCCGGCCTTCGGAGCAGGCCCGCGCACGCGGGGCTCAAGCGACCCGCCGGCGTTGGGAAAGAAGGAGATGTTGCCGCCCTCGGTGGGCGGGTCGATGCGGAGAAGGTACTCGCGGTCCTTGCTGAAGAGGTTCATGTTCACCGCGACGGTGGAGAAGCGAACCCACATCTCCAGCCCGAAGCCCCGGCCCGCGTGCAGGAGGTCGTGGCTGGGTACCTGCAACCCGCCGCGGCCGTCGAGCAGTAGGCCGGTGCCCGCGCGCCCCTGGGCGCGCTCGGCGTCGCTAACCTCGGCGGCAAGCTGGTGCCCGGACGAGTCGTCTCCGGGAGCGCCGGAGTCGAACCGGTACCAGGCGACAAGCCCGGCCTTCGCCTCGCCCGGTTGGGCCACCGATCGGGGAACAGTCATGGCACACCCCACCAGTGCGGTCAGAGTCAGCGTGACCCGGAGGAACCTCAGCGACTGCTGCATGGTGCGCTCCCTGACGGTCAGAGCTGTTCGGCCGCCCGTCCGGCGGCCCCGTGTGTCGGAGTTCGCCCGACCGGCCGCGAACCCCTCGGGCCCCGGGTGCATCCCCACCCATTGCAGGGAAGCGAAGCTCCGCTGCCGAACCCGCTCCCGAGGGGAACCATGGCCCTTCGTTACACCAGACGACCGCTGCTTGGCCGCATCCTCCTGCTAGCCGCCTTCGGCATTGCCTTCGGCCACATCGAGGCGGTCGTCGTGGTGTACATCCGCCGGGTGATGGGCTGGGTGCCGCTGCCCTCGGACATCGGGCCCGAGGCCCTGGCCCGGATGCCAGGATGGCTGATCCACACCGAGCAGACGCGCGAGGCGGCGACGATCATCCTGCTGTTTGCGGTGGCGTGCCTGGCCGGGCGCATCCTGATGGAGCGGGTCGCGGTGTTCCTCTTCTCCTTTGGCGCCTGGGACCTCACGTACTACGTCTCACTCCGGGTCATGATCGGCTGGCCGGAGTCGCTCCGCGCCCGGGACTGCCTCTTCCTCATCCCGAAGCCCTGGCTGGGGCCGGTCTGGGTGCCCATGGTCGTCTCGCTCGGCATGGTCGGCCTCGCGGTCGGCATCCTGCTCGCCATTGAGAAGGCCTCGGCCCAGCCGCCGCCGGGGCTCGACAGTCGCCGACGCGCAGGAAGGGGAGACCGATGAAAGCGCTGCGCTATGTTGGTCAGGCCGAAACGCGACTCGACGACCTGCCCGCACCGACGCCGGCTCGCGACGAGGTGCTGGTGGAGGTGCAGGCGGTCGGCATCTGCCGTACCGACGTCGACATTCTCACGGGCCTGCACCCGGCGTATGTCTCGGGTCAGGCCAAGGCGCCGGTCGTCCTCGGCCACGAGTGGTCGGGGATCGTGGTGGGGCTCGGCTCCGAGGTGACGGAACCGCCCATCGGCGCGCTCGTCACCGGTGAGACCGGCATCGGCTGCGGCGTGTGCGACCTCTGCCGCATCGGCCAGCACAACGCCTGCCCCTCCCGCGTGGAGACGGGAATCTTCAACCGCGACGGCGCCATGCGGCAGCTCCACGTGCACCCCGCGCGACTGACGTACCGGTGCGACGGCCTGACGCCCGACGAGGCGGCGATGGTCGAACCGGCGACCGTGGGGGTGTACTCCTGCAAGCGCGCGAACGTCCGCCCCGGGGACCGCGTCCTGGTGCTCGGTGGCGGGCCGATCGGGCAGCTTGCGGCGCAGGCGGCCCGCGTCTTCGGGGCGAGCAAGGTGGTCCTGGCGACGCGCAGCCCCGAAAAGCTCGCGCTCGCGCAGCAGCTGGGCGCCGACGCCGTCTTCAACGCCGGCGCCGAGGGCTTCGTCGACGCACTGACCGAGCACACGAAGGGTGACCTGTTCCACGTCATCATCGAGGCGAGCGGCAACATCCAGAGCATCTACGATGCCATCAGCCTCGCCCGTCCGCTCGGCCGCCTCGTGATCCTCGGCGTCTTCGAGCAGCCCCTGGTTCAGGACCTCGCGGTCCTGGTCGCAAAGGAGCTCACCCTCCTCCCTACCGTGGGCAGTCCGGGCGTCTGGCCGCTCACCATCTCGCTGATGCAATCCGGGAGAATCCGAGTCGCGCCGCTTGCCTCCCGCCGGTTCCCACTATCCCAGTACGAGGAGGCGCTCCAGACGGCGCAGCGCGGCGGACCGGACATCGTCAAGTGCCTGTTGCTGCCGCAGGAGTGACGGCGTGTCAGGTGTCCGGTGTCACGTGGCGGCTCCCGCGCTGGCCGGCCCGTTACATGACACACGACGCATGACACGCATCCCGATGCAGGTCTTCGGCCCGGCTGTTGCGAATGTGCCGCCGCAAGCCAACCGAGAAGAGAGGTGCATCCGTTGAAGCTCGCAGTGCAGGAGAACATGCTGCCAGGCGCGAGCCTGGCGGAGAAGCTCGACAATCTGGAGAAGTACGGCTACGAGGGGATCGAGTTCTGGGGCGGCGGAATCCTCGACCGCGTCAAGGAGATCAAGAAGGCGCTCAAGGGCCGGAAGGTCAAGGCCTCGACCATCTGCGCGGGATACCCGGGCTGCCCGCTATCCGCCGACCGGGCCGAGCGCGACCAGGCCCAGGCCAGCGCGAGGGAGCTGCTGAAAGCGGCCGGCGAGATCGGCGCTGTCGGGCTGATCTACGTCCCCATCTTCGGCGGCCCGCGCATCCCCGATCTCTCGCCCTGCAAGGACGCCATCGCGCTGGAGAAGGAACTGCTCACGCTCTACGCGGCCGAGCTGGGCGAGGTCGCCGTGAAGGCCGGCACGCTGCTCCTGCTCGAACCGCTCAACCGGTATGAGACGCATCTCCTCTGCCGGTTGGAGCAGGCGGTCGAGATCGCCAAGGCCTGCGGCAGCAAGGGCGTCAAGCTGATGGCCGACTTCTTCCACATGAACATCGAGGAGCCGGACATCGCGGAGTCGATCCGCCAGGCCGGCGACCATGTCGCGCACGTCCACCTGGCCGACTCGATCCGTTGGCTGCCGGGGTACGGGCACACCGACTTCCGCTCCGGGTTCGCCGCGCTGAAGGGGATCGGCTTCAAGGGCTACATGGCCCTCGAGTGCCACATCCCGGGCGACCCGAAGGTCGAGCTGCCCAAGTGCGCCAAGTACCTGAAGGCGCAGATGAGGTGACGGCAGGGGGCAGGGGGCAGGGATCAGGGGTAAGGGATTGGAGGTAAGAGCCACGACAGGCAGTTGCAGAAGGCCACCGCAAACGGGGGACAGACAGCCATTTCGGGCATACGACGCCCGAAATGGTGTCAGTCCCAAACGACCCACCGCGTTCTGCAACTACCTCAGGAGTCAGGAGAACGGCAGGACCGGGACGGCAGGGGGAGTGGTTGGCGTTCTTCTGACCCCTGAATCCTGACCCCTGATACCAGCCGTTCGAGGTGGCCCGCAAATGGCCGACGAAGGTCAACTCCGCCGGGACCTGTGTGAGGTCGGGCGGCGGCTCTGGATGCAGGGGCTGGTGGCCGCCACCGACGGCAACTTCAGCGTCCGGCTGACTGGCGAGCACCTGCTCGCGACCCCGACGGGCGTGAGCAAGGGTTTCATGTCGCCCGACCAGATCGTGAAGATCGACCTGAGCGGGCAGCCAGTGGAGGGCTTCACGCGGCCGTCGTCGGAGATCCGCATGCACCTGACGGTCTACGCGGCGCGGCCCGACGTCTGTGCGGTGGTCCATGGTCACCCGCCCACCGCGACCGGGTTCGCTGCGGCGCGACAGCCGGTGCCGACCGAGATTCTGACCGAGGCGGCCTGCTTCCTGGGGCCCGTGGCGGTGGCCGGCTACGCGACGCCGGGCACGGACGAGCTGGCCGAGACGCTCGCGCCGCACATGCCGGGGCACAACCTGTTCCTGCTCGCGAACCACGGGGCGGTCGCCGTGGGGCGCGACCTGTTCGAGGCCTGCTACCGGATGGAGTCGCTGGAGCAGTGCGCGAAGATCGCCGTGGTCGCGCGCCAGCTCGGCGGGGCCCAAGAGATCGCACCGTGCGAGCTGGCGAGGCTGCGGGAGATCCGCCAGGAGCTGGGGTACGCGCCGAGCTGCCGGACGTGTCTGCGAGCGGCGGGGGCGGGCGACTTCTCCGTCGGCAAGCGTGATCAGCCGGCGCCCTCCCGGCCCGAGCCGGACGACGCCCTGGTCGAGCGCATTACCGACGTCGTCATGCAGGCTCTCGGCAACCGCGTGTAGCTTCACCCGCGACCGCAGTTACCTGGGCGCCATGAATGGCGCCCCTACATGATCGGGCGCGGTGAACCGCGCCCCTACATCCCGCCGGCCGAGGATCGCCGGCCCCTACCTGGCTTGAGATCCGCCTTCGGAGAGGAGACGACGCATGGCCCAGATGGCTATCGGGATGGTTGAGACGCGTGGGTTGGTCGGCGCGATCGAGGCCGCCGACGCGATGCTGAAGGCGGCGACGGTGAGCCTGATCGGCCTCGAGAAGGCCACGGCGGGGCTGGTAATGGCGCTGGTGACGGGGGAGGTCGCGGCGGTGAAGGCGGCCACCGACGCCGGCGCGGCCGCGGCCGCTCGCGTGGGCGAGGTGGTGTCGGTACACGTCATCCCGCGCCCCGACGATCAACTCGCCAAGATCCTCAAGATGGACGAGACGGACGAGCTAGGCAAGCGCAAGAAGGGCTGAGGGGCGCTGGGCGGCGGTCGGGAGACCGATCGATCTACGCAGACGGCATTGCCGGTCGGGGACCGACCGGCCTACGCGCAATACTGTTCAGTTAGCGACTTCTGTGTTATACTGCCTTCCCGAAAGGGAGGGGTGACGATACCGATGGCACGGAGGGTGGCGCGACTGACGAACGGCGCGCGGATCACGGACTACAT
>Ga0315289_10000485_pt1 | contig 61389 bp, 53 predicted proteins | sample YL17G11_40_MG_FD_203452 | JGI IMG/M metagenome (GOLD analysis project Ga0315289, IMG submission 203452) | Sediment microbial communities from Yellowstone Lake, YNP, Wyoming, USA - YL17G11_40 | ecosystem: Environmental > Aquatic > Freshwater > Lake > Sediment | place: USA: Wyoming | collected... | reverse complement strand
TATATCAGCTGAAGAATAGTAGCCTCGCCAATACCAGTCTTCTGTCTCATTTATGTCGTCAGCTCTATGGGTTATGCGCCCTTTTAATTCGTATCCTTCTAGATTAAATTTGTAAACATAAGCTCCTTGGAATTTGAACTCACCGTAGACACTACCTGGATCTTGATCATATTGTTCTTTAGTTTCCTCAGATATTTCATATAGGCTAACTGGGATCACAAGCAGCTCCTTTTGTTTGTCGAATAGGAAAGCTTTATGGTCATACAAGGCGGGGCTGTCCGTTCCACGATCGCCGATGCCAATGTTATAGGCTTCAGTTGGATTTTCAAAGTCGCTAACATCAAACAATGATATCTTGAGGCCTTGGTACCATGCAAATGTAAGGTCACGTTGTTCTATTTCCTCTGCAGATGCTGCTACAGCGTTTTTACCCACACCGATGATATGATTCTCATCGTATGGATGTAAATAATCGGAGAAACCAGGTATTTTGAGCTCACCCATTATCTGTGGGTTAAAAGGATCGGACAAATCTATTGTGAAAAACGGGTCTACTTTCACGAATGTAACCATATAGGCTTTGTCGCCCATGAAACGTGCAGAATATATTTTTTCACCCGGAGCAATGTTTTCTATTTTGCCGACTTCTTTAAGATCCATATCTAGCACGTAGAGGTTGTTCTTTGCAGTTCCGTCCCATACATCACCTGTTGTTGTAGCGATTCTGAAATAACCATCGTGCTCATCCATGGAGAACTGGTTTAAAACAGTACCTTGTATCTCACCTTGAGCATCATACGATATCTCACCATCTTTTATTGACACTCTATGGATCAATGTTTTCTCCGGGTCATTGGATGAGATACTGCCGGTTAAGAGTAATGGTATGTAGCTGTATCGTGTATACACCAAGTAGATGTTATTTTCAGATACATACATTGTCTGTGTTCCACCAAGCATGAAACTTTTTTGCATTACATCCTTTGAATCATCCTTAATATCTATAGATATGACATGAGTCATGCTCTCTGGAGGATCTGGGATATCAACATAATAAATGGAAGAAGGAGGTATCTCCTCGACGTCACCATCTATTTTGATTTCTGGGATGTTTACAGTATAGTTGCCATCTTCAAGGAGAGGATATATTGTATATGTGTCCTCTGAGGCTACAACATAGATGTAATCTCCTATCATACGAGAATCAACATACCAGCCATCAACCTCTACCTCTCTTGCGATTTCAGGATTACTTCTATCTGAAACATCGTATATTTTTATAACAGTTGTCGAAATAGTATTCCAGTAATAATACTCACTTTTTTCATTGTTTTCTTCGGGTTCAATTTCTCTGGAGGAACTAGCGAAAACAACTAACCTATCCCCGTTAATGAAAATGTTAGATGGATATACATCATCATCTAAGGATATTTCTGATATTATACGAGCATCTTCAGCAGGATAAGCTAGGACGATAAAAACCGACTGGTCAACAACAATATACAAGTAGGTACCATCTGTTTTAACTATATCTGGTTCATCTACGCCCTCAACTTGAATATTTGTTGTAGAGTAATCAACAGATTCTCCACCTTCGTTGGAAGAATCAGCAGAAGTAGATTTCATTGCTAGGGAAGGGGCAGCCAAACTTTCTAATACAAAACGGCCACTGCCCTGATATCCACTCACTATTTTTTGTAGATACGAACCAAGCTCATCATATGATGAAAAAGTCTTTAAGTTGTATGTAAACTCACCACGGCTTGTTAGCACAGAAAACGTTAAAGCAGAAACCAGAATACCAGATACAACTACAACAAGCAACACTAGCCCTTTAAACCTAGTTTTATTTTCATCCATATATTTTCACATCCTTTTAAACAGTTTTTTGTTTCTTTACATTGGCTATATCACTTAAGGTTTATATATTGTCTGAAAACGTTCGGAAAAAACCGAACAACCTCTTCATAAAAAATGGAGGCGAGGAGGCGTAAATAGCGCCTCTCTCAAGATATTTTATGTATTTTAAATGAGGTTTATGCTGTTGATCTCGCTAAGATCTTCCAGGCTGTTCATCTTAATCATCGAGTCAGAAATCGTATACAGGACGTCACCGATGTAAAGCGTTCTGGTAATATCGGTGCTTGACGAGCCCCAGTACCAGTAGTAATCATCGGTCTGTTTTTGCATTTCCTCCGGGGTTTGGTGTGTGATCCGTCCTTTGAATTCAAAGCCGTCAAGATTTAACTTGTATACGTAGGCACCTTGGAATGTGAATTCACCATATATACTACCGGTTCTTCCCTCGTTTTGTTGTTTGATTTCTCCATCAATTTCATATAAGCTTACGGGTATAACGAGTAGTTCCTTTTCACGGTCAAACAGGAAGGCTTTATGTTCATACAGTACAGGGCTGTCTGTGCCTCTATCACCGATGATGACTTTTGCTAGTTCTGTTGGATTTTCAGGATCAGTTACGTTGAATATTGCGATTTTTAAACCTTGATACCATGCAAAGCTACCTTGATCATCGGTATCTTTTCCTATTCCTATTATATGGTTTTCATCAAAGGGATGCAGATAGTCTGAGTACCCCGGTATCTTTAATTCTCCGAGTATTTTTGGATTGTACGGATCTGAAAGATCAAGGGCGAAGAAGGGATCAATTTTTTTGAATGTTACAAGGTATGCTCTTCCACCCATGAATCGAGCTGAATGCATATTTTCACCAGGGGCAATGTCCTCAACTGCTGAAACACGGCTTAATTGTCCATCAAGAATATACACATTGGTGCTGGATTTTGAGTTCCAACTCCACCAGCCATCGATTTGTGTCGCAACTCTAAAGAACCCATCGTATTCATCCATGGAGAATTGATTAAGAACCCTGCCGGGTACGCTACCGTTACATTGGTACTCAATTTTACCATCACTAACAGATATTTTATGAATGATTGTTCTGTGCATACGGTTATTAATTTCTTGCTGGAGGGCAGTTCTATTTTGTTCATCCAATGTATTGTAGTAACCCTCTAAAATCCATTCAACAACTTGTCTTTTATTATAATCAGACATATCAAAACCTCTTGCACAGTCGATATCTTGTTTTAATTTATCTGGTAATAATGGGTAAACAACCTCATTAATTGCCTGCTGCATCAAATTATAGTCATAATAGTGATTTATCTCATAAGTGATGTAAATATTGTTTTTTGAAACATACATAGTTTGACTGCTTCCCAAAGTAAATATCTTGTCAACGACATCCTCACTATCATCCATTACATTAACAGAGACAATATGCGTCAAAGTGTAGCTATCAGAAGGACTATCGATACAATAAATATCAGATAACGGAATCTCTTTTACAACACCATTAACCGATATCAACGGAACAAATGTGTCATTACCCTCATAGCGAGGGTATATGTTATATGAATATTGAGTTGTAATAACATAGACGTAATCCCCGATCATCCGTGCATTAAAATAATTGCCACCAACAACAATATCTTTCTTGAGTTCAGGCTGACTTCTATCGGTTACATCATAAACTTTGATACAAGTATTTGAAGAGCTGTACCATGGACTAACCGCCTCTTGGCCTTCATTTTCACATACAAAGTAACTGTACGAATCACCAAAAATAACCAGTCGGTCACCATTGATAAATATGTTGCTAATCGAGCAATTAATAGATATGATAGAAACAATTGTAGCATTAGGTGCAGGCCATGCTTTTATAATAAAAACTTTCTGTCCAGATACAATATATAGATACGTTCCGTCTGTTTTCACCATATCTGGTTCATCAACACCTTCAACCTGTATATTTGTCTTTGAAAAATCAACTGAGCTACCACCACGTTCAGAAAGCCCGACAACGACACTTGCGAACTTAATGTCGCCTTTCATAAAATCATGATTAACAGACGAACAATTATTCAAGAATCTAGTGAATTCTTCATAGGATGAAAACGTCTTCAAGCTATAGCTGTATAAGTTAGGATCACTATATCTTAAATCCCTGAGAGGATTACTCAGGTCGCCTACTACCATCTGCATATTAGCTGCGTAGAGAGATCCAGTAAAGATTACGATTATCACCAGCGCAATTCCACTTATTTTCAATTTTTCGTTTTTCATATTTATCACATCATTTTCATATTATGATTCGTAATTATATCCTCAAAAGTTTATATACTGTCGGAAAACGTTCGGAAAAAACCGAACGACTACTCCATATAAAGATGGCATTTAGAAAAAATGAGAGTATATCTCATTCATATACAACTACAGAGATAACAATTCTTAGATTTTCTCTGTTTTCTCATCGAATTTTATACCCATTTCTTCCAGTTCATCCAATATTGGGTTATATATTTCTGGAATTACGGGAATATGAACGCCAGTTATGTTCACCTTTTTCTTTAGAATCATCTTTACGGCAATGGCTGCTGGAAGTGCTACAGTGCGTGCTACAGAAGTATCACCATCAGGTATGCCGTAGTCAACCAACGTAGATGTTATGTATTCCGTTTTAGAGGGATATTCTGCGATGAACTCATGATGCATGACCACCATGTCTCGCTCATGCTCACCCATAGACATCTTTTTCAGAGTCAGTACATTGAGATGATCCAATGGATTGTTTTTGTCTTTGGGTAAAAGCTCGTCACCAAATAGGCCTAGCCATTCAAGTCGTTTTATAACTGCAGAATAAGGTTTGAGACCGAGATACTTTGCCGTAGCATTTGGCAGATTATCTTTAGGTTTAGCACCAATTAAGTGTCTAGTTATTTCTCCGTATGTTTTACCAGAAAAACCTTTAATTGGTTCTTCACTAAGCCACCCAAGAGCCACAATACTACGTAGGGTTTCACACCATCCGGTCATCCTAAACGTACCACGATAAACGGTCTTTGCATCTTTTAATCCATAGATGTCCCTGTACGGTACAGAATCCCGATTGGGATAGTTTTCAAATGTTCCAACACCTTGAATATCTTGTAATTTATAGTTTTCAAATAGTTGCTCACCTGGGATAGACACTTCTTTGCCATTTTCCAACCATTTGGCAGCATTGCGAGATGCGAGAAGAACGCCACGCGGAGACCAAGAAAATTTGTAGCCAAATGGATTGTTGTTATTTTTATGGGATGGAAGAGCACCTGTGGTCGACCTGAAGCTAACGACCTTTCCACCTTTTTTTTCAACATCATGTATGACCCTCACTGCAGACATATGGTCCATACCTGGGTCAAGACCACATTCATTGAGTATTAGTATACCTGCAGATTTTGCTTTCTTATCCAAAGCGCGCATTGCATCGCTTACATAAGAGGTCGTAACCATGTGTTTCTTATGTTTTATACACATCTCTGCAACCTTAACATGATAAGTATAAGGTAAAAGACTCACAACAACATCTGCCTTAGAAACAAAATCCTCCACTTTCGCATCATCGTTGACATCTAACTCAAATGCCTCACCCTGTGGATGACCATCTATCATCTTCTCTACTTTACTTACGGTTCTGCTCGCCATTAACACATGAAAATCAGGTTGATCTAGAAGGTACCTAATCATCGGTCTAGAAACCATGCCTGCGCCAAGTACTAGTATTTTTTTCATAACTATTTCCTCCAAAGGCGTAAAACTCCCAAGCAGCGAAAAGAATTACATTATAAATATTTGTTGATATAATTGTAATTGGGTGTGAGTCTTCCTTTATACAATATTACAGCATTTTTTATCTCAAATGGTAACGCTAATTTATCAAAATCATCTACAGTGAAATCAGCTTTTATAATATCTGGAACGAAACGCAATACAGTTTCACTGAAAGACTGTGAAGATTCACGAGGTAGTTCACATGGGAGATTATCAACCGCCATCACCACCACGCCATCGCCCTCATATCCATCCTGTATAGTATCTTTAACAGGGTTATACACAAAAACAGGATCACCTGGAGAAGTCGTCTTTTCGGTGAATTCAATGGCACCTTTTATATCAACGCTTATATCACCTATAACCTTAAGACGCAAATTCTCTTTATTTTTGAAAGATTTCTTCAAATACTCTTTTGTAATGAGACGCGGGTATTTTGCACTCCAATAGATACAATTCATAAGAATAGATAGATATGGAATATAATGTTCAAATGTAGGGCGATAATTCTCTGGATGACTATAATAATCCTGTAAATCAAATTTTTTACTCAGAGAAACAGGTTCCGCCATGTGGTCTTCTTTGAACACTACCTTATAAATGACCTTGTTTGAAGGATTTTTGTAGGTTGACTCGATTTCTTCTGGTTTAATTTCTTTTACTGGTAAAACATCAAGAATTTCCTGAGCACCCATGGAGACATTGCCATATCCAGCAAATCCAACTATCAAGGGAGTCAGAGATTTAGGTAGACCTTTGGTTTTTATGTTTTTACCAACATCGACTAAATGTTTCCTTATGTCATCCAAATCCTTATAATGAATCGTCTGTTTAATATCATTAAAAGGCGAGTCCATATGTTCCCATCTTAATCTTTGTCCAAAAGTCCACAACGTATCCACCATGCCAGCAAGACCTGCAAACCTACCAAAAAACACCAAACGTTTACCACTTCTATCAACTATTCTTTCATAGTCAATCAGCGTACATCCCAGATCCATCATTTTCTTAAGCATTGGCATGTTGTGTTTCTGACCTTTAATTGTATGAGAGAAAAACACATAGGTCTTTCCGCGTTCGAAAAACTCAACAGGTATCTCCTTAACTGCAAAAACAACAGAGCATGGAGATAAATCATCTTGAACCCGTGCACCTACATCTCGATATTCTTTTTCTGAAAAAACGCGTATCTTGGAGGGTTGGATTAACGTCTCGATACCATGTCTTTTTTTCAGTTCTTGTACATGCTTGGGTACCAGTGGAACTCTACGTTCCCAGCGATTTTTGTCTTCTCTGCGCATTCCTAGTGTAAAACTCATAAGATAAAACCAAGACACTCCATCTCTTAGGGTTTAATAGGCTTTACGGAGGGAAAATTTACTTTCAGTCATCCTCAAGCAATAAATAAATAGTTCGTACACTTTTTAACAGTTGATGGGGCGTACAAAACAAACCACATTTCATAGTACAGATGTTATTAGTGCTTCAGAAATAGGACAATATCACTATTGCTCCATGGCATGGTATCTACATAAATGCGGATATGAACCAATATCACCATTTTTAGATGATGGTGCTAAAAAACATATAGAGCTCGGTGAATCAATAGATTACACAAAAGCTAGTATCAAAAAATCAAGAGTTCTTGCTCTAATTGGATATCTGCTACTTGCAATAGTGATTTTATTTGTCATATTTGAGGTGGTCCTATAATCCTAATTATTTTTAGTATCATAATTTTGCTTGCAATAGCAATTCTTGCTATCTTTAAATCAAGAAAGATGGCGCAAGATGTTCATGATTTTAAAGTGAAGAACAAGATCCAAGAGGGGAAAATAACATATTCAGATTTGAATACGCCTGCAAAACCGTTGTTTTCAAAACGTCATAGAATTTCTGGCAAACCTGATTATATCGTGAAGAAAAACAATCATTACATTCCGGTGGAGGTGAAAACCGGAGAGCACCACAAAATACAAAAAAATCACGTATTTCAACTTGCAGCCTATTGTCAACTTTTGGAGGACAACTACGGTGGTTTTGTACCATATGGCATACTTGTTTACAATACAGACCAACAATACAAGATACCTTTCGATCCAAAACTACGATTTGAACTAGACGCTTCGATCAAAGAAATGAGGCATTTGTTAAAAGCCAGAGACGTACGAAGAAACCACGATGACCCGTACAGATGCAGAAGTTGCTCAATGAGGTCGTACTGCGAGATTAAATTAATCTAAAATTATTCTAAAAAAATTATTTTTAAAAAAAGATTTATAAGCAAATGTTTTATTACAAGTGTGATGGAGGCAGTATTATGAGAGAAGAGTTAACCTTTGAAGATGGGGTTCTGCTCTGTAAACATATCTATCAGAGTGCTATTGATAAAACGCTTAACGGGGTCATAGAGCAGGAACAAATATTTTGCAGAGCGCATGAAATGTTAAGCAAATTAGAACATAACTTCAGTAACGAACGGCTAGATGAACTATTACACATATTAAATATGGAAAATGTCTATGCAATAATATAAAAAATAATAATATGAAACTAGTTCGTAGTTTGACCTAGAAAGTCTTTTTTTATCTTCGTTTTAGTATCATGTCGAAAGCTTCGTTTAGAAATGCCCTCTCCTCAGGAGTTGGACACCAGCTGAAACCTTTTTCATCTTGAATGAAATTGGGGGCATTTGAGTCGAAGCGCGTCATGAGGGTTAACTCTCCAGACGCTGGGTCTTTGCTTATCTCAAGCCTTATGTGTATTCTTTCATCTTTACTCATGATATCCTCATCCACCTAATATGATCGAAATGAATCATTTCATAGAACTTATAGTTTTCTCTATGAAAAGCTTTTTAACCGACTAGCTTTTTAAATTATTATAAAATATATATAAAATATATCAATTTAATAAAATCAGTGGCAATCCCGTGAAAAAATGAAACTTCCCGAATCGTTGCAATTAATTGGAGAATACCTGGAAGAAAAAAGAGGTGGGGCCAACCATATCAACGAATGTGATTGCATTGTTTCGGGCATAGAAAAGAATATTTTGATACTGTCTCTTACAGATTGTACTTCTTTTACTGACAAGGGTTTTAGTAAAAATGACGCCATCGATGTAAAAATTTCTAATAAAAGTTATCCTGGAGCTATTAAAGAATTATATTCAAAATATTGCTACGTAGAGATCCTTGCTAAAAACATTAACATAAAGCTAAATGATTCAATTTCCTTGGTTAATTCATTAGATTCGTCTTTTTTGCATGAAAATATGCTTAAAGCATATACTAAAATATTTGAAACATCAAAATACAATAGATTGAGGGAGTTTCTTATCAAGGTGTACTCTGGTGAAAAATTAGGCTGCCCCATAACACTAAAATCATCTCAAATAACGTCTCCAGTTAGAAAAGCACCAGAATCTTTTTTCAATCCAACGCTGGATACCGCACAAAAGGATTTGGTTAACGCTACTTTAAACTTAGTATCTGATGAAAATAGTCTATTTTATCTGGGTTTTGGTCCCCCTGGATGCGGGAAAACGGCAACAATAACTGAGATAGCACTGCAGTTTCTTAAATTGAAAAAAAGATTGTTGATTACCTCTTTTACCAATGTCGCAGTGGATAACGTTATTGAAAGATTGCTTGACATCGATTCTAAAAATCCAGGAATTTATAATATCCGAGAAAAAATTGTCAGAGTAGGTTCTCAAAGAAATATCAGAATACCAAAAGTAGCTGAGGTTTCCTTGCAGAAAAAGTTGCTGAGTGGAGGACACGACAGAGACGAACTTGTTAACAATTCTTCTATTGTTGGCGCTACACTTGATATGCTGGGCACCTCTGTTTTTGAAAATACCCAAAATTTTGACTTAATGATAGTCGATGAAGCTTCAATGGTAGAAACAACTAAATTGTTGATGGGGCTTTCTAGATGCAATAAATTTGTACTAATTGGAGATCCACGTCAATTGAGGCCTTTTTTAGATTTTAATAGGCAGCATCCAAAGTACGAAAGTTACAAAGATGTGATTGAAAATCCTTTTTTTACAGTACTAATGGACCAATTGTCCAATTATAGTAACAATGGTTTTCACACGCAGCTGGTATATCATTATAGAAGTCCTGAGGAAATAATTAGATTTTCCAATGATAAATTTTACAACAAGAAACTGGTCTGTAAAACTAGCGAAAAAAATATTAAAAAATTTGATGATGCGTTCAATTGCTACAGCAAAGAAAATAATTGTGAGTTTATTAGGAGGATTTTTGATACAAACAACAAAGTTATTTTGATAGATACAACAAATATTGAAAGAATCACAGGCGATCATCTTAATCAATGCGAGTATGTTGGTGAGACGGGTTCGAAATCATATTGTAATGTTGCAAATGCATCGATAGATTTGATAGTACTCGTTCACTTTCTGAATGTTTTTTACAATAATCCAAATTTTAAAAATGGATATAGATCTAAAATTGGTATTATATCACCATTTAACTATCAAGTTGATTTGCTGGAGAAATTTATTTTTGAACACCCGGAGTATGATCCATATTTTAAGGAGAATTTTCTTGACAGCAATCCAGTATCTTCTCTGTTTAGATTCATTGAACTATTCAATCTAAAAGACGAACTGGAAATTGGAACCGTTAACAAATATCAGGGAAGAGAAAAAGACATCATAATCTATGATTTTACATATTGGCTCAAAGATCACTCAAAAAAATATCATCCTGCATTAAGAGACGTAAATAAATTAAATGTCGCACTAACTAGAGCAAAATCAAAACTAATCATTGTTGGATCTTTTTACAAAACTGGAATAGATATAATCGACGAGTTGCACAAAAAAGAATATGTTACTTTTAACCCTGCATGGTATGGTCCAGACAGAATAGAAAATCTGATAAAACCTATGGAGACGGAATATAAAGACATATATTGCAAATTAAAAGAGATACAGAAGAAAATACTCAGCAAAGCGCCATCTGATTATAGCGAAAATCTGCCTAGGCGGATTAAAAAAATAAATTCTCAAGAAGAAATTATTCGAGAAATTTCCAAGGATATAAAAGGAAAATATTCGAATTTCGACTATGAAATAATTTATAAGAAAATTAAGGAAAAAGTGGAGATATTAACAGAACGTTACTACAATGCATATCCTCAAAAAATGGACACACTAGCTGAAAAGAAGAGATTCAATCATTACCTTGATTTTGAAATTCAGGACGATGTTGCAATTGAAAATGAGAGCATTTCTAAATTTGGTGATTTAGAGAAAATTGAAGATTTGGAGGTTTTAAAAATTTTTGAGAATTATTTGGAAAGCAAGAAAAAACAACTAGACGAAGGAACTTATTTATATGAAGGATTGAAGCGCACAATACAACTTGTTAAAACAAAAATTAGTTTATTGGAAGGAAGATCTAAAGTTTCCAGTTCTTTGAGAAATTTTGTAAAATATTTGAAAAACCTAGTTCCAAAATGAAACAGGGGCGTAGCCCCTATATCTCCCCTTTCCGCCTTCGTTCCTCGGCAAGCTCTCCGCCCCATTGGGGCTTCGGTCTTGCCGTATCTCACTCAGCGGCTATAACTGGTTTTTTTATCGTTTTGCCGGTTTTGGTTTGAAACCTATGCTAAATGTGCCATCGGTGTTTCGTACCATCACTGTTGAGTCTCTAGATCGGGCGATTTTCCTCGCGTTATTTATAGCGATTATCTTTGTTCGATGATGGCTGTAGATTTTCCCATGACTTCGAACAGCCCAGTCACTACGAATCTGACCTGGTTGTTGGTTTCTTACTACATAGATCACATTTGCAAGTTTCTTACTTTTTATTTCTTTTGGCGTAATATAGATTTTTTTTGGGCTAACGGTTTTTTTGGTATCTTGTTTTTTTAGATAAGGCATTTTTGATTGTTCGCTGACTCCTACCGTATAGCCATCTGGGAGTGACGTTGGTGTTCCACTCTTTGGTATTCTTTTACTGAAGAAATAAATGGTTAAAGTCATCCCGCTTTTTAGTGTTACATCTCTTTTATAAAGTGTGTATTCTCCATATCTGAATATGTCAGCAAAGTATTTTTTTACATACGCTGTTGTCAGATAAATAATTAATAGTATGTATATAGCAAGGAGTATGACATGGCTGATAACGTTGTAGCTGATGAGAATGCCCCATAGTGGCCAAAGAGCAGCCCAAACTAGATAGACCATGGTGTATTTCCTAGTCCATGTTCGTCTTTTTATAAAACCATATGTGATGGCGAAAAGGCTAGTAACTATTACTATGAATAAAAACATTGTAATCAATAGATAGAGTGTTGTTGAGAGCGATGCAATTGTATACCCATAATATACATATATTCCTGAAGTGAAATAATCAAAGAAGAAGTAATATATCTCTAGTGCAAGGAAGAAAACTAAAAAAAAGGATATGCCAAGTGGCATGTGTCTTGTTTTAGACATAAAGCTTCCTCCGTATGAGTAATACTCCTATAGCCGTAAGTAATGCTAAACCCAGGCCGCTCACGATATACCAGAAGAGGTTACCCTCCTCAGCAGATCCAGCGCCTCCTTCTTCACTACTAGAGGCTTTGGCGATCTTAACTGTGGCTGTATCTGTGTCTGATGCACCAGCGCTATCGGTGACAGTTAGGGTTACGGTAAACTCACCATCTGTGTTGTAAGCATGTAATGGTTTTTCTCCTGTTCCTATGCTACCATCTCCGAAGTTCCACTCGTATTTTAAGGTGTCATTATCAGGATCGTTACTTTTAGATCCATCAAACTGTACCGGTGTTCCTTCAATGCCAGCGTATGATCCTCCTGCATCTGCTTCTGGTGCCTTATTTTCAGTTTCTTCACTAGGTCCGGTGGTTTCTTTTCCGCCTTTGAGTTTATTTAATAATAATAAACCTGAGATAACACCTAGAGTTATCCAGGGATGGTTACGTATAAAATTGAAATCAGACATTTTCCACACAGAACGCTCGTCACTATTTGTATTCCCAGCTGTATCATATGCTTTAACTCTTATCGTACGTATACCTATAAAAAATGTTTTTTGATCCCAGGTCCAGTTATATGGTGCGGTGGTATCATTGCCTTTTAATTTACCGTTGATATAGAATTCAACTTTTTGAATACCACTTTCATCTGAAGCATTGACTTCGATAGTTATAGGTCCAATAATTCTAGTTCTAAATAATAGGCGCCTTATCTCCTGGTCATCTCTGTATAACCATTTCTTTTTAGGTTTGGTGATTTCCACAGATGGTGGCGTATTATCATGTTCAGGTTCGCAAGTCACGGTCACACTAGCATTATCCTCATCATGAACCTGCTTATCAGTTGTAACATTACCCCAATTCACACCAAAACCACAACCAACAGCCTTAGCAGCAAACACAATCACAATAGGAGGATCATCAGGACCAATATTATTAAACACCCAAGTCAACACCTGATCATCAATATAACTCGGAGTATAATCAGCACCACCATCATACTTTAAATTATCTGGTAACGTATCTATCAATGTAAGATTCAACACCGTATCACCAGTATTATCAACAATCAGCTTAAATTTCACACGCTTACCAAAACCAACATCAACATGCCCATGCCAATCCTCAGTACAATACAACTCAACCAACTTCTCAATACTCACACCAGCTTCAGGAGGCTCACATATCTCCACACTCCGTGAATCCTCATCTGAAACCTGAGTTCCAAACTGATCTTCTCCAGATGCAATAGCACTGTTTTCAATCGGCCCTGGTAAATCATTTTCAGTTACAACATGCTCTGCTGATCCAACTGCCCAATCCCCAGGTTCCAGTATTGTTGCATTAAGTGAAACCGATCCAAGCACATCATCTACCACAGTAACATTATAAAGTGTCACACTTCCATTGTTAGTAACTGTATAAGTATAAGTAATAGTCTCCCCAATTCCTACACAACAAGATGCATCATGTGTCTTTACTATCTTAATATCTGGGATTTGTGGTGGACATTCTACATTTACAGATGCATTATCAGAAACATCATACGAACCTGCATTTGATACATATCCTCCAGGATAATCAACCGGATCAAAACCATCAGGATGTGCGGTAAGATTATTAATTCCTCGGCCACAATCTACAACGGTAGCATTATAGTAAAATGTAAGATTCTCATTAGGCATAATAGTAGGTGGTTCATGCCAATAAACAATATTATTTACCCAATCATAATATTCCAAATTTGGCCAATCTTGATAAATTGTAGAACTTCCATTAACATATCTAAGATTATAAGGCAATTTATCAAAAACAACTCCACCGAATAAAATCATATAACAATCAGATGGATTATAAATAACTCCTTTGAAAAGAACTGTATCACCAATTTTTGCATCAGTTGTTTCTGCCCAACCAGAACCATTCCATACCTTCTTTTCAATAGATATTCCTGGTTCGCATGGTTCACAAGTAACTGTCACACTAACACTACTACCGTTTTTAACTTCAAGACCAAGTGGATCCGTACCATTAACTAAAACAATATTAACTGTATTAGCTGTTGGATAAGTATAATATTCATAGTATCTTTTCCCTCCAGAAGCAAGTGTTATCATACTACCAAGGACACCAATGTTATCATCTATAACAAAAACATTTGTTAATGTTACATCACCTGTGTTTTCAACAGCTATATTCCATGTAACGCTTTCACCACTGCAAATCTCATTAGGAGTTACTTTTTTAACAACCTTAATATCAGGATGTATAACATCTACAGAAGCATAATCCTCATCAAAAACCTGTTTACCAAGTTCATCCTTAGCAGATACATTACCTGTGTTTATTGTATCCACATGCAAAACACTAGATGCTGTGTAAACCCAAGTTTCATTACAATCAAGCCAATGATCACCATTAGTATCACCAGAAACATAACTAACACCAGGTATCTTATCATCAGAAACAGTCACATTTTTAAGTTGACAGTTACCGGTATTTGTCACGGTATAAGTATAAGTAACAATATCACCAGAATGTATCACAGTTGGATCTGCTTCTTTTACAATGTTAATACCTGGACATAAGACGAAAACGTACACTTCATCTTCATCATAAACGTAAGTCTGGCCATAAACACCGGTGACATTTACCTTGTTAATAAGCTCACCGCAAACCTGATCGCCAACAACAGCTCTAAAAGTAATAGTTACAGTTTGATCAACACCAACTATACCAAGATTCCAACGATACTTATTATCACCCAAACTATCCGGTTCACTTGGCACCGCATTATCATTATAAATCAAACCAGCAGGCAAAGTATCCACAACAACAACATCAAGTGGTACATTACCAGTATTCTTAACTTCCAATATGAAAGTTACCCAATCTACCGGATCATCACCCTCGATATAAATACCATCATAACTAATAGGACCATTGCAATTCTGTTTAACAGATTTTTCAACATCTATATCAGGATTCGATGGACAAATACCGATGTAATACGCCTTATCTTTATCAGTAACATCAGAACCAGCAGGTGGTGTACCAGTAACAGTAGCCTCGTCCCATTGCTGTCCAGCTACTGCAGTGGTAATAAGAATATCACTTACATCATAAGCACCAGAAGCTAAACTGGTAGCAACTCCTGAGAATGTAAAATCAGTATCAGTTACAACAATATTTGTAAGACCCACGTTTCCAGTGTTGGTAACATTTACATAGAATTTAACTGTACTACCAACTACGGCAGTAGGTCCAGTGGCTGAATCGGCATCATCCCATGTTGCTCCGCCATCCACTGAGACATATTTTTCAATATCTATACTAGGATTAGGTTGGTAATGGCCAATTGTAAAATTTGCAGCATCACCATAGGTTTTTGAATTTCGGTTACCACAACCATCTGATAACCACTTAGTATTCGCTTCAGCATAGTTTCTAGTAGTATAATTAATAAGATACGAATCATTGAGCAGATTAAAGTAAGATTTATTTAAATATTCTACTTTTCCTCTGATTTCAATATCTATTTGATCATAAGCGTTCACATTGTAGCTATTCCAGACTAACTTTTTATAAGGTCTGTATGTATGATTGTTATAATCAAAGTATATTTTTGGGCCACTAGCCGTATCTGGTGTTGGCGTAGCACTTATGAATCTTACAGTTGATGGGAGATAATCTGTTATTGTTACACGATTGAATGCTCGTGGTGCTGTGAATGTTATTTTAAATACTACAGTGCCTCCTTCAGTTAATGAGGTTGTTTCAGACCATCCTTCTTTGGCATCCAATACTTTTTTACTGAGAGAACCACATACGGATGTCTCATGATACTCCGTCCAATCCGGATATTGCATAATTATTATAACAAGCGCTGAATCACAATTTGCATCCGTATCATCCCTCGGTTCTAGTATTATTCCTGGATTCGTAGGTGATTGTGCATATCCTGTATATCCTCCGTTATCCTCAAAATGAGCTGTTAATGTGGCAGTATAATCTCCAATTTCTGAATAAGAATGATTGATGTTACAATTTATAATAGTAGGTCCGGATATAATTTCACCAATAATAGTAGGTCCTGAGACAGGATTGGTGAAATTATAAGTGGATTTTTTTCCGTCACCGAAATCCCATGTGTAACCTGTTAAATTAATCCTTGTTATATTTAATTGGATATAGCCATAGAAACTTATGTTTCCACCAGAGATTGTTTCATATGGGCCTCCAGCCTCAACTATATACGAAGGGCCACCATAAGGATAAACACGTTCAGTTGCTGTTATTACTGGCGCTAATGTAACGATACATAGTATTAATATAATTACTAATGTCTTTAATTTTGTATTATTCATATTGTATTATTCCCCCTTTTAAAGGTAAAGGTCAAAGATTTCTGCATTAATATATTATTTCTTATATAAATATCTTTCCATTTTAAAAAAAAGCTAATTATTCTAACATCTTGGTATATGTTAGTAAAAGATATTAATCTAAATTTCATTTGCAGGTTCACATTAACAAAAACACTTTGAGAGAGATAAATGAAAAAAAAAATCTTATTAACATTAACCATAACTATTTTTTTGATAGCACTTTTACTTTATTTTTATACAAATTCTAAATCAACACAGCCAGAGATAAAATGGTCAAAAACATTTGGTGATAATACAAATGAAGAGGGTTGGTATGTAAAGTCTACAGATGACGGCGGATGCGTTGTCTTAGGAATCATAGTATACAATGACTCATATGAAACGAAAAATCAAGATATATATCTAATAAAAATTGATGGAAATGGAAATAAGGAATGGGAAAGAAACTACGGTGGTAACGGTGATGATTACGGTAAAGCAATAATAGAAACTAATGATGGATATATAATTGCTGGTACTAGTAACTCAGGTGGACTGACAGAATTTGATTATAATGCATGGTTAATAAAAACAGATTCGAATGGGAACGAAGGACCTGGATATCCTGGAACATGGAATAAAACCTATGGTGGTGTATACAAAGATGGAGCAAACTCAATAATAGAAACAAAAAACGAAAATTACATAGTAACCGGGTTTACATACCCACATGATAACAAGGATGGCAATCTATGGGTTTTTAAAATTAATAAAACCGGAGAAGTAATCTGGAATAAAACTTTTGGAGGAGTTAGGTTTGATGAAGGTAGATCACTCGTTGAAACAGATGATGGATATGTAATTGCCGGTCAAACATATTCATATTCAAAAGAGGATAATTATTCTGATGCGTGGCTTTTTAAGGTAAATAAAACAGGATATCCTATGTGGAACACTACTTTTGATGGTTTTGGTTATGATGATTTATTTAATCAAATAATACAATCAGATGATGGTTTTATAATGGTTGGTAACGTACAAAATAAAACTGAAAACGAATTATATGATGAATACTCAGATGGTTACATTGTAATAACCGATGAAAATGGTAATAGTTCATTTGAAAGAATAATAGAGGAAGATCAAGAAACAGGGATTAGTTCTGTTGAAAAAACTGACGATAGTTATCTAGTTACTGGTTATATAGGACCATTTGGAACAGGTGAAGGTGATATATTGGTCGAAAAAATAGATAACTCTAGCAACAGGGTTTGGATGAAAACTTATGGTGGAGATTATAGTGATGCAGGTATCTGGATAGATGGAGGATCGGAAAACAATTATTTTATCACAGGTTATGAGGATTTGGAAGGAACCGGTTCTACTGATGTATGGGTCATGAAAATACAGATCAACTAAAAAAATATAAGCCGCCGGAGGGATTTGAACTCTCGACCTGCTGATTACAAGTCAGCCGCTCAACCGGGCTAAGCTACGGCGGCACATATGGGTTGAATAATATTTTGTAATAAGAATGGGGATCATCCTTACAAAACTAGTATATTTAATGATACAATAGTTGATATCCTCACAATCTGGTGAAGAAGAGTTTCTACAATTTTAATAAAAAACCTTTTAATAACCCTTCTCTTGTCCTTGAGCAGAATATGCGCATCGCAGTATTATTAAAAGATCGATGTAAACCGAAGAATTGCTCCAAGGAATGCATAAAATATTGCCCTAGAGTTAGAGCTGGAGACGAAACCATCATTATGGGCGAAGAGGGTTTTCCAGTTATTTCCGAAGATCTCTGTGTTGGATGTGGCATCTGCGTTCACAAATGTCCTTTTGAAGCAATAAAAATTATTGGTCTTGCTAAAGCGCTCGATACAGATCTAATTCATCAGTTTGGAAAAAATGGATTTAGATTGTTTAGACTTCCTGCTCCAAAAAAAGGAAGTTGTGTTGGTATTCTTGGTCCAAATGGGATAGGAAAAACAACAGCTGTAAAAATTTTATCTGGGCAGCTAAAACCCAATTTAGGCGATTATAAGGATGAACCAACATGGGATGATATAATCCAATATTATGCTGGAACCGAGCTTCACGACCATTTCAAAGATTTAGCAGATAAAAAGATAGCAAGCGTTGTAAAACCACAGTATGTCGATAAACTGCCAAAAATAACAAAAGGAAAAATCAAAGAAGTACTTAAAAAAGCGGACACTTCTAGAAATTTTGATAGCATAGTTGAGAGGTTGGGACTAGCCAATGTTCTTGACAAAAATATAGAAAAAGGCGAAATCTCTGGCGGTGAACTGCAACTGGTATCAGTAGCAGCAACTTTGTTAAAAGACGTGGATTTATATTTTTTTGATGAGCCGTCTTCTTATCTTGATATCTATCAGCGGTTAAAAGTAGCGCGTATTATCAAGGAGCTTGCTGAGACGAAGAAAGTCATAGTTGTAGAGCATGATTTGGCAGTGCTTGATTTCCTCTGCGACAATGTCCACCTTCTCTATGGTGATGAAGGAGCCTACGGTGTTGTAACCCATTCTCGTGGCGTACGTCATGCGATAAATACGTACTTATCAGGTTATCTAAAGGAAGAAAACATAAGATTTGGGGAGAAAATAGAGTTCTTTGCGCATCCGCCTAAACAAAGACAGGACATGCGCATTCTCATTACATACAATGATCTGGCAAAATCATACAAAGGATTTAACCTCGATATCGAAAGCGGCGTTATAAGACAAGGTGAGATTGTTGGTATAGTTGGTCCAAACGCCATTGGAAAAACAACATTTGTAAAAATGCTGGCCGGTGATATAAAACCAACAAAGGGCGAGATAGAGTACAGTGTAAAAGTAAGCTACAAACCACAATACATATCCACAGATTCCACCGGTACAGTTAGAGATTTCCTTGAGAAAAAGGCGCAGCAGTTGTTTACATCATCATTTTTTACAGCTGAAATCTTTGAGGCGTTCCATCTAAAGTATCTTATGGATAAACAATTGGATACACTGTCCGGCGGTGAATTACAAAGAGTGGCAATTGCCAATTGTCTGGTGCAAGATGCAGATATATATCTGATCGATGAGCCGTCTGCATATCTCGATAGTGAACAGAGAATGGTTACCTCAAGAACAGTAAGAAGGGTTATAGAAAAATCAGGAAAATCAGCGATGATTGTAGATCATGATGTATATTTCATTGATATGGTAAGTGATGCGTTGATAGTGTTTGATGGTGAACCTGGAAAACACGGACGAGGGCAAGGACCGTTTGGCTTGCATGAAGGTATGAATCGTTTCCTAAAAGATGTCGATATCACATTCCGCAGGGATGAAGAAACTAAAAGACCCCGCGTAAATAAACCTGAGTCTTACATAGATAGAACGCAGAAACAAAGCGGGGAATACTACTACGATATGTAGATTTCTGGTGATTGTTATGGTCCGTGAAATGGTAAAAGAGAAGAAAAATAAGGGATTAATGGAAGAAAAAGATTACATTTCAGAGGCATACTTGCAGGGTGGTAAGGCAATAGGAGAAATAGTAAAAAAGAAGACTGCCAAGAAACGTAGATGAATTATTACGATCGAACGACTTCGCCTTTTTTAATAACGGTTTCTACCAAGTTAACACCAAAATGATATGGAATAAACTTGTGGTTCGGGCAATCCAGTATTATGACATCTGCTTGTTTTCCTTTTTCAAGACTTCCTACTTTATTACTCGCCTTTATGGCGCATGCAGCATTAAATGTTGCTGCGGTGACTGCCTCAGCAGGCGTCATTTTCATATTTAGACATGCCAACTGAATAATGAATTGCATATTTTCGGTCCAACAGTTAGGATTAATATCTGTTGCCAGTGCAACCGGTACACCCACATCAATTATCCTACGACCTGCACCATATTTTTCCAACATCAATGAAAACGGCGTACCTGGAAGAAGAACGCCAATAATACCTTTCTTTGCCATCTGCTCCAATCCTTGATCCGAAGACATCAACAGATGGTCAGCACTGATTGCTCCGACCTCAGCGGCAAGCTCTGCACCACCCGTGTTAAAGATTTCATCAGCATGTATTTTAGGAATAAGACCCAGGTTTTTTCCTGCTTTCAATATCTTTCTGGATTGCTCGACAGTAAAAACACCTTTTTCACAGAATACGTCACAAAACCGTGCTAACCCTTTTGTTTTAGGAAGCATCTCATCTATAATCATATTAGTATACCTGTCAGCATTGTATCCTTTCGGAATGGCGTGAGCACCAAGAAAAGTAGAGACGATATCCATCTTGTGTTTTTCGTTTAGCTTCTTTTGAACTTTCAAAATTTTAAGTTCCGTATTTGTATTTAGACCATAGCCGCTTTTTGCTTCGCATGTTGTAGTTCCATGAGCAAGCATTGTGTCTAATCGCTTACAGCTTTGTTTAAACAAACTCTCTTCAGTTGCTTTCCTTGTTTCATTTACTGTATATAAAATTCCTCCGCCTTTCTCTAGAATTTCCATATAGGATAGACCTTTGAGCTTCATATCTAGTTCAAATTCTCGTGATCCTGCAAATACAACATGGGTATGAGGATCAACAAAACCAGGCATGACGGTTTTTCCTGAGGCGTCAATTACTTTTTCTGCTTTGTATTTAAGATTCTTGCCGACAGCCAAAATTTTGCCATCTTTAATCGCTATGCAGCCCTTTGCTATTGCTGATAGTTCGCTCATCTGTTTTTTTGTCCTTGGATGATTGGGTCCTTTTAGAGTAACTAGCTCGTTGGCATTTTTTATGAGAATATCTGCATTTGGCATGTTTTCCCAAATAGTTAAAAGAAGAACTTACATTAAGTGTTTACGGTGTATTTATGGAAAAAATCGTCGAATGCGTCCCAAATTTCAGCGAGGGCAGAGATAAATCTATAATTGATGCAATTGCAGCCGCGATAAAGTCTGTTGACGGAGTGAAACTACTCGACGTTGATCCAGGTGCAGATTTTAACAGGACAGTATACACATTCGTGGGTGAACCAGAAGCCGTTCTTGAGGCTGCTTTCAAATCTGCAAAGGTAGGCACAGCACTTATTGATATGAAAAGTCACAAGGGCGAGCATGCGAGGATGGGTGCATTGGATGTTATGCCTTTTATTCCAATTAAAGGAGTTGAAATGGAAGATTGCGTAAAACTTTCAAAAAGGTTTGGTGAATGGATGGCAAAAGAGCTAGAATTACCAGTATTCCTATATGCAAACTCCGCGACGAGACCAGACAGAGTTAGACTTCCCGATATTAGAAAAGGTGAATACGAGGCTCTTGAGAAGAAATTCAAGGATCCTTCATTCAAACCTGATTATGGTAAACCTGTTTTTGTACCTAAAAGCGGGGCTACAGCAACTGGTGCAAGGGAGTTTCTCATAGCTTATAACATAAACCTTAACACAAACGATAAGTCGATAGCAAATGAGATATCAGGTAAGATTAGAACTAGCGGATATACAAAAAAGGATGAAAAAGGCAGTCAGATTATTGGGGCAGATGGGCAACCAGTGAAAGTTCCTGGGAGGTTTAAAGGGGTTCAGGCTAGCGGTATGATGTATAATGAAAATATCGCGCAGGTTTCTATGAACCTACTCAATTATAATGAGGTAAATCTCCACGACGTTTTTGAGGCAGTTAGGGAAGAGAGTGAAAAACTAGGAGTGAAAATTACTGGTAGTGAAATTGTTGGTGTTGTTCCAAAAGAGTCTTTAGTTTTGGCTGGAAAATTTTATGCTAAAAAAGAGAAACTTAATATTAAAAATGATGATGAATTTGTTATTCTTGCAATTGATAGACTTGATCTTTCTCAGCTTTATCAGTTTAAACTTCAGGAGAAAGTGATTGAATATATGATTGAGGAAACTGGTCCACTTGCAGGCTCAACTGTTAAGGAATTCCTATCCGAACTTGCGTCAAGCAGTCCGGCACCTGGTGGTGGGAGTGTTGCTGCGTTAGCTGGTGGTCTTGGTGCTGCCTTAAGTTCAATGGTTTGTAATCTTACAATAGGAAAGGAAAAATACGCCGATGTTCAAGATGAAATTAAAAAAGTTCTAAAGAAAAGTGAAGCCTTAAGAAATAAACTTACAATTCTTATCGACAAAGATACCGATGCCTTTAATGGTGTCATGAAAGCATTCAAAATGCCAAAGGAAACTGAGGAACAAAAGAACAAAAGAAGTAAAGCAATCCAAGAAGGCTATAAGGTTGCTGCCAGTGTTCCTCTTGAAACAGCAAGAACCTGTAAAGAGATACTCGACATTGCTGTGGTTATTGCCAAGAAAGGTAATCAGAGTTCTATAACCGATGCCGCGATATCTGCCATTATGGCTAAAGCAGGTGTTGAGTCAGCTATCCTTAATGTAAAGATAAATCTCGGTTCAATAAGAGATGAAAAGTTTGTAAAGAAGATTTCTGAAGAACTTGAAAAAATTGAGAAGAATGCTGCCGATAAAACTGATGAAGTAATGAAAATAGTCGATAGTAAGGTTTAGGTTTATGAAATCAGATAAAAAAATTGCTAAGCCAGTAAAACTTCGCAATATTTTTGACATTGCAGAAAAAGCAGGACTACAAAAAGATGAGATTATCCCCTGGGGCGAGCACAAGGCAAAGATTTCTCTAAAAGCACTAGACAGAATTAAGAATAATAAGAATGGCAAATTGATTTTAGTTACAACGATAAATCCTACTTCAAGTGGTGAAGGGAAAACCACAGTTACAATTGGCCTGGCACAGGCTTTAGCAAAACTTGGTAAGAAAACTATGCTTGCGATAAGGGAGCCATCTTTAGGCCCTATGATGGGAATGAAGGGTGGTGCCACGGGAGGAGGATGTTCTCAAGTTCTTCCAATGGAGGATATAAACCTTCATTTTACGGGTGATATGCATGCGATAACAAGTGCTCATAATTTGCTTGCAAGTCTTCTTGATAATCACATTCACTACGGCGATGCGTTTCATATTGACCCGCGGTATATTGTATGGCCTAGGGTGCTGGATATTAGCGACCGATCTCTAAGAAATGTAGTAGTTGGATTGGGTGGTCCTCAGGATGGTGTACCTCATAAAGTTGAGTTTGCGATTACTCCGGCTTCTGAAATTATGGCCGTTTTATGTCTGTCTAAAGATTTAAATGATTTAAAAGAAAGACTTGACAAGATGATAGTAGCATACACCTATGACAATAAACCTATTACTGCGAAGGATTTGAAGTCTGTAGGCGCAATGGCAGTACTATTGAAGGATGCGCTAAAACCTAATCTCGTGCAGACAACAGAAGGTGTTCCTGCTCTAGTTCACGGCGGTCCTTTTGCCAATATTGCCCATGGAACAAACAGCCTTCTTGCAACAATGATGGGGTTGAAACTTGCTGATTACTTTATCACAGAGGCGGGGTTTGGTTCTGAACTGGGAGCTGAGAAATTCTTTGATATCGTATGCAGAGTGGGAAATCTAAAACCAGATGCAGTGGTGTTGGTTGTAAGTATAAGAGCGTTGAAAAGACATGGAAATGGAAAAAATATAGACGCCGTTAGAAAAGGTTTATCAAATCTTGAAAAACACCTTGAAAACATATCATATTTTGGTGTTCCAGTAATTGTTGCAATTAATCATTTCGCAGGCGATAGAGATGATGAAATAGATTTTGTTGAAAATTACTGCACATCAAAAAACATCCCTGTTGCAGTTGTTGATGTGTGGCAAAATGGTGGAGAAGGAGGCATTGAGCTGGCTGGTAAACTGGTGAGTCTGATACACAATACACCTTCTAAATTTTGCTATCTCTATGATGTCAACTTATCAGTGAAGGAAAAAATAGAGGCCGTGGCAAAGAAAATGTACGGTGCAGAACGTGTTGTTTACACAGTTACTGCGGAGCAAGATGTAAAGCTCTGCCATAAACTGGGACTGGATAAACTGCCTATCTGCATTGCTAAAACACAATTTTCGTTATCAGATGATCCTGAATTACTAGGACGACCGGAGAAGTTTAAGATAACTGTTAGAGAGATAAAATTCTCAGCAGGCGCAGGCTTTTTGGTTCCCATGACCGGCAAAATTACAACGATGCCCGGACTTCCAGCAAAACCCATTTCAGAAAAAATAGATATCGATAACAACGGAAAAATTTCTGGAATGTACTGAAATATTTTATGAAAAATAAGGATAGATTGATATATCAAATAATCTATCCATTTTGGGGGCTACTTATGGCTGTTGATGATCTTCAATCTCACATAGATGACATATTAGATGTTCTTAGTGAGGATTCTGATAAAGGAGTAAGCAGAGAGGAGTTAGAAAAACAACTAAGAAAATTTATTGATTATGGAGTACCTGTCGAGCAGGCAAAACAGACTCTTATTAAGAAATTCAGCGGAGGCGTAGCATTACCCGCATCCACAGAGCGAACTTTGATAGTTGATCTTAAACCCAATGTTTCTAGTGTAAATTTACTATGCCGGGTTATTACCATAAATCCAAAAGAAATAACAGTGAAAGGCGAAAAACGCAAGATATTCTATGGAATTTTTGGAGATGGAAGCGGTACCATTCAATTTACCGCATGGAAGGATTTTGAGATAGAAAAGGGAAATGTACTGGAATTGGCAAATGCTTACACAAGAGAATGGCAGGGCACAGTACAATTGAATCTTGGAGATCGAGTACAGATAAAAAAAGCTGATGAGGATAAACTTCCTGAGGCAAACTACGAACCAAAAGAAGTCAAGGTAAAAGATCTAAAGTCTGGCTTAGGAGCAGTAGAACTTACAGCAAGAATTCTTGAACTAAACGAGAGAAGCGTAGAAGTGGATGGTAAATCCAAAAAAGTTTTTTCCGGAATAATTGGTGACGAAACTGGTAAGGCACAATTTACATCTTGGCATGATTTCAAATTTAAACAGGGGGATGTTGTAAAGATATCTGGCGGATACATAAAATCCTGGAAAGGCATTCCCCAATTAACCTTTGATGAAAAGGCATCCGTTAAAAAGCTAGACAGCAGTAAACTTTCAAAAGACAAAGTACAGACACAAAAGATGCCACTTTATGAACTTGTAGAAAAACGTGGGGCTTTGGATATTGAAGTAGAAGGCACAGTCATAGAGATAAGAGATGGTTCTGGCCTTATCATGCGATGTCCTGAATGCAAACGCGCTCTGCAGAATGACGAATGTAAGATTCATGGGAAAGTGAAAGGCAAGCCGGACATAAGAACAAAGATTGTTGTTGATGATGGAACAGGATCTGTAAACAGTATCATGGGCAGAGAGATCACCGAAAAGCTTCTAGGAAAAACTTTAGAAGAATGCAAAAAAATGGCTGAGAAATCAAAGGATGGAAATGCGCTTGCAGATATGATGAACTCTTTACTTTTTGCCCGTAGAATTAACATACAGGGTAACGCACTTGGCGATGAGTTTGGTACTACAATTATTGCAAAAAAAGCTAAAGTCGTTGATGTCGACATAAAGGAAGAATCTGAAAGATTATCGTCTGAGCTGGAGGAGATACGATGAAGCGCGAGACTGCTTGGAGGGTTTTTGCGGGTGAATATAACGATTCAACCGTTGAGATAAAAGGCGAGGGAGAGAAAGTTCCTTCATACATTGTTACACCTCTAGGTGCCAAGATTAATCGATTGTTTATAATAGGCGTTCTTACCGACGTTGAAAACATATCCGAAAGCGGAGAACTATTAAGAGCACATGTTTCTGATCCAACTGGTGTTTTTACGTTGTACTCTGGTCAGTACCAGCAAGATGTCACAAAAACTCTATCAGATATCGATGTGCCTGCCTTCGTTGCAATTGTTGGAAAGGCAAGAACATATACGCCTGAAGAAGGTGTTTTTTACGTTTCCATTCGTCCTGAAAATATTGTTGAAGTCTCTGCGGAAGCTAGAGACCAGTGGATTTTGGAAACGTGTACAATTACAAAGAATAGAATTGAAGCAATACTGGAAGCAATGAAGATGAATCAATCAAATGCCTACGATTTAAGGAAACTTGGCTATAGTAGGGAGCTTTCAGACGGAATTGTTGCTGCCTTGAAAAATTATGGAAACAAAATTGATGTTGACAAATACTTGACATTGATACAGGAATCCCTCCAATACCTCAGACCCAACAGAGAAAAGCTACCAGATCTTAAAGTAGATGAAAAGAAGATAGATGCAGAGGAAGAAGAAGTAAAAGACGAACAAAAAGAGGGAGAACCTAAAAAGGTAAAAAAATCTGAGAGCAAGTCTGATGAAGAAGATACAGATGAACCTGAGGATATTGAAAACAACGTTCTGGAAATAATAAAAGGAATTGAAGGAAAGGACGGCGCCTCTTGGGATTCCATTACCAAGAAATGTGAGAAGGCTGGACTTGATAAGGATGCAATAGAAGAAGCGCTTACTTCGCTTATAGATAAGGGTTTGATATATGAGCCAGTTCTTGGAACTATTAAAACCACATAATGCCATATTGACACTTTCACAGGATAAGATTATATATTTGGAATGAGAAACATTAAAGCTGTATATGGAGCAATAGGTGAAGGTTATGAATAAAAATGGAGAAATGGGAGTTGGTGGGTATCCATCGCTGTACGATGCTTTTAATCTTGGGGATAGGGTAAAGCGCACCCGCAAAGATAAGGAGAGTAAGCCCAAAGAGTATAAAGGTACAGTATTAGCCATTGATGAAGAGACCATAGAAATTTATTGGGATACTGTAAATGGTAAATTCAGACCCGAAGATATGGGTATTGCATTTACTACATGCCCGATCTACGAGATATTCAACGGAACAGAAAACTATACTCCAATAAAAAAGGAGCAGCGTTAGTCTCTTAAGATATTTGAGATATATTCTAAGACATATTTAGGCATGCCTTAATGTATATATTTTGTTCTTATTTTGAATTTATTTACACAAAAGTCTTTATACCTTACAACCATAATTTTGTAAATTGTGGGAGCGTAGGATGGTGAATAGGGAATCTTTACCTCTGATATTTGCCATATTGGTTCCTATTGTATCAGTTTCATTGATCTTACTATATCTCTATGGGTATGATGTAACTCTATTTTTTAGAAAAATTGATCCCATATACTACGTCATTGTTTGTCCCATAGCACTTGGTTTTTTGGCCGCAATAATGCGATGGAAGAAAATGGATTGAATTCGTAGATAAGGATATATTTTGAGATATTTCTACATACAGCTTACTGGTTGCTTTGTTATTTTATATTATTATATATTTTTGTATTAAATATATCATACATCTGGTAACAGTTGTAAAATAAGTTTTATATAAGTATAATTATAAAATTAACTATTGAAAACATGTTGGTCATAGGATTACTGTCAACCGAACAGGAAGTTGAAGAGATAAAATACATCGCAAAGATATGTACACTGGAAGATAGGATACATTTTGTAGTACGAATGCAAAGAATAAGGGAACTGTTAAAAAGGGAATCTGAACGTCTTTAATAACAACTTTAAAAAGATGCCTTCTGTTTTTCATCTGCAAAAGGATGAAAACCTATGGCTGTTTTAATAATATCCTCAACTGAGGATCCCGCAGGTACAAACATTAAAAATAGTCTTTTAGTACAAGCATCTTGGAATGAAATAGATGCTTTCAACAACCAACCAGTATACCAGCATACTAAGATGAAAGATGTTTTCATTGTTACGATAGAGGACAGAACAATACGACACGAAAATATTGATAAAGAATTACAAGAAAAACTAGGAATCGCACCAAAGCAGGTTATTTTTATATCACGGCACAGAAGTAAAACAGGAGAACCGACTCTTACCACGCACCCCATTGGCAATTATGGAGATGCGACAAGCTTTGGCGGAAAACAAAAAACATTGGTTAAATCCTCACCTCGTTTAACAACGCATCTTTTAAGACTAATGAAAAAAAATGCGGAACAATCAAAACTTTATCACAAAGTATGCTTCGAAGTTACCCACCATGGACCATACTTGGATACACCTACTATTTTTGCAGAAGTAGGAAGTACGGAAGAGGAATGGAAAAAGAAAGAACCAGCAAATGTTGTAGCGAAATCATTACTTGAATTATTAGAAAATTATCACTATGAAAAGGATTTTCCTGATAATATTCCAGTTTTGATAGGAATTGGCGGTGGGCACTACGCTCCACGATTCACAGAAGTTGCCTTAGCAAAAAAGGTAGCATTTGGTCACATGATACCAACATATCAGATCGAAGGAGGAAATATAGACGATGAAATCCTTGAAAAGACGATACGGGCAACACCCAATGTAAAAGGAATATATCTGCATAAAAAAGAGCTTAAAAAATCACAAGTTACCCAATATAGAACTTGGTTTGAGACTAAAGGAATACCCATTATTTCAAGTAAAGAACTACCAGATTTATGATTTGTTTTTCTTTAAGGGATACTCTGTTTTGAAATCATCAAAAAACACGCGTTTAAAATTAATGATTTTTCCATCTTTAACTTCTATGCCATCTTTTTTTAATCTTCTTATCTTGTCATTGATTCCAAGGCCAAATCCACCCAAGCTTCCATCGGATTTTACTATCTTAAAGCAGGGCATTGCATCTGCATCTGGATTTTTATTCATATATTTACCAACAGCCCTTGCGTATCCTTTATTTCCAAGAGCTTTTGCCACTGCACCATATGTAGAAACACGTCCGGCGGGTATTTGCCTAACAAGATAATAAGTATAATCGGAAAGATTCATATTTGGAAATAAGCTATGCCTTGCAAATAGTTTTCTAGGAGATTATAAAAAATTGTTATACTCATTTTACTGTTAAATCAACCCAAATATCTTTGAAACTATCAATCAAATTGTATGGCTTATACCGTATAAGAAGCCTAGTAACCATTTCTTTATTGATGATAGAATATCCTTTTTCCTCGCCATACGTTTGAACAGAAATAACACCGCACTTCACTAATTTCTTAAGATGATATGAAAGCGTTGATGGTGCGACATCAAGGTTTTGAAGAAGTTCTTTATGCTGTGAACTATCACATTTTAAAAGAAGTATTACTATTCTTAGCGGAACGTTCTGGCGGAGTAACGCTAAAGCTTTTTTGTCTTCTGTTCCTATCTCACCTTTGGCATAGTATCTAGTGTAACCCGATTCATTAACGGAGACAACTATCTGATTTTTTCCCAAATAAAATAAATGATATTCCACTAGTGATATTCTCATGTTGAGTAGCTCTGCGATTTTACTAAGATGCAATCCGGGATTTTTTGTCACTAGATCGTAGATTTTTCTACGGGTTTCTAGTTCGAGAACATCATTATTCATAGAACTATCTCTTGAGAGTAGCTACAAACAACAGAATGAGTATCATCAGATCAAATAGTTCGAAATAGGGATTTGAAATTATATCTGCTAGTTGGTTGTTGAATAGATTAAAGCTAAGGATTATTCCCTTCACAAAAAATATTAAAAATACAAAACTTACAAAGAGAAGTTTTGAATTCTTATATTTCCTGTAACTAAACAGTGACACTAGTAGCAATCCAAGTGCGAATATTGTTATACCTGCGTCTAAAAAGATACTTATAGTCTCCATCCTAACCACTCTCAGTCATATAGAAATAAAAAAGGAGAATATAATGGTTGCCTAGAATCTCCTCCTGATGTAAATAGTTCCTACAAATAAAACTGCTGCAATAACACAGATTGCAATGTAAGTAAGTACTGCGTTAACTCCACCAAGTGTTTCTACTACCGCTCCTGCTACACTGTAAACTGTTATTTCATGCTCACTGAAGTGCGGAATACTTATCAATATCTCAGTAGCATTTGCACCAGATGTAAGGAGATATTCTGCATGTGAACCGTCATCGTTTGGGTTTAGAACATCGGTTATATTGTCAGCCATTGAAATGGCTTCACCGTCATATTTCACAACGATGTCTTTGACGTTTTCAAATAAGCTTGGATCAACAGTTATTGCTATTGTTTTACTTCCACCATATTCGTCGCCACTAACGATTAAAGATATTCTATCCTTAGTAATTTCCGTTGGTTTAATTTCTACACCCTCATAAATCGTGATCTTTTGCTCAAATTTGCTACTATCGCTGCGCTCAATGTTTATTTCTCCACCGATAATTCCTGATTCAATAGATTTCTCTAATTCAAAGCGAGTTTCACTAATATCAATAATAAAATTGGTTTCTGTTCCCTCATTTTCATTTACTTCAATAAATTTTTCAGACAGATAAGGGTTTCTTCCAGCTTTTATCATGTAAGTACCAGTTTCAACATTAGAAATTTTGTATTCTCCGTTTTCATCTGTAGAAGTAGATGGACCAGCCTCTAAAATGATGTTTTTACCAGTTGTATCTGTTTTACTTGGGTAAATCTGTACTTTTACATTCTTTGCTGGATAAGTTATATCATTGGATCTAAAAAGGACTACTCCATAAATCCACCCAGTTGTTACATCTGAACTGTCTACCACAGTAACATCGCCCATGGTACTCAGATAACCTGCTTTAGATGCATAAATGGTATATACAGTATTTTGCTCGACTAACGGAGCCAAAAGAGTCACATGTCCATAAAGGTCTGTCAAATAACTATTGTTTAAAAAAACTACAGTTGCATCTTTCAAAGGAAACCAATACCCATTAGTAGTTCCATCATTCAAAGAATAAGCATCTGAACAGTAAAATGAAACTTTGACACTAAAACTTGTTCCCTCTGTAGGACAACAACCCGTGGAAATATGTAATTGTTTTGCTCCTTCAGAAACAACTGTGAATGTTCCTATCACTTCCTCAGTAGGATTCCATAAAACCTCGTAGCTTCCTGGATTGAACCCGTATATCTTATCTCCCACTTGAATTTCTTTGGTTGATAGTATCCCTGAAGTATCAATAGTAAGATCGTTCAACACATAGTATGTCACATACAAGAATTCACGATCATTTATATCGTATCTTCCTTTGAAGGCTAAATTTGCATCACTTGAAGATGTACTATCGCTATAGTAGTATCCCGAGTCCGCAGATATAATAGTAAATGTGTTTTGCGTAGAGTTATACATGAATGAAATAGAAGGCGTTTCTTCACCGCCTAGAAACGTCAAAGTACCAATGATATCTCCAGTTGATTCCCAGATCATCGAATAAACTCCTGATTTAAATCCTGTAATTTGATCTCCGGCTTGAATCTCCTTGGTCGACAAATCTCCGGATAAATCTATTAAAAGATCATTCATTATATAATAAGTAACATCTTCCTTCACAAAAATTAGATTAGCATCACTAGAAGAGAGACTACCACTGTAATAATATCCAGTATCAGCAACTATAATCGTCAATATGCGATTCAAACTATTATAATTGTAAGAGATTGAAGGTGCTTCTTCTAATGTCTTTGAAAAAGCCATACTGGTATTACCAAGCGTAAGTGTGAGTCTTTGATCATTATCAGAGAACAAATAATCAAAGGTCTCAGTCTTTGTATCAGGATACGTCCAGTGCGTAACTAATTGTCCATAAGCCAATTCCCATGTTCCTTCGAATTTATAACCACCCAGATTTTTAATATCATACCATTTAAAAGTTCCATTCGAATAAAACTTATGGACTATCATACCCTCCCAATCTGGTGGCGCCTGCGGAGACTCAACAAATTCCCAAGTCCCAACAAACTTCTCAAAATCATCTGCTTCACTTGCCTGGCCAACTAACACAACTATAGAAAACATCATTACAAATACTAGCCAAATTGTCAATATTTTTTTGTTCATTTTTTCACCTTTTTAATTCAAATCTTTAAGCATCTGTTTTTGTATTTGTATTTTGACATATAATAAACTTCTTGGAAGATCTTCGAATAAAAGTTAATCAAACATTTTTTAATCTAAATCTCTATATCGACAAGAGTGAACCATGAATAAAATCAAATTCCTTGGAACTGCCGGCGCACGTTTCGTTGTAATGAAACAGCTGAGGGCATCGGGCGGCATCTGGCTAACACTTGATGATACAAACGTAATGATTGATCCAGGGCCAGGTTCCCTAGTTCGTTGTGTCTCAAGCAAACCAAAGCTCAATCCAATGGATTTGGACGGCATTATTCTGACACATCGACATATTGACCATTCAAACGACATCAACATAATGATAGAAGCAATGACGAACGGGGGATTCAAGAAAAAAGGAGTCGTGTTTGCTCCAAAGGATGCACTGGAAGGTGACCCGGTTATCCTTGAATACGTTCGGGAGCACGTAGAACGCATTGAGACTTTCAAAGAAAAAGGAAAGTACGAAGTAGGGAACATCTCTTTTGAAACACCGATACGGTTGAAACATGGGGCTGAAACGTATGGCATAAACATCAGAGGAAAAACTAGCTCGATTTCTCTAATCACCGATACCGATTATTTTTCGGGTCTTGCATCACATTTTACCGGAGATATCCTTATTGTAAATGTCGTTATGTTGGAGGATAAAAGCACCATTGAACATCTCTGTTTACAAGAGGCTGAACAGATCATCGAGACAAACAAACCACGACTTGCGATTCTGACACATTTTGGAATGAACATGGTAAAAGCAAAACCGTGGGAGATAGCAGAACAACTCACAAAGAAGCTAGGAGTCACCGTCATCGCAGCTAGAGACGGCATGGAAGTAGATATCGATCAATATAAAAAATAGTTTTAAATTTAGTGAAGCATATCAGATAACAATGGTAGATGCTGGAACCCTTCTTTCAAAATATTTTAAAATCTTGGAAGAAAGCAAAAAATCACAATATCTTAAGTGTAAACACATTCCGGTTTCTTTCGAGACTTCTGAATCAACTAAGGCACTATGGAAAAAGCATGACGTTGCTTTTAACAAAAGAAAACTTTGCAATAGCGAACCGAAAAAATCGCTATTCGACCTAAAAATGGAGCTTGCATCTAGGATTTTTCAACAATGCTGTTTCTGTGAAAGAAAATGCAAGGTTGACCGAAGAAAAAAATCTGGAAACTGTGGAGTACAACAGTCAGGCATAGCATCTGAGTTTTTACATCTTGGCGAAGAAACCGTTCTTGTGCCATCATATACTATTTTTTTCTCGGGTTGCACATTCCATTGTGTCTTCTGTCAAAATTGGGATATAAGTCAATATAACACGGGCATGTATGTTGAACCTTCAGCACTAGCAAATATTATTGAAAGAAAGAAAACCCAAGGAGCTAAAAACGTAAACTGGGTGGGAGGAGATCCAACACCGAACTTACCATACATACTAAAAGTTTTGAAAGAATGCGAGGTAAACATACCTCAAGTATGGAATTCGAATATGTATTGTTCAATTGAAACAATGAAACTACTTGCTGGAATCATCGATGTGTATCTCACAGACTTCAAATATGGAAACGATGAATGCGCCAAGCGTCTATCAAAAGTTGACAATTACATGAAAATTGTTAAAAGAAATCACAAAATCGCACATGAAGCTGGAGAGATGATCACACGACACCTGGTACTGCCAAACCACATAGATTGCTGCTCAAAACCAATAATAAAATGGATAGCAGAAAACCTACCAAATGCAACTGTTAACATAATGGCTCAATACAGACCAGAATACAAGGCGTACGAATACAAGGACATATCAAGACCGGCATTACCCGAAGAAGTCTTGCAGGTTAAAGAATATGCGGACAAACTAGGAATACATGAAGTATAAATCAGTTATACTTCGATTTCTCTTTCTTTTGCAATTCTGGCTTTTCCTCCGACCTTTACCATATCTTTGTCTATTTCTACAAATACCCTGCCAGGTCTACCGATGATGTCTCCTTGTTCACATATCAAACTTTTGTCTTCGATTATTTTGTGTTTTATCAAGTAGCTAGAAATGGCACCATTTGCAGTGCCGGTAACAGGATCCTCGTTTATACCGTACACAGGCGCAAAATTCCTCGCATGATATGCTGAATCTGGCTCAATTGTTTCAAATGTAAAAACATGGAAACTACCAGCGCCCACCTTATCGCAAATCTTTTTAACTTTCTCAAAATCAGGTTTAATGTTTTTAAGATCATCATATGATTTGATACATATTGGTAATGTGAATAGACCTGTTGATACGATTTGTTTTGGCAATGAATCATCGATATCTTTTACGTCTACTTTGAGCGAATCGGCAATCATAGATATATCAAAATGTATATTTTTGTATATTGGTTTACTCTGGGTCATCATAACTTTATCAATTTTTTTATCATCATTATAATAAATATTGACTGGCAAGATGCCTGCTTTTGTTTCCTGAGTGACAACGTTGTTTTTCTTTGGTGAAAACTTTCCTTTTAATGCCATTGTAAAAAACGTGGCAATTGTTGCATGTCCACAGAGGTCAACTTCGACTTTTGGTGAAAAGAATCTAACTTTGAAATCTGCGACATTGCTTGGAAAAACAAAGGCCGTCTCAGATACATTTAATGCTTTTGATACATGTTTCATTTGTTCATCAATTAAGTCAGGCGAATCTAATGCGACACCCGCAGGGTTTCCTCCTTTGAGTGATTCGGTAAATGCGTTGACTTTCATGACTTTCATAGCAAATCATCTTCTATGATTCCAATCCTTTGCAGAGAAGCATTCTTTTTCAAATTTTTTTTCCAACGCTAGTTCCTCTTTAATCAATTTTCCTTCAATTAACTCAATATGAAATTCTTCCTCAAATCCTATCTTCATTGCCTCAGCGACTTCCTTAAAACTTACCTTTTTTCCTAAAATGTGCTTTATCGACGTAACTCTCTGTTTTACATCTGCTATTAGTTTATCCTTTATCTTTTCATTTGGTACTTTTAGTAAAGAAAACATTTTATCAACATCGACATCCATGAGAACTGTGCCATGCTGCAAAACTATTTCTAACTTTCTTGTCTGGGCATTTCCTGAAATCTTCCGTCCACCAGTAACGATATCATTGATTGGAACATATTGGCTCTCAATTCCTAAATGTTTCAATCCTTTCATAACCGCCCCACATATTCTTCCATAGCTCTTCATGATGTTTTTTGGAATTTCTGGATGAGATTCTGGGATCACGATACTGTACGTTAACTCTTTATCATGAAAAACAGCGCCTCCACCAGTTATTCTCCGCACATAATTAACGCCAAGTTTTTTGCATGCGTCTAAGTCGATCTCGTCAGTTAAACTTTGAAAATAACCAATTGAGATGGCAGGAGGCACCCAACCATAAAAACGTACCGTAGGAGGAACTTTACCTTCGCTATTTGCTACGAGTATGGCTCTGTCTACCGCCATGTTTGCAGATGCTGTGCTAAAACCCGTTTGTAGCAGTCTCCATTGCTCTTTCATGATTTACACATCAATATTCCTTGGGTCAATCCTTCTGCATCAAGGCCAATAAATTGAATGTTATGTTCTTTAATGATTGAGCTTATTTTTTTAAGTAAATGTTCTCGCTCAAGCAATGTATTTTTTAGTTTATTTTCCATCATTTCAATTGCTTCTTCAGGATAAGCAAAAAAATCCCCCATTATGTTTATTTCTTCGATTAAATTACGTTTTTCATCATACTGTAAAAAGATTTTCAGAAGTTTTCCATTTGGAACTTTATAGATTGAGCGGGATTGCATCTGACAGATGGATTAATTCTTCATTTATAACTTCTTTCTTTTTGAATTTTAACAAATTGCTTTCTCTGCGTGATAGGAACTTCTAACTAGTGGCCCTGACTCGACATGCGCAAAACCTAGGCTCATGGCAATTTTTTTAAATTCGTTGAATTCTTCTGGCGTGTAATATTTTTTAATCTCAAAATGCTCTCTTGTTGGTTGCAGATATTGGCCGATTGTCAAAAAATCGACGCTTATTTTTCTCAAATCCTGCATCGTCTTGATGATCTGCTCTTTGCTTTCTCCAAAACCTAGCATAAAGCCTGATTTCGTTGTCATATTTTTGTTGATTTTTTTAATATTTTTTAATAGTTCTAAACTCGTCTTGTAGTTTCCCTGCGATCTTATTCCAGGAAATAATTCGCTAACGACTTCGATATTATGATTTATTATGTCTGGTTTGGCATCGATAACGGTTTGTAATGCTTCTTTATCGCCTTTGAAATCGGGAATTAGAACTTCAACTCTGCAACTATTATTTAACTTTTTAATTTCTTTTACAGTCTCATAAAAAACACTGGCGCCACCATCTTTTAAATCATCTCTTGTTACAGAAGTAATAACAGCATATTTCAAACCTAATTTTTTAACACTATCTGCAACATCCTTGGGTTCATTTGGATTTAAAGGCAATGGTGTTCCATGTTTAACGTTACAATATCTACAATTTCTTGTGCAAGTGTCACCTAAAATTAAAAAAACAGCAGTTCCGCAGCCAAAACATTCTGCTATATTTGGGCATTTAGCTTCTTCGCAGATAGTGTGTAGTTTAGCAGATCTCAACATAGATTTTATTTTAGCAAAATTTTCTCCACCACCAATCTTCACTTTTAGCCAGTCAGGATGTCTTCGCATAACTATACGCCCATTGTTACTCGTAAAAGATCACGCAAACCAGGCGAAAAACCAAGAATCAATATGCCTATCTTTAAAAGATTAACCAGCCGTTGATAATTCTTCAGTTCATCTTTATACAAAACATCAAACACATAGATAACTACTATAATCAATACGAACTTTACAATTGGAAATAGAGGACCCCATATATTCAATAACATATTGGATGCTGGATGCTTCTCAGCATATGACAAACCCATGCCAAACGGATCATTAATACTAATATAACTTGTTGAACCATCAAGAAGATGACCAACTAGCATAGAAAGGTTCAACGGGTTGCTATATACCGCTATTTTTTCATTACTGCTAAATCTACGTGCAATAAGATAGACCAAACCGACAATCAAAACAATAAGACCGACAACAACCAAAAATACATCAAAACGTACACCCGTCGTCTCATTCCAACGATATCCTAACAACCAAATACCAATTAAAAATAAAGAAGGCGATAAACAAAACAATCCGCCAAAAAACAAAATACTATTCACCGTAACCTTTGGTTTCTTGTATTTTTTTTCAAGATAGTAACCTAAAAACAAGAAAAATAAAGCATAAGCAGCTATCTGGAAATAAATCAATGGGGATATAAACCAATAAACAAAGGGTTCACTAAAATACCCGGTATCTTCAAGAACCCTACTTGTGGGTCCAAACAAAATATAGGGCATAAGAGCAAGAGCAAATCTCCAATCAATTTTAATGTCATATTTTTTCAACAGTTTATAGATACCGAAAATAGCAATAACAAGGATAAGCCCATAAGTTATTTCTGATTCAAGAGTATAACCCTCGCTTGCCCTAACTCCGTTATAATAAGCTGTATGACCGGATGCATCTGCTACAACTGGACCCCAGTAATACTTCCAAATCCACTGATCGTAAAATATGGTAGGTAATACAACGCATCCAATTGAAATAACTCCTATTATCGCTAGGAATATACCAATAAATATAGTGGTCTTATTCCTATTATAAAATTCCCTTATTTTCATTTACAACTACCCTGAAAGGAAAGAATAATATATTAATTAAACCCCCTAGGAGTAGGCTTATTTTTCATATGAGGGGAATATTGCTATAGCAATGTTGAAATGAAATCTGTAAAAACCCAAGTATTTTTTAATAATAAATGTCAAACAAGGTTTATAAACAATCAGATAGAAAAATAGAGGGTAAATTATAGAAATATATATAAGTAACAGTGAATAATCATAATAGGTATAGTGTAAATATGAAGAAAATAATCGTATCAATACTAGTAATAGGCTTGTTATTAACGACACCCATAGTTACTGTGAATGCTAATAATCAAATCAAAAATATTACTGAAAATTTAAAAAAACAGAATAATTCTTCAAACGACTTTTTATTTGATTTAGAAATAAGATCACTCATGAGAATTGGGCATTTCCCATCACTATCAGTTTGTATTATTAAAAACAATTCTGTAGTTTGGTATAATGGATATGGGCGTGCAAAATTTTTAACAAAACCTACAATAAATACAGTATACCAAATAGGATCAATTTCCAAAACATTTACTGCTACTGCAATGATGCAACTCTATGAAAAAGGTCTATTTGGTCTCGATGACAATATAAATGATTATCTTGATTTTGAAGTTAAAAATCCAAAATATCCTGATGTTAATATTACTTTTAGAATGTTGCTAGCTCATCAATCAAGCTTAGCTGGAAACAATACACTTGGTGATCTGGGAATTTTAATTGATTTTTTAAGATTCAAAGAGGATTATCCATATCCCTTGATAAAACGTATGATATCTCCTGAAGGTGATTTATATTCGCCAACAGTTTGGGGTAATTTCTCACCAGGTTCAGACTCTTGTTATTCATGTTTTAATTTCATGCTTTTAGAGCATTTAACAGAGGTCTTATCTAACCAATCATTTGTCAGTTACTGCAAGGAAAATATTTTTAATCCATTAAATATGAGTAATACAAGTTTTTTTTTCAACGACTTTAGGAGAAATCAATTAGCAACTTCTTATCAGAATATTGGTAATTTTTATTTTAGATTACCATTTATTGATAATCCTTATGGAGTTGGTGGGATAAAATGTTCGATTGAGGACCTCTCCCATTATGCTATTGCTCATATGAATGGAGGAGTTTATGATGGAGTTCGAATTTTAAATGAATCAACAGTTGATTTAATGCATTCAATTCAATATGAAAACAGTTCATACGGTGATAAAAGATTTGGACTTGGATGGGTCGACTGGGAAGAGCTATATGGCATACATACGCATGGACACGTCGGCCATGTTCCTGGAGGAACAACTGCCATGTGGATAAATGCCAGTAATGATTATGCAATATTGTTTTCTATAAACGGATTTATTTCCTTAGGAGATAAAACAGTAGTAAAAGCATTGGATGATATTGATAAAGTTTTTTTTGCTAAAGCTAAGGAATTATAGGTATTTTCTTTTTTTATTTTCTTGTTTTAGAAATGAAATCAGTTTAAAGATTGTTTTTTTGTTCTAGAGAAAAACATATATTAAGCCCTTGGTTTACTATAGACTAACTATGGAACACTTCACAAAATCAAAAACGATGGTATTTCCAAGAGAGATTATCGTAGGTCACAAGGCTACCGCTCAAGTTGCTGATCTTTGCAACAGAATATGCAGAAGTGAGTCTGCATTGGTAGTATGTGATAAAAGAACCAAGAAGATATCTGGAGACGAAATATCTGGACTCCTTTCAAAAGCAGGTTACAGAGTAAAACAAAAAATAATTTCTTCAGCAACCGTTGGTGAGGTTAACGAAGTCATTAAATTTTCAACTAAAAACAATATAGAGCTCTTGTTGGGTGTTGGAGGAGGAAGCGTAATCGATGTCACAAAACTAGCGGCGTTTGACCTCAACAGACCTTTTGTCAGTGTGCCAACATGCGCATCCCATGACGGGATTGCATCACCACGTGCCTCTTTGAAGCACAGTAAAGGAACTGTTTCAAAAACAGCCACATCGCCTCTTGCAATACTTGCTGATACATCCATCATCAGTAAAGCACCCTACAGAATGCTTTCTTCAGGCTGTGCAGATGTAGTATCAAATATGTCTGCAGTGGCAGACTGGGAACTTGCACATAAATTAAAAAACGAAGAGTTCAGCAGCCATGCAGCCGTTCTTGCAAAAACAGCAGCACAACTCCTAATAGAACATGCTGACGAAATCAGACCTAAAGCCGAGGAATCCGTATGGCTTGCAGTAAAAGCTATGATTGTCTCAGGAGTAGCTATGAGTGTAGCTGGCAGCACTAGACCGGCATCTGGCGCGGAACACATGTTTTCTCACATGCTGGATCATCTTGGACCTGGAATCATTCTAAAAGGAAACAAAGGTAAAAGACCAATGCACGGGGAACAGTGCGGCGTCGGTGCAATAATGATGGTCTATCTACATGGTGGAGATTGGGAGAAAGTACGAAGCTTTTTGAAAAAGATTGGAGCACCAACTAACTCTGAAGAGTTGGGCATATCAAAGAAAAAGATAATAGAGGCACTTATGCGTGCCCATGAAATACGGCCAGAGCGATACACGATACTTGGGGAAACAGGTCTTACTATGGATGCAGCTAAAAGATTAGCTAAAACGACAGGTGTAATATAGATGACACTGGTAACATTGATAGGAGAGAAACTGGCAAAGGAAGATGAAGAATTCATTTATTTGGGACCAAACAACGATTGTAGGGGATGCAAACTAAAAACAGTGTGTTTCAACCTCAAACCAGGCAGACGTTACAAGATAATAGATATAAGAGACAAACGGCACAGCTGTGAACTTCATGAGGGAAACGCTGCAGTTGTAGAAGTCCAAGAGCTGCCCATTATAGCAGCCATAGATAAAAAACTAACAGAAGGAAAAACAGCAAAAATCGAAAGAAAAGAGTGCAAAAACATTGGCTGCAACAATTTTGAACTTTGCAATAACTTAGCCCTACAAAAAGATAGAAACTACAAAATAATAAAAATCTACGAAGGACTTGATTGTCTCATAGGTTACGAATTACAAAAAGCAGAACTGGCAGACTAGTGACATACCACACTGCATATAAGACCGTCTTCTCCAGTAAAACCTGCAAGTCCATTTTTATCTTTAATAATTTTTGCCCATTGAGTAGTATTTACCGTTGAATTGCCGTAGGCATAGTCAGTAACCTGGGCAAAACCTATACATATAACCGAAGTTCCGGATGTGCCACAGTTCCAAAATTCGCCAATAATTTTTATTTTTTCAGGGGGGTTCTTTGTTGTATCGCTTCCGTTATAAAGAATATAAGTCGTTTTATGTTTATTATTCAAGGCGCGTTCTCCTGTAATTTCGCTCGAATTATCCATGGTTATCCCTTGTGCTAGCGCTTTTTCTATGGTACTCATGGTTTTATCTCTAAGATCTTTTTCGTTCATCATTACCAGAGTTTTAAAGGTTGTAATAGTGAGATAAGCAGGATACTGGCCATCTATTTCATATGTTAAACTACACCATTTTTCCAACCCTAGCAACTGTGATCCTCCAGCCCTATCTGCTATATTTTCACTCCATTCCCCATTCAGAAACTCATCAGGAACGTAAGCAGGTGTCAATTTACTAGTACCAAAAACAACAGCAAAAATAACCATTACAAGGATAAAAAATGCAATAATTACATAAATACGATTACTCCTGACACCACCTTCTTTAACCACGCTTCTGCAATAAACTCACATCTACTTTAAACTAACGAAAATATAGATTATAAAAAGTAAACAATATTGATAACAACTTTAAATTGTATTATAGTGATTTTATCAATCTTGCAATTTCTTCACGTTTATCTTTTTCATTTGGTAATGCAATTGAGGATCTCCATCTCTTTGAGCCATCTGGGAGGTAAAAACCTCTAGAGACAGCAATAAATTCATTTTCACCTACCGGTGTTTTTACCTTTCTTCTGGAGACTTCTATGAAGTTATTTTTACCAAATTTCACTTCTTCTGCTTTTACGGTCTCAAATTCTACCATTATAATATCTCCTACACCTAGAGAGGTATCATCTTCTTAATATATTTAATTTAAGGATTATTCAAATTTATAGGTTAATAGAAGAGATTTACTTTTTCAACCCTGCTTCCTTCCTGATTAATGCGGCCTTATCTGTTTTTTCCCAGGTGAAATCAGGATCTTCTCTACCAAAGTGACCATATGCTGCTGTTTTCTTATAAATGGGCCTTCTAAGATCAAGTGTTTCAATAATATCAGCGGGTTTAGTGGGAAAAAACTCCCGTATGAGGCTTTCCATTTTGTCAATAGGAATTTTATTGGTTCCAAAACAATCAATATTGATTGAAACAGGTTCTGCTACTCCTATTGCGTAAGCAAACTGTAGCTCACATTTATCTGCAACTCCAGAAGCAACAATATTCTTTGCAATATAACGAGCAGCATATGCTGCACTTCTATCCACTTTAGTTGGATCTTTTCCAGAAAATGCTCCACCGCCGTGTCTTCCTACACCACCATAAGTATCTACAATGATCTTTCGTCCAGTAACTCCTGCATCGGCGTACGGTCCGCCACGGATAAATAAACCAGTAGGATTCACTAGAAATCGCGTATCTTTATCAACCCATTCTTTACACACCGGTTTAATGATTTTCGCTATAACATCTTTCTTTATCCGATCATGAGAAATCCCGCCGTCGTGTTGCGTGGATACAACAATAGTATCCGCACGAAGAGGCTTTCCATTTGCATCGTATTCTATGGAGACCTGCGATTTTCCATCAGGTCTTAAATAAGATATGCCGCCACTTTTTCTGACCTCAGATAATTTTTTTGTGAGTTTGTGCGCAAGTGCAATGGGAAGAGGCATGAGCTCTTTTGTTTCTCTACATGCATATCCGTACATCATTCCCTGATCGCCAGCCCCTTGCTCTTTATGCAACCCTTTTCCGACAGTAACACCTTGAGAAATATCTGGACTCTGCTCAGTGATTTGTACCCATACAGAACACGTTTCCCATTCAATACCATATTCTGATTTGGTGTACCCGATTCCTTTGATGGTATCCCTTACAACATGGGGAATATCAATGTATGCTGACGTCGTCATTTCACCAAAGACCATGACTCCTCCATTTTTAGTGCCAGTTTCAATTGCTACTCGAGAATTTTTGTCCTGTCTAAGCGCTTCATCTAAAACAGCATCTGATATCAAGTCGCACATCTTATCAGGATGCCCTTCAGTTACTGATTCTGAACTTATAATTATCTTTCTTTTTGGCATAATATCACCTAGAATTTCTTTTGGCCTCCAGATTATTATAAAAAATGAGAAACTAGAACCTGGTTATTAAGTTTTTTAAAAAGAGGAGCGTTTATTCGTTTATCTTCCTGGTAGTCCACACGTCCTCTGCAAGTTCATCATAGATGCTTTCATCAGATATGTCTTTAACAGCAGCAGCGGCCTGTCTTTTCTCCTGAATAATAGTCCTGGCTCTTTTGCCGTCTTCCTGCGCATATTTTAAAATAATGTTTTTCTTGAGTACCCAATAATGTGTTCGCCATTCCCTGCCATCATACAATGTGGTTTCTTCTCGCTCGGTGGTAAGCATCCCTTCTTCTTCCAGTATGTAAAACAGTTGTCTATCTTCCGGATCCAGTACATTATCGATAACACGATCATCGTACCCAAATATATCCATTACAAATCCTGCATCTCTTCGTGCTTCTTCTATATCGATTCCAACTCTGTTGGCTATCGCTTTTGATAGATCATCCAAAGTTATAATATCCATAACAATCAGCCTCTTCTTGTATCAATTTAATAATTTTAACGCAATATAGTGTGTAACTCATAGTATATATATTTTTCCTACAATTTTTGTTTTCCGAAAAGAAAACAGCATAAAGTTTATATATGGTACAACAGTAAATGCTATCCCATGAAACAAGAAGACAGTTCCAAGAAGTTCTCTGGCGAATGGCTTTTACTCTTCAACGATAAAATTGTTGATCACAGCACCAATATAGAAGATATACTAAAGTTAGTTGAAGAAAAATATCCTGCAGATAAATTTCCTGACGACGATATAAAAATATCAAAAGTATTATCTGGCGAGATTCATTTACATTGATTCCATGTCAGATTCGGGATTTGTATTTGAATATCATAGATATCCCATTGTTCCAGTTAAATTCTATTATAAAGAAAAGAAAACACCTGCTATAGACGCGTTACTTGATTCTGGTGGAGATTTTATTGTTATACCTATACCTATTGCTAAATATCTGAGGCTAAAGTTAAAAAAAGCAGGTTCGGTCGATACTGCAGGCGGAGCAACAACATTATTTAAAACTACACTTAGCATGATTATTGGAAATAAAAATAAAAGCACTACATATCATAACATCCAAATACACGTATCCGGAAGAAATGACATACCAGTTTTATTGGGAAGACACCCTATTTTTGAAGATTATGACATCACTTTTAAAAAACAGAAAAATCAACTTATTTTAAACCCAGTCAAATAACCTCAAATATAAAAATAGAAATACTCCAGGTTGTTTCGTGAATTTTGAAAACTTTAGTTTTTGCCCATCAAATCTGTTAAAAAACTCATAAACTATTTATATAGGTATCAATATTGGGGGTAGGCTGTTTCAATATTAATGAGATAGAGTATAGTATATAAAAATATGTTGTAAAGGTTGAGTCCTGGCCTATAAAGGCCTCTCTGGCCTTAAAAGGGCCTGTAGCTCAGCTAGGTAGAGCATCTGGCTTTTAACCAGGTGGCCAAGGGTTCGAATCCCTTCAGGCCCGCCTAAATCATAAGGCACTAGGGGAAAAACATACGATGGCGACCGAATCAGAATCGACCGATAGTAAGCAGTTTGATATAATGGGGCATAGGTTAGTTCCTCTTCATGAAATTATTTCTGAAAGGGAACGGGATGAACTTTTTAAAAAATACAACATTAAACAAGACCAACTACCAAGAATTTTAGATACGGATCCTGTGACCGTTTCCATAGGAGCAAAACCTGGACAGGTTTTAAAAATTACAAGAAAAAGCCAGACTGCAAAAAAAGCAGTTGCTTATAGGCTTGTAATAGAGAGTAATAAATTAGTATAGGTGTAGGATGAAAGAGTTAGTTGACACTTTTTATAGAGAACGTAGTATAGTGAACCACCAGATAGCTTCATATAACGATTTTTTGGAACATCGACTTCAAAACATTGTTGATAGCACAATAATAGGCCAAGAAGAAGAAATGGAAAGAGGCTTTATATACCCCGAAATAGAAGGATATAAAATAAAATTTGGCAAAATAACAGTTGGGAAACCCGCGGTTAAAGAAGCAGATGGAACCATTAGGGATTTAACACCAATGGAAGCACGACTAAGGGATTTAACCTACGAAGCCCCCATTTCGTTAGAGTTTATACCTGTTAAAGATGACGTAGAATATGAGCCAGAAGAAGTGAGAATAGGCGAACTGCCAATTATGATTAAATCGAAAGCTTGCAATTTGGCTAAACGTGTTATAGAAGAGAAAAAAGGTCACGAATTATCATATGAAGAATACAAAAAAGAATTGCAAACCCTGCAGGAGGATCATCTAGATCCAGGCGGGTATTTTATTAGTAACGGAACAGAAAGAGTTCTTATCACAGTCGAAGATCTTGCTCCAAATCGAGTGCTTGTTGAGAAAAGCAATAGATACGGAACAGATGTAGAAGTCGCTAAAGTGTTCTCCCAAAGAGAAGGATACCGCGCACTGACCGTTGTAGAAAAAAGAAAAGATGGCATGCTGATGGTATCACTTCCCACAACATACGGTCAGATACCATTAATGATCCTTCTAAGAGCACTAGGTATGGAAAATGACGAAGAAATTGTCGACATAATAAGTGTAGATCCTAAAATGGAACCCTACATTCTAGCTAATATCGAAGAGTGCGCCAATGAGTATGGCATAACAACAAAGGAAGAAGCTGTTGCCTACCTTGGAAAGAAATTTGCTGGGGGGCAGGCAAAAGAGTACCGTGTTAAAAGAGTCGAGACACTGATGGATAAAAATCTTCTCCCGCATCTAGGTAACGAACCGGATGATCGTTTGACCAAGGCTATTTTCATGGCACGTATGGGTATGGCCGTGTTAGAGCTGGCATTGGGTAAAAGAGAAGAGGATGATAAGGACCACTATGCAAATAAAAGATTGAAGCTCGCCGGAGATTTGATGGAGGATCTTTTCCGAGTCGCCTTTACCGCATTATGCAAAGATTTGAAATATCAGATTGAAAGGATTCATGCAAAGGGAAAGGAAATAAGAATAAGCTCATCCCTTCGTTCAGATGTTTTAAGTCAACGTATTCATCATGCACTAGCAACCGGTAACTGGGTTGGTGGACGGGCAGGAATTTCACAATTATTGGATCGTACAAGCAATTTAGCAGTACTAAGTCATCTAAGAAGAGTTACTTCACCGCTTACAAGATCTCAACCACATTTCGAAGCAAGAGATTTACACTCCACTCAATGGGGTAGATTATGCCCAAATGAGACACCTGAAGGACCCAACTGTGGTCTTGTCAAAAATCTTGCACTTGCTGTGGAAATATCTGAAGGTTTTCCAGAAAAGGAAGTCGAGAGTGTCCTTAGAGATATGGGCATAAAGGAAATTACCAAAAAATCCACTGGTACAAGAGTTTACTTGAATGGAGATTTAATAGGAATGCATCCTAACGGCAAAGAGCTTGTACAAAAATTAAGAGAGAAACGCAGGAAAGGCTTACTCAACATCGAAGTGAACATTGCATATTATGAAGATGCAAACGATGTAATTGTAAGCTGTGACTGTGGTAGACTGAGAAGACCTTTAGTAATTGTGGAAAAAGGCAAACTTTTGTTGAATAGTAAATATATTAGTGATTTAAAAGAAGGAAAGAAAAAATGGATTGATGTCATAAACGATGGCATCGTGGAATACATAGATGCTGAGGAAGAAGAAAACACTCTAATTGCGTTAAAAGAAGAAGACATCACTCCCGATCATACACACATGGAACTTGATCCGATGTGTATACTTGGTATCGGTGCTTCTTTAGTTCCATATCCTGAACACAATTCATCCCCAAGAATTACAATGGGTGCGGGTATGGGAAAACAATCCCTTGGTTTTGGTTCTTCTAACTATAGAATAAGACCTGATACAAGAAGTCATCTGCTCCATTACCCACAAACCTCTCTTGTCCAAACCCATCCCATCAGATACATAAAATTTGGAGAGAGACCTGCAGGACAGAATTTCATAGTGGCAGTTGCCTCATACCAAGGATATAACATGGAAGATGCACTGGTCACAAGCAAAGCCAGCATAGAGCGGGGTATGTCACGAAGTACATTCTTCAGAACATACAGCAGCGAAGAAAAGCGATACCCTGGCGGCCAGGAGGACCATTTCGAAATTCCTGACCCAGATTGTAGAGGCGTACGAAGTGAAGATGCTTATATGAATTTAGGTGAGGATGGTCTAATCTCGCCTGAATGTGATGCCAAAAGTTCAGATGTTCTAATAGGAAAAACCTCTCCACCAAGATTCCTTGAAGAACCTACCGATTTTCTAACACCTCAAAAGAGAAGAGAAACATCGGTGACAGTTCAACACGGTGAAGGAGGAATTGTTGACAAAGTAATGCTTTCTGAGTCAGTTAACGGTTCAAGAATGGTTAAGATAAAAGTCCGTGAGGAGCGTATACCTGAATACGGAGATAAATTTGCATCAAAACATGGTCAAAAGGGAGTCATAGGTCTTGTAGCTCCTCAAGAAAACATGCCGTTTAATGAGCAGGGAATGTGCCCTGATTTAATCATCAACCCACACGCAATTCCGAGCAGAATGACGGTAGGTCACGTGCTTGAAATGATAGGTGGAAAAGTTGGTGCTTTAGAGGGAAGATTTGTAGATGGTACTGCATTTAGCGGCGAACCTGAAGAGGCGATGAGAAAAGCTCTAGTTGCAAACGGGTTTAAACACAACGGTAAAGAAATATTATACAACGGAGAAACTGGAAAAGCATTGGAATGCGACATATTTGTTGGATGTATATATTACCAAAAACTTCACCACATGGTAGCGGGAAAGATACACGCAAGATCAAGAGGACCAGTACAAATATTGACAAGACAACCAACGGAAGGAAGAGCTAGAGAAGGCGGACTAAGATTCGGAGAAATGGAACGGGATTGCCTTATAGGTCATGGTGCCGCTATGGTCATTAAAGACAGACTATTGGATGAGTCGGATCTTACAATAAAGTATGTTTGTAATACCTGCGGGCATGTTGCTATAATTGATAGACACGGAGCGCTACACTGTCCAGTTTGCGGAGATAGAGCAGACATCTACCCAGTGGAGATGAGTTACGCGTTCAAGCTATTGATAGATGAATTAAAATCCTTGGTAATTGCACCGAGAATAAAATTAGAATCTTTAGTATGAGGTTTTTATTGAAGGGGTTTAAATTATGGAAAGAACAAGGAGCACAACAAAAAAAATTGGCAGTATAGAATTTACCTTACTTTCACCAAATGAAATAAGAAAAATGAGTGCTACAAAAGTAATCACTGCTGATACCTATGATGATGATGGTTTTCCCATAGCCATGGGACTTATGGATCCTAGACTTGGAGTTATCGAACCAGGATTAAGATGCAAAACATGCGGTTTGAGAGTTGGAAAAGACAAATGCCCTGGACATTTTGGTCACATAGATCTAGCAATGCCAGTGATCCATGTTGGACTGGTAAAAAGTATCAGAAACAGTCTACGTGCAACATGCAGAGATTGCGGGCGACTGTTATTAACTGATAAACAAAGAGAAGAGTACACACAAACTTTAAAGAGACAGGAACAAGAAGGAAGAGATCTAACCTACTTGTTAAAGATGGTTGTAAAAGAATGCGAAAAAATCGAAAAATGTCCCCGATGTTCAAGAGAGGTCGGAAAAATAGATCTGGACAAACCAACATCGCTCAGGGAGAATGGTAAGAAATTAACACCCTCAGAAATAAGAGAATGGCTTGAGAAAATACCTGATGAAGATCTTTCATTATTAGATATTAACAAAAAATCTGCTCGACCTGAGTGGATGGTTTTAACAGTTTTACCGGTACCGCCAGTTACAGTAAGACCTTCCGTAACGCTTGAATCAGGTGAGCGATCAGAGGATGACCTCACACATAAACTGGTCGATGTTATTAGAATCAATCAGAGACTACAAGAAAATAGAGATGCTGGTGCCCCACAGCTCATCGTTGAAGATCTATGGGAGTTGCTGCAGTATCACATTACGACTTATCTTGATAATCAAACTTCAGGCATACCTCCGGCCCGTCATCGTTCTGGAAGACCTCTGAAAACGTTGGCACAACGATTAAAAGGAAAAGAAGGACGTTTTAGAAGCAACCTATCTGGAAAACGTGTCAACTTCTCAGCTCGTACTGTTATTTCTCCTGACCCAAATCTAAGTATTAATGAAATAGGCGTACCCATTGAGATAGCTGAAGAATTAACCATACCTACTAGAGTTACACCTCATAACATTGATTGGTGCAAAAAATTGATAAAACAAAAATCAGAGTCGATACCAACAAGTATTGATGAATACCGCCCGAGTGTAAACTATATCATAAGAGAAACAGAGGGCATGAAGCAGCGTATTAAAATCACGGAAAAGAACTCTGCAGAAGTTGCCGAAAAATTGGAAATTGGTTCGGTCGTAGAGAGACAATTAATGGAGGGAGATATTGCTCTATTCAATCGTCAACCCTCGCTTCACCGCATGTCAATGATGGCACATAGAATTAGAATAGTGCCACACAAAACATTTAGATTTAACTTAAGTGTGTGTCCTCCTTACAACGCAGATTTCGATGGAGATGAAATGAACCTTCACATACTGCAGGGTGAAGAGGCAAAAGCCGAAGCAGAAATTTTGATGAAAGTACAAGAAAACATTCTTTCACCAAGATTCGGCGGAGCCATCATTGGAGGCATTCACGACCACATAACTGGATGTTTTCTACTAACACGTAAAGATAGAAAAATACCCTTAGACGATGCTTCACGTATTTTGGCATCAATTGGATACAAAGGAAAAATCAATGAAACAATCGAAAAAGATAGAAGATATGTAACTGGAAAGGACATATTCAGTACTCTATTGCCAAAAGATCTTAATTTAGAGTATAAGGCCAAAGCCTGTCTTAATTGCGAAGTATGCCAAGCGCCAAAATGCCCCAACAACGCATATGTTATAGTAAAAAATGGCGTACTAAAACAAGGAATAATAGATGAGAATAGCATCGGCGCGTTTAAAGGTAAAATCCTAGACCGAATATTACGAGATCACGGAATGACTGCTGGGCGAGAGTTTATTGACAACGTTACAAAGCTGGCAATAGCTGCGATTACATTATTTGGTTTCACCACAGGCATAGACGACGAAGATATACCTGAAGAGGCAAAGCTGCAGATACAAGAAGGTTTACAAAAGGCGATGAAAAAGATAAACGACCTTGTAAAAGCCTACGAAAACGAGGCACTGGAATCACTTCCAGGGCGAAGCTTGGAAGAGACCCTTGAGATGGAGATAATGAGAGTTACAGGTAAAACAAGAGATATGGCTGGTGAAATAGCGGGTAAACATCTTGGTCTAGACAACAGTGCAGTTATAATGGCAAAATCAGGTGCACGAGGATCAATGCTTAACCTTTCACAAATGTCAGGATGCGTAGGACAACAGGCAGTAAGAGGTGAAAGAATACATCGAGGTTATCAATATCGTACTTTACCACACTTTAAAAAAGGTGACCTTGGAGCAAGTGCAAAAGGATTCGTGGCATCTAGTTACAAGAACGGACTTACCCCTACAGAATATTTCTTCCATTCAATGGGAGGTCGAGAGGGTCTTGTTGACACCGCAGTGCGTACTTCCCGATCAGGATACATGCAGAGACGTTTGATCAACGCTTTAGAAGATCTTAAAGTAGAAAACGATGGCACTGTAAGGCATGCTGGTGGAGAAATAATACAATTTATCTACGGTGAAGACGGCGTAGATCCTACTAAAAGTGTCGGCGGAGATGCTGTAGATGTTGACAGAATAATAACTGACGTGAAGGAAGGGATCTGATGGCAAAAAAGAAGGCCGTTCCAACTAAGAAGAAACAAGAAAAAAAGATAAAGAAACCAGTTGCTGCTAAACCTAAGAAAGCCCCAGTGAAAAAAGTTGCTCCAAAGAAAGTAGAGAAAACAGAAAAAAAAACTATTTCTAAATCTAAATCCTTAAAGAAAACCGGAAAAAAATCCGAGAAGAAAAAAGAAGGGATTATTGAAAAACCAGTGCGCATCATTAAAAAAGTTGAACCGCCAAAACCGGCAGAAGAACCAGAAGAACATAAAAAAATAAGATCAGAAATAGAAAAAATTCTAGATGAAAAATATCTACCACTTTACGTAATAGATGAGATTATTGCAAAAGTAGCAAAAGATAAAGAACTAAGGCCAAAATTAAAAACTATACTGTCTAAAGCCCTTGAGGAATACAATAAAAATTTAATAGACCCTTCTGAAGCTTGTGGCATAGTTGGAGCGCAAAGTATAGGTGAGCCTGGAACTCAGATGACAATGAGAACGTTCCACTATGCAGGAGTAGCTGAGATTAACGTTACGCTAGGATTACCAAGACTTATAGAAATCGTAGATGCTAGATCATCTCCCTCCACACCCATGATGAATATTTATCTAAGGGATGAATATAGAGTGAACCCTGATTTAGCTAAAGAAGTTGCTAATCAGATTGAGATTACAAGACTAATGGACGTGGCTGACATAGAGACAGATATGACCAACCTTGTTATCTACATAAATCCTGATGATAAAACAATGAGTAAGAAAGGGTTCGCAATCGAAAAATTGGCGGAGAGTATCAAAAAAGTTAGAGGTGTTGATGCAAAGATAGAGAAGAACAAGATTAAGATATCATTGGATGAACCAAGCTACAAAGCTCTGTTGGATGTTAGTGAGACAATTAAAAATCTTAAGATCAAAGGAATCGATGGCATAAAACGTATCATTATTAGAAGGGAACCAAACGAAGGATACGTAATATATAGTGAGGGCAGTAATTTTGAGAAGGTTCTTGAAATTGAAGGTGTTGATCCCTATAGAACGACGACAAATGACATACAAGCCGTAGGAAGAGTACTTGGCATAGAAGCAGCAAGAAATATGATAATTCAAGAGGCTTACAGTACATTATCAGAACAGGGTTTGAATGTTGATATGAGACACATCATGCTTGTGGCAGATGTAATGACTGCAGATGGAACCATACGAGCCATTGGTAGGCATGGAGTCAGTGCTGAGAAAGAATCAGTCTTGTCCAGAGCTGCTTTTGAGATTACCGTTAGCCATCTTTTACAGGCTAGCAGACGCGGTGAAACCGATAAGCTCGGTGGTGTGGCTGAAAACATCATCGTTGGCCAACCGGTCAATCTAGGAACCGGTGCAGTTGAACTTGTGATGCAACGTGGAAGTAAAAAGAAGGGAAGCTAAATGGTAGATGCTGATAAAATATTAAAAAACGCTGTAAAAAACGGGAAAGTTAAAATTGGTGCTAAACAGACTAAACTTGCTGTAAAAGATGGATCTGCAAAGTTGGTTATAATATCAGAAAACTGTCCATTTTCATCAGAGATTAGTACAATGGCACATAAGAAAAAGGTACCTGTTTACAACTATGAGTCCAGTTCCATAAATCTGGGTTTTACTTGTGGTAAAACTTACGCTGTTTCTGCTTTTGCAGTGTTGGATGACGGCGGATCCAACATTATGAATCTTGTTGAAAAGAAGTAGGCAATAGAAATATGACCGAGATAACGCTTTCTAACGATGCTATGCAGTACATAAACATGGCTAGCAATCTTGTAAAGATAGATATTTTAGATTGCGTGATTGCAGATGATAAGCTTATATTTATAGTGAAAAAAGGGCAGTTGGGAGCGGCCATAGGCATTAAAGCTAAGAATCTGGAAAGATTACGCGGACTTTTTAAAAAGAATATAAAATTTGTTGAATTTGATTTAGATAAAGAGAGATTTATCCTTAATCTTTGTAAACCATATAAAATAAATGGCATTGTTTTAGAGGGTGACGGAGATTCAACTGTAGCAAAGGTTACAGTTGACCAGAGCGACAAATCAAAAATAATTGGTAAAGGCGGTAAAAATATAGGGATTATACGTAAGTTAGCACACAGGCACCATTCAGTCAAAGATGTTCAGATTACATAACACCGCTAGCTGTTAGGAGTGATAATTTTTAAATACGATTCTGCATTCAGGAGTGGGGAGTATCCTGAGAATAAAAAAACATCCTATCATTGATTTCAAAGATCAGAAAAAAATATCATTCTATTTCAACAACAAGAAATTGGATGGTTTTGAAGGAGATACCATCGCGTCTGCATTGCATGCTGCAGGCGTTAAGATACTTACAACAAGCCTCAAGTACGATCGTCCCCGTGGATTTTTTTGTGGCATTGGAAAATGTTCCTCTTGTCTGATGAGAGTCAATGAAATACCTAACGTTAGAACATGCATAGCTCCTCTAATAGAAGGTATAAACGTTGAGATGCAAGGCAAATTACCTGATTTACCAGATGCAGATTTTAAGAGTAATGCAAAACAAACTATTGAAGTAGATATCCTTGTAGTTGGTGCTGGGCCGGCAGGATTATGTGTGGCTATCGAAGGTGCAAAGCATGGAGCCAAGATACTGCTTGTGGATGAAAATCAATGTGTTGGAGGGCAGTTGGTAAAGCAGACACATAAATTCTTTGGTTCGAAGAACGAAAGGGCTGGTACCAGAGGTATTGAAATAGCCAAAGAATTGGATGATGAATTGAAGGAATTTGAAAAAAACAATAGAATCAGACTAATGTTGGACTCTACAGTTATTGGGTATTACGAGGCAAATGAAAAAAAGCAGCATAAGTTTGGCGTTGTTAAAAGAGAGAACTATGAAAGTAAGTTATACGAGGTAAATTGCAAAGCAGTTGTTTTTGCCTGCGGCGCCATGGAGAATATGTTGCTGTTTCCTGGCAATGATTTACCTGGTGTTTATGGTGCTGGTGCTGTGCAGACTTTGATGAATGTATATGGAGTAAAGCCTGGTGAGCGGGTAATAATGGTTGGCGCTGGCAACGTTGGTCTCATTGTTTCCTATCAGCTATTGCAAGCTGGCATATCTGTCGATAGAGTCGTAGAAGCTGCACCAAATATCGGAGGATACCATGTACATGCTGCAAAACTACGCAGATGCAGTGTTCCCATACAAACCTCGCATTCTATCAAAGAAGTTTATGGAAAAAATAATGTGAAAGGGGTTGTAGTAGTAAAACTTGATGAAAATTGGCAACCGATAAAAGGATCAGAAGAAAAAGTCAGTTGTGATACGGTATGTCTTGCAGTTGGTTTAACTCCATCAATAAGACTGCTTTCTCAAATAAGAGTTGATCTGGAATTTATTCCAGAAGCAGGCGGATATGTTGCCCTTCATGATGATTCCATGCAGACCAGTGTAAAGGGCGTGTATGTCGCGGGAGATTCCTCAGGCATCGAAGAAGCGTCTACTGCCATGATTGAGGGCAAGATAGCTGGACTCTCAGCTGCTATGTTGTTAGGGCATAAAAAGGACACAAAATTATTGAAACAATATATCAATGAACTTGACCAATTACGAGCAGGGCCATTCGGTGAAAAACCACGCATTGCAAAAGAGAAGATTACAAAACTAGCGGAGGAAAGGTATGCGCGAGTATGAGCGAACTGGGATTTTGTCGACAAAGGATTTGAAACTGCCTTCAAAAAAACAACTAGAAAAGGGAGTGGCAATACTTGAGTGCGTACAAGAAATACCCTGTGACCCCTGTGTTGATTCATGCCCAGTTAATGCCATTTCAATGAAGGATATCAATGCACCTCCAATAAATGATTTTGATAAATGCATAGGTTGCACGAAATGTGTTGGAATTTGTCCTGGCTTAGCAATTTTTGTTGTGAAGGTAAAAGATGGAAAAGCGCTGATAACATTACCCTATGAATTTTTACCGGTTCCAAAGGTTGGAGACAATGTAAAAGCGCTTGATAGAACCGGAGACGTAAGAGGTGAAGCACTGGTTAAAAAAGTTCTCAAGATTGGCAAAACAATGGTAGTTACCGTTGAAGTAGATGAAGATTTAGCCATGGATATTAGAAACATAAGGGTTAATGCATGAAAAAACATTCAATAATCTGCAGATGTGAAGATATCACGGAAGAAGATGTCATAAAAGCAATTGATGAGGGGTATACTGATTTAGAGGAATTAAGAAAAAAATTGAGAGTGGGAATGGGGCCATGTCAGGGTAGGGTATGCATTCAACTAGTAACTAAAATCCTTGAGAAAAAAACTGGAAGAAAAGTTTCAAAAATTCCCCTTCCAACATCTCGACCACCCATTGTTCCTGTCTCTCTTGGCACGCTAGCAAGTGATAAAGATGAAAAATAAAGCAGAAGTCGTAATAATTGGCGGTGGTATAAACGGCTGTTCTATAGCTTATCAACTAGCAAAAAAAGAGGTCGATGTTGTAGTTGTTGAAAAAAACTATTTAGCATCAGGTGCAACAGGGGCATGCGGAGCTGGAGTTAGACAGCAATGGTCTACCAAAGAAAACGCAGAGCTGGCAATAGAAAGTGTCAAGATTTTTGAGAAACTTAGTAAAGAGCTGGGGGAAGATATTGGATTTCGCCAGGGCGGATATTTGATTGCTGTTCATGATGACAAGGAAATGAAGCAGGCTGAAAAGAACGTTGATATGCAGCGTTCATTAGGCTTGAAAGTAGATATATTAAAACCAAATGAAATAAACGATATAGTGCCTATTTTAGACGTTAAAGGCATGAGGGCAATTGGTGCCACTTTTTGTCCAACTGATGGTCACGCCAATCCATTTAAAACAACCTTTGCCTATGCCAATGCTGCCAGGAGAAATGGAGCTGAAATCTACACACATACGGAAGTTGTTGATATTAAGCTAAATAATAAGAAAATTAACGCGGTTGTTACTGATAAAGGGACAATACAGACAAATGTTGTTGTCAATGCTGCTGGTATTGATTCAATAAAAATTGCTGAGATGGCAAAGATAAAACTTCCTTTAACTCCTTTCAGAAAGGAGATCATGGCAACCGAACGATTAAAACCAATGTTCGAAGCAATGGTCATATCATTCAGAGATGGGATCTATTTTAGTCAACAAGAAGAAGGTCAGATCGTCGGTGGAATTCCAATACCTGAAGAAAGAAGCGGATATAAGACAATACCTACTTTTTCGTTTATACAACACATGTCAAGGACACTTACTAGATATGCACCGATTTTGAAACATGTAAACATGCTTAGACATTGGACTGGTTTTTATGATGTTACTCCAGATGCACGCCCAATTTTAGGAGAGATTAAAGAGGTGAAGGATTTTATTCAATGCAATGGATTCAGCGGACATGGTTTCATGATTTCTCCAATGGTTTCGAAGATTATTTCCGATTTTATTGCCAATGGTAAAACATCTGACATCTTAGAAAATCTAAATCTTGAGAGATTTGAGGGGAAAAAAATTGAAAAAGAGACTTCAGTGGTAGGCTAACTTAGTAGTAACAATAATAAATGAAACTTCTGATTCCAATTCCCATAGATTATATGAATTACGAAGAAATAGGTTTTAAGGCAGGACTTGAAATACATCAACAGCTTGATACGCACAAATTGTTTTGTAATTGCCAATCTGTTATAACTGAAGATATAAACTATTCATTTGAACGATTTCTAAGACCTACGCAGAGCGAATTGGGAGATTTGGATAAGGCTGCTCTTGCTGAGGCTAAAAGGAATCGGTGTTTTTTGTATACAGCGTCTAACAAATCAACCTGTCTTGTAGAGGCAGATGAAGAGCCTCCACATCCTGTTAACGAGGAGGCGGTTGATATATGCTTGACAATGGCTGTTCTTCTCGGTGCAAAGCCTGTTGATGAAGTTCATTTCATGCGGAAGATAGTCATAGATGGTTCTAACACCGGCGGTTTTCAAAGAACTGCACTACTGGCCATGGATGGAAAAATTCAAGATGTCGGCATTCAGACTATTGCACTTGAAGAGGATGCAGCACGAAAAATAGAAGAGAAGGGCAAACTGGTAAACTATGGTCTGGATAGACTTGGCATCCCTTTGATTGAGATAGCTACTGCAGCTGATATTAAAAACCCGAAACATGCAAGAGAAGTGGCGGAGCGAATAGGGCTACTACTTCGCGCTACTGGAAGGGTTAAACGAGGACTTGGAACCATCAGACAGGATCTCAACATCTCTATTTCTAAAGGCGCACGCGTTGAGATAAAAGGAGTTCAATCATTGAGCTCCATATCTATAGTAGCTGAGAACGAAACGCTGAGACAACTGGGTTTAGTAGAGATAAAAGAAACTCTAGACAAGAGAATAAACAAGCGTCATTTAGAAAATATAGAAGTCGTTGATATTACGTCACTACTGAAGGATTGCAAATCCAAAGTTGTTAAAAAATTAATAGAAAATGACGGATGCGCAAAGGCAATAAAACTTTCGGGTTTCAATGGCCTATTAAAACAAGAGCATACACGATTGGGAAGAGAATTCGCAGTCTATGCCAAGATGGCTTCTGGAATAGGTGGTATAATCCATAGCGATGAGCTCCCGGGATATGGTTTAGACCATAGTGATGTAGAAAATATCCGAAAGGCTTTGAATATTAGCAGTAATGATGCTTTTGTAATCGCGGTTGGTAAAGAAGACGTTGTTGATAGTGCTCTTCAGGCAGTAATGGAAAGAGCAAGGAAATCATTGGATGGCGTTCTAGAGGAAGTAAGAAGAGCCCTACCAGATGATACAACAGAGTATATGAGACCTCTCCCAGGTGCTGCAAGGATGTATCCTGAGACGGATGTTCAACCAGTGAGAATTACACAAGATCGTCTTCAAAAGATAAGAAAGAATCTTCCAGAGAGACCTGAAGAAAAACATAGACGTTTTATGGAAGAATACAAACTAAATGCCGAACAAATTAAACAGATTCTGTCTAGTGGCTACGAAAATGATTTTGAACGTCTTGTTAAACGGTTCCCTGAACAAAAAAACGTTATAATTCGTACGTTTCTGAATACATTCCCAGAATTAGAGGCTGAAGGTATTAATGTGGAGAAGATAACCGAGAGCATTTTGATAGATGTCTTTTCTGCTCTTTCCAAAGATAGGTATTCTAAAGAAGCTGTTCCCAAGATTCTAAAATGTCTAGCACAAAACAGCAATGAAACACTAGAAAACGCCATTAAAGCCTGTGGGTTGGGTGCAACAGATACAGCAAAAATAGAAGAGACGGCCAGAAAAATTGTATCTGAAAGAATAGAATTTGTAAAACAACGTGGTCTGGACTCTCTCGGTCCACTTATGGGCGTAGTTATGAGAGAGCTCCGTGGAAAAGCGGATGGGAAGCTAATCAATAAAATTTTAAAACAGGAAATTGAGAAGATCATTAAACACTAAATTCAAACCATTCTATTTTTCCGTTTTCTACCAGTTCTTTTATCTTGTTTTTCATAGGATTTGATTTTGTTTGGTCTGTTTTAAATTCCACGAAGAGGATGCGATCATCTTCAAACTGTATCCCATCTATTGGATCTCCAATGAATCTAAAGTTTTCATATGCAAATGGATAATTATTCAACATTGTAGGATCGGATTGTTCTATGGCTTTGTCATAGCTTATGGCAGAAGGCTCGTCAGAAAATTTTTCGGTTTTTTTATGCAGAGGAGATACGGCCGTTCTGTAGACCAGAGTTATTCCTGCAATAAGGCCTACTATTATTCCTATCAAAAATACCCAAAATGCCATTAAAAGATCCATCTTATCACAATTCCATAATAATGGTATGTGGTTGTATAATTTTTGGTAAAATAATCAAATGAACTAAAAAATTATGATGTGACCCTTTTTTTAAAGAGAAATTTCAGGTTTTTTATGCCGTCTTTGAAGCTTTCGAGTTTCACCTGGCCCTCTCTAGCGTAGAGGGTTGATAGTATCTCTTTTGTCTTGATGTGTTTATTGGTGAACATTTCTATCTTTATTTCTTCGGAGAACGGCATTCCGTCGTTGAATGTTTCTAATGGTTGTATTTTGGAAAGAGCGTCTCGTTTGAAGATCCACATACCTGATTGGGAGTCTCGGATATTGACTAAGAAAAGGATTCGAAGGGCCCATGCTAAGGTCAGGTTGCCGAATCGGTGTTTGAGAGACATCGAGCCGTGTTTGAGTGCTGCAAAGCGATCCGTGGTGATGAAATCAAGGTGTAAATCAAGGAGCAGTTGGATGTATTCATGGATGGTGTTAAACGGATAGGTCGCATCAGCATCACCAGTGACGATGATATCGCCAGTTGCTTGTGCAAGCCCGGTTTTATAGGCCCGGCCGTATCCTTTTCGTTTCTCAAGAATAACCTGAACTCCTTTGCTTGATGCGATTTGCCTGGTTTTATCCTTGGAATCACCATCGACGATGAGGATTTCAAGATCCCATTTATGTTTCTTAAAATAATCTCGGTTCACCGCGTCAATGGTTTTGCCAATACCACGTTCCTCGTTGACCGCAGGGATAACAATACTGATCTTCAGATTTACTCACTCCAGGTAAGAGTATAAAAACAAGGAGGTTAAAAGGGTTTTGAAAAAAAAGAGATAAAAGGGGTAAAACCCCTTTATGTTTGTGTTTAGTTTCGTCTGCGTCTGAGTAGTATTAATGCTACTCCAATTGCTGCTATCAGTGTTACTAGTTCGAATCCCGGGATACCACCACTTGGCTTCACTGTTGTTATTGTTACAGGATCTGAAGTGACAAATCCGGTCTTTGATGCAGTTATTGTATAAGTGCCTGCTGCTGGTGCTGTTACTTTTGCTATACCATTTGCACCAGACGTGTATGTTGCACCATCTAAGGTGATTGTTGCTCCAATAATTGGATTTCCTACGTCATCCGCTACTACCACGTCAAACGTTGAACCAGCGGTTGCTGTCGAAGGAGCTATCACACTCAATATAGGTACATTTAGCACTGTTATTGTCGATGAATCTTCAGCATGTCCTGTTTTGGTAGCGACTATTGGGTATTCTCTGTTTGCCGTTACTTGTGGTACGTCTGCATCCGGAACGATAACCGTTCCGTCTGTGCCGGTTGTGTATGTTTTTCTGTTGAATGTCACCGTTGCACCAGCAACTGCGGCGCCTGCAGAGGTACCATTTTTAACTGTCACAGTAAAGGACTCGCCTTCATTGGTTTGTGAAGGTACATCGAGATAGAGAGACCATGCTGTGACTGGAACTCTTGTAGCTGATGTTCTGTTTTCAATTTTTATTATTACATTTCCAGTTGCAGGTGGTGTAAATGCAAATACCACTATGCCTTCCGAATTTGTATCTGAGCCCGAAAGTGCAGTTAGTCCAGGTACAGTAATATTCACACGAACATCTTCGAGTGGTATACCACGTCCAGTAACAGTTAGTTCAAGTTCTGCTGGTTTGTTATATGGTAGTGACGTTGGAGAGGCTGCTACACTTGGTATTTTTACTTTTACTGTGCTCGAACAGTTAGCGTAGACGCTAGCAGTTGTTCCTGGTTTGTAAAAGAAGTGTATTGATCTCTCTGAAGGTTGTACCAATCCAACTGGTGAATCTAGCCGCTCATCTAAAGTGTTGGCAGTGATATCGCAGATAGTGACAACACCATTTACGAATCCTCCACTACTCTTCCAAACTTCTAGAGATGTATTTCCTGTATTGACATCTGATCCAGCAGCACCCAGACCCCAGCGGAATGTCGTGTTTGTCCATGTTTTATTGTACTGAGTTGTTCCGCTACCCTGCTTACTGATGTTATCTATTCTGAAATAATCGGTGAATCCGGTGTTATTAATCGGTTGTCCTTTGTATGTTACTGTAAATGTAGCACTAATATTCTTATCAACACCCCAGA
>Ga0315289_10000482_pt1 | contig 61518 bp, 69 predicted proteins | sample YL17G11_40_MG_FD_203452 | JGI IMG/M metagenome (GOLD analysis project Ga0315289, IMG submission 203452) | Sediment microbial communities from Yellowstone Lake, YNP, Wyoming, USA - YL17G11_40 | ecosystem: Environmental > Aquatic > Freshwater > Lake > Sediment | place: USA: Wyoming | collected... | reverse complement strand
AGCCAATCATTCAGATAACGGTGACCCAACCTTCCAATAAGATAGCCAATAAAGGTTGCAGTAAGGTAAACAAAGAAATACGATGGCATTTTTGTTTGTTATATATTTAATTTATTCTACCAAAAAAACGCCTGATTGGCGATTTTTTGGTCTTAGCCGAGTCCGCGAAAAAATTATTAGTCCCCTACTCCGCCGAAGGCGAGGCTAAGTTTTAAGAAAAAATAACAATTAAAGCCAAGATAACCAAATGAAGCGTTTGGTCAATTCCAATTAACATAATGTTCCAAAAAGATTCCAACTCCGGTCCTCTTTTAAATCCTTTAAATTTTTCCAGAATCCAAATTTCAAATTTTCGTTGATCAAAAATAACATGAGAAATAAAAATCAAAAACAACCATAAAAAATTAATGTTGTATATTAAAAACACGGGAATAAATCCAATTGTATAAATAAAGCAATGGAAAAATAAAGCAAGCCAACTTTTAGATTTATTTATTGCTTCCCATTTCCATTGAAAAATCCAATCCATCACAAGATGGGTTATTAAAAAGGCTTCAAAAAGTGTTAATTCATGCATATTTTTATTTGGCGGATTTTCCTGTCCGCCGAAGGCGACTCTGGTGCGGAGTTAATTAGAGCGTGATTTCGCGAATTTCTAATTGCGTTTTACCTTCCTTTTTTCCTGGCTGCTTGTCTTTCTTTATACTTTTTAAAGAGACCCTGAAGTTCATCTTTCATCTTATTAATTGCTTTGTAAATATTCTCCTCCCTTGCTTCAGATCTGATAATGTCCCCTGGGACTTTAATGTTTGCTTCCGCGTAATAAATTTTTCCTTTTTTGTGATGGCGGTTCTCAATAGCTACTTCAATAAAGGCCTCAACCGGGGTATTAATATGAGGAATAAATTTATCCAAAGTAGCAATCTTTTCTTCAATTACCCTTTTTAATTCCAGGGTTAAATCAAAATTTGTCGCTTTAATAATAACTTTCATTAGATTAATATTATTCTACCCTTAATTACGAAATAATTACAGGGAGCGTTTCATTGCAAAACAATGACAAGGAGCGAAGCGACTGGTTTATAAAAATCGCCCGGCCGGTAAGGCACAAGGCAATAAAAAATTATTAGTCCCCTCCTCCACGCTATTTTAGTTAGTGCCGGATTAATTTAACGCTGTTTTTAAATCTACTTGCTTAAGATTTCAAGAGCGTAATAGACCAAAAATGCCGGCCAAACCAGAGCTTTTAAAAGCCCAAGGAATCCCATCCAAAATGTTGTCGCATGGCTGAAAAAATAGACAGCTGCGCCGACAAATCCCAAACCATAAACTGCGCTAGCCCCGCCTTCATTAATATGGTTGTTCATATGTTTTAATTTTACCCTGTTAAATTCGCTTCGCGACTATTTAACAGGGTGAATTATTTTTTCTTTGGATTTTTATTCGGATAACAGCACAAAACTTTATCTATATATTCTATTCCGCAAAAATACGGACAAATAGAAATGTTCTTTACGGCACATTTATGTTTTTTGGTCTTTTCTCTAATATTCCATGGGCACTTACCTTGTTTCCAGCTTATCTTCTTTTTAGTAGAAGTTAAATCAATGTCTATATTTGCCCCTTCTATTTTTCTAATTTTCTTTTTCATAATTTTATTACCCTGAGGCCGCGCCGAAGTACTAAATTTATGTTAGACCTTCTTGATACTCTTGCCCGTTTATCTTGGGAAATACAGGGTAAATTTTTTGGATTCTGCCGACTTGTCCATCTTTTAACCGCACTTTAATCCCGCGGTGATGAGAAGCAGAACTCGTCAAAATTTCCGCCACTATTCCACGGGTAAGCTTTCCTGTTTTTTGGTCTTTTTTAAGCACAATCTCCACTTCCGAACCAATTTTTACATTTTCCCTTCTTTGCCCTTCCGTAGCTTTATGCGAAGGAGGGCTTTGCCCGTCCATAATTTTAATAAATTTTTGGCTAAATTTTAGTTATTGTGAATTTTTCCTTCTTTCCAGTAAAACCTGAATAGCTCTCATCATGAAATGATCATCAATAAAAAGCTCTTTTAATTCTTCTTCGGATAGGAAATCTAAACATTTCTCTAGTTCATCCTTAGCTCTTTCCTTATCTTCAATATCTTTTAGATCTATATATTGTGCATCAAATTCTCCTGCTGATCCCATCTCTTTTACCTCTGATTTCGTCCTCTCTCTAAGTTCAGTATATTTTTGATAGATATTTTTACAGTATTCTTTTTTATCGTCCATAATTTTATTTCTTAATTAATTATTCAAAATGATGGTTTTATGATTGGCTTTCGCTATAAGCTTCTTCTGCTAATTTATGAGCTTTTTTTGCTAAATTAGAGGCACTTGGATGGTGAATATACTCAACACTTTTAAACCTCTGCTCATATTTTTTCGCTTCATCAAATAAGGGTTTTATATGCTCTTTTTTCATCCTATACTCTCCTGTCATCCATTTGACAACTAGTTCGCTATCCATTCTTACTTCAACATCATAACGACTAATTGATACGGCTTGATCTAAGGCAAAAATTAAACCTCTAAATTCTGCTTCCGGAACGGTCATTTCGCCTAAATATTTTTTAAATTCAAACTCCCCACCTTTTCCATTTATAACCAAAACACCACAAGAAGATTTCCCCTTGGTCAATCGTCCTTTCATATGCGCTTCGGGGATATAAACCCTTGCATCGACTATTATTTTTAATTTATTCATCAACTTCGGGTCGAAGATCCTGAGCTTATCGAAGGATCGAAGATACTGAGCTCTTCGAGTCTGAGGACTCTTCAGAGTCTAAATGACCTCACTGAAGTACTAAATTCCTGCCCTGAGCGTGACCGAGGGGTTAGTTATTTTTCTTCCTCTTTTGATTTATTTTTTAGATTATCAGCAATTTCTTCTAGCAATCTAATGATTTTACTAATTCCCCAATACCAAAGTACAATGGCACGAAAAATCAAAAATAAAGCTATAATCACTGCGATACCTATCAAAAACTGTGTCATAGAAGCCATAAAATTATAACTTTTAAATTTTATTTAATTAATTCTTCGACTTTTTTACTCGGCTTTAATAGTTTCTCTATGGCGTTTTCTTGGTAAATTTTTAGCTGCATAACCAAAATTTATATTATGGATTTATAGCTTTCTTCAATTTCTTTAGGAATAAAAACAAGCCCATAGCCATTTATATTACCATAGCTATCTTTACGAATTTTATCTTTTATTAAATTATAGTATCTGTCATTTTTATTTCTTATTAACTCTCTAATGGCTCCGGTAATAAAATCAGCAATTTGTAATAGGTCACAATATTTGCTTTGACTGAAAAATATGGTTTCTCGCAAGCAATGATTAAGTTCAATCTTCCTCCATCTTTCTTTTCCAACTAAATAATCATGGAGATCAGTAGAGTAAATATTTCCTTCAGTCCAATAATTATGATAAACCCTGGTTAAATTATTTTTTCTGTTTTTAGGACCAAGATAGTCAAGTATTATCTGACCATAAGGATAATATCCTTCTTTGGTATATTTAAAACCCTCCTTGCCCGATATTAAAAAAACAAATCTTTCTGCTAATCTACGAAGTGCTTCCGACTGCGAACTCCAATAATCCTCATCTTTCCTGATAATGGCTGATATAATAAATATTTCGTATCGAACAATTAATTTTAGTACCTGTTCTTTTAAAGATTCTTTTTTAACTTTTGATAATTTATACTGTTCAGGATTTTCTCTTTTAGTTGGAGACCATTTGATATAAACGTTCTCGTTGTTTAATAAGTCACTCTTTATTTCTCTAAACTTTAGTTGTAGATCTGTCTCATTTTTCCCATTTTGGATAATAAATCCACCTAGATAACAAGGGTTTTCTCCTGTTCCGGAATCATCCAAATAAAATAAATATTTATTTTTTATATTTTCGTTCTTCTTGTCCATAATTTATATTTAAAAATTCTCCTATAAACCCAAAAAGTTGCTTCAGGTATAAAGGATATCTTCCCTCAACTTCGGGCTAAATTGCGGATTCGCCTTTTTGAGTAAGCCAATCAATATTAAAACCCGCTTTTTCTTCTTTAAAGCCCTCGTCCAATTCTCGAACTGAATCGTAAGAAAGAAATTTAACTATCTTATCAAGATAAAGATAATCATTAGAAAATGTTGGTCTGCGTAATTGATCAAAAACTTTATTTTTTCTTTCTCTGTTTGCGACTATAAAAAATGGATAAATTGAGTTTGGTGTAAGCGCCCTTAAATCTGATAGCCTTAATATCCCAGAATAAATACTTGTTGAATGCTCGATTTCAAATGCTGATTTTATCGAATGACCTAATTTCCATACAGTATCAATATTTTTTATATAAGAAGGAATATCTATTGTTTCTTGAAATTCTTTGATAACAAAATCTTTAAATTTATTACCGTCAAATTCTTTTAGCTGATCGACAGCCGGAACCCAAACATCGAAATGAGATTTATTTCCTAAACGAATGAGGCGCCACTGCATTTCAGTATGTTCTGTTGGTGCTTTTTCAATTTTTTCTTCAATAACTTCATCAATAATCTTATTTTTTGTAAATTCAATCTCTTCAATTTTTTGTCCGCTATCTAGTTTTTGTAAAAGCGAGATTAAATCACCGTATGCGGAAAGCAATTGATCAACCTTTTCTTGTTTAATCGCCATGAATCCTTGAGGATGATATATCTCATCATAACCTAGATATTTATTTAAATTAGTCATTTCAACATCAAAAGCGACATCGTTAATCATAAAATAAATATATTCCCAAGTTACTCCGTTTTTATCTTCCCGCCAAAAATGCTTTGCCAAATTAGCGTTTTTAACTTTCATAGCAATCTCGGCCGCAAGAATAATTTTCCCCTGCCTGTAAACCATAACATAATCTCCTTCTTCCATTGCTTCCCAATTTCGAATATTACTTGGTCCCGGAACAGCACCCCATACAGCGTAAGGCCTGCCATGACTATATCGGTATAATTTTTCAGTTTCTTCTTGTTTTAAGAATTTACCGAACTCATCAACCGATCTTCTTGTTTTGATAGTATCATAATAATGACGGTCGGTTTCATGTCCGCCTCCGGCCATTACAAAAAATATTTTTCGTTTTTTATTCATAATTTATTATATTTTTCCGAGGTTCCTTTTGCTTTTTCGACAGAATATTTTTTATCGTTTTTTGCTACTTTTTCTTTCAAAATTTTTGAAATATCTATATCAACAGCGTTGGCAAAATTAAGACAGAATATAACAACATCAACCAGCTCTTCGCCAACTTCCTTTTTAAATTCTCCATCCTCACTTAATCTCTTAGCAATTTTTCCCTTGTCTTTCCACAAAAATAACTCCTGGAGCTCCCCCACCTCAATTGAAATAGCTTCGGCCAGATTTTTCGGATCATGGAATTGAGCCCAATCCCGTTTGTCACGAAATTCTCTTAATAAATCTTTTAATTCTTGTATTGTAGTTTTTTCATCTTGCATAATTTTTTCGCGCTCCGCGCGATCTTCCTTCACAATACCCCTTCAAGACATTCAGGGCAAGCCCCTATTTTCGTAAAAATTCAAACCATTCGATAGACTCAGGATAAATCCTATTAAAGCATTGCTTAAAGGCAACAAAAAAACCGCCGAGGGGCGGTTTTTCATTGTCTGATTTTACAGAATGGATTCTTAAATGCGGGCTACGTTTGTCGCATTGGGTCCTTTCGGAGAATCAGCTTTCTCAAAAGATACTTTGTCTCCCACCTTTAGCTCTTCGTAGGTCACTCCTTTGACTTCATTCTTGTGAAAAAATAGATCTTTCTCTTCTCCTTCAACGGTAATGAATCCAAACCCTTTATCTGAAACAAGAGTTTTAATTGTTCCTTCCATGTCTATGGTAAATAAATTAATTCTTATATTTTAAGGTCTTATCCTAAAGTTTAGTTTCCCGAATAAACTCGACTAAATTTTTATTAGGCAACTATCTTACGTATATAATATTAGCGCATAATAAACGATAAGTCAATCAATAAGGCCGTCAATTATGTGATACAAACTGGCTTTGGGTCCTCGCCCATAGATTGTAAGACTCCTCTATTTTCGTAAAAATTCAATCCATTCGACTGGCTCAGGATAAATACAAAACCGCCCTATACACTAACGTGTCGGGCGATTTTTGATGTGTTTCGGTCTCTCCTGTTTTTCTTAAACCTCAAAACTCTGGCCCATTTCTGGAATATTAACTGCCAAAAATTGGTATGATTGTTTTACTAAATTTTTAAAAACTTGGGCTTGGAGTATTTCAGTATGCACTAAAAATAAATTTTTGAGCCCCTTCACTCGGCCAATATATGATAGGAGATCTTTCTGGTCGGCGTGAGCGCTAAGTTCGTCCAATGTAATTATTTTCGCTTTTACAGGATAAATTTCGCCAAAAATTTTAATAGGAGTTATCCCCTCTTGGATTTTTCTGCCTAAAGTATTTTCTGCCTGATATCCTGTTATTAAAACAATATTATTTGGGTTACTTATACTGTTTTTTAAATGATGTAAAATCCTTCCACCCTCTGCCATCCCAGAGCCCGCAATAACTATAAAAGGGCCTGGCATACTATTTAATGCTTTTGATTCTTCGGTGGAACGGGTATAAATTATGTTTTCTGCTAAAAATGGCGACTTGTTGCGACTGCCAAAATCCTTCCAAAATTGTTCGTCAAAATATTCTGTGTGTTGGAAGAAAACTTGGGTGATTTTATCTGCAAGCGGGCTATCTACATAAATTGGCAGAGAAGGAATGGTTTTTTGATCAATAAGATTATGCAAAATATAAACAAGCTCTTGGGTACGCTCTAGGGAGAACGCAGGAACGATTATCTTGCTTTTTTTATTAAATGCTTCGTTAATAATTTCTTTTAGCTGGCCAGCTAAATCTGCAAGAGGCCTGTGAAGCCTATTTCCATAAGTGCATTCTAATATTAAAGTTTGAACATCTTCTTTAATGTCTTCTGGAGAACGCAAGATTGGCAAATACTCCCTGCCCAAATCCCCTGAAAATGCTAAAGTCTTTGTAGCGCCGGCTTCTTTAATTTCTAATAAAGTTATTGCAGAGCCTAAAACGTGCCCAGCGTCGTAGAATTTAAAACGTATATTTTCGTTTAATTGCGTCCACTGATTACCAAAGCTAAAGTATGGAGTTTCCTGAAAATGGCTTAGAGTTTTTTCTACATCTTCTTTTTTATAAATTGGAGAGATCGGCTTTTCCTTCTTTTTTAAATGCCTATTAAAATATACCGCGTCCTGCTCTTGGAGTGCTGCACAATCTTCCAGGATATATTTTGCTATTTCGGCTGTCGCATCCGTACAATAAATCTTTCCCTGAAAACCATTTTTTACTAAAATGGGCAAAGTCCCGCAATGATCTAAGTGCGCATGAGAAAGTATAACCGCATTTATTTTGTTTGCTATGAAAGGAAGATTTTTGCTTAATTCGTTAGAAGCTTCTCTTTTACCCTGATATAAACCGCAATCTAAAAGTAAATTATAGCCCTGCGACTGTATTAAATGCTTTGAACCCGTTACATTTTGAGCGGCACCAAAGAAAGTAATTTTCATTTTTATTTTGCTATTAATATCATTTTATCAAAAAATCGCCTTCTTGGCGATTTTTACTTATTTCCTTCTCTGCTTTCCTTTAATTCTTGTGTGTTCGAGACGAGTGGCAAGCCCCCATATTCGTCGAACTTGCCCCACTGAACGTGGCACTTGTTTTGTTGAGCGTTGTGCGCGTCCCGCTCCGCGGGGCCGCGCCACTCGATAACTACTTCCACCTCTTTTTGAAAATGTTTTAATCATTTTATCTATCTTTACAATACTCCTCTTTTCGTAAAAATCAAAATAAAAACAAAAAGGCCTCGGCATATGCCTGAGGCTTAGATAGAATTTTGTTTAATTCTCTCTCTAGTCCATTTAGTTTTGGAAAGAGCCGCCCCCGGTTCTAGGATACATTCCCGAACCGTGAGGCGGCCCTTGTCCTTCCAGATCTGGTAGGCTAGATTAGCCGGCGGCGTAAGGCCAAATACAGAGCAGACAGCCCAGCAAGGCCGGTAGGTACGGCTAATCCGACAAGTTGCCAGCCGAACCCTTGATTACCCTGCAAGCCTCCGGTGCCAGTTGACGGCAATGCAACTGGCATCTTAAAGGGTGTGGGTGTCGTTTTCGGCGGGCGCGACGTCGAGGTCGGTGTGCCACCAGTCAACGGGACTGTTGGCACCGGGGTCATTGTTTCCGGCGTGCCGGTTGTTGGCGTCGGACTTGGCGTAGCCGTGTTGGTCGCTGGCGTACTCGTTGGTGTTGCCGACGGTGTAGCTGTTTTTGTCGGCGTCCCGGTTGCGGTGGGTGTTGCCGTTGATGTTGCCGTACTCGTTGCCGTTGCCGTCTTTGTCGGTGTCGCCGTTGCTGTGGCTGTAGATGTTGCCGTCTTTGTCAGCGTCGCTGTAGGCGTCGGCGTTCTGGTGGGCGTTGGCGTTTCCTCACGCACCTTGAAGTTGTCCGTTTTACATTGATCGTTAACGAACAACTGGCCGGCGCGGCACAGCCACACCTTGTACTCATCTCCCGGATTGGGAGTGGTATTGTACGGCGACGGCGTTACCAGGTCGCATAAGGAAGTGGGACCGAATGTCCCCTGACCGTTGGCGATGGTAACGACTCCGTACCCGACCCCCAAAACAGTGTGGCTGCTCGGGTCGGTGACGCCTACATCATACAGCCCGTTGGGAAGATGATGTGATTGAGGGTGATCCGGACCGCCGTTGGCGGCAACATCACACTTCTCGCCATAGATGTTGCCATTCACCGCACTGCCATCAGGCAGAGTTGTGAAAATGGCCCCTGGTAGGGGTTCCGCCGATACACCATGGATCTGGAAGGTGCTGAATGCCAACAAGGCAAACCCTGCTAGCACTACTATGATAATCCCCCTTTTCATATCAACCTCCTTTACTATACTAGAGGGATTTTGTCAGTTTCCGACTGACTTTACTATCGCATAGCATAGCACATTAATGCTTATACGTCAATTATCAAGGCGGTTTATCTCGTAATTATACCTTTAATTATTGCAAATATTCTAATTGGGGCTTCGTTTTTCTTTTCGGAAAAAGAAAACAAAAAAAGCGGCTTCATGCTATCAGCCGCTTTACTTAGGCAAGCCCTGCGTTGCCAAAGCCTTATTATTATAGCGCCTATCATCAGTAACATCTGTTATAATCAGATGATTAATCATCGGCGGAATAGAAAATTCGGTTGATTCAGAAGGTAATTCTACCTCCGCAATAATCAGCCCTTTAAGGGCGCCGTGGAATTTATCGATTTCCCAGGTAAGGCCTTCGTGAAGAAGTGTATATCGGGTCTTCTTTATTCTTCTTCCTTTAGTAATTGACCATAACGCTTTAAAGACCTTTCGAGAGACTCTCGCTTCAATTTCCTCCCGAGTGAACCCTTCTCCTCCTTTTAGAGTAAAATAAAAGCCCTTTCCCCGTTGGCGAATCCTTAACTCGGGGCACTTTACATTAAGATATCCTTGCTGAATTTTAGTTCCAGCCTTTAATCCTTGAGGCAGAGCCCGAAGGAGAAATCTTCTTTCGATCTCTTTCATTTTGGCTTCCCTCCTTCATCTTAAAAGTCCAGGCTTATTCAGTTTACAAGGTGCGGTTTTTCTTTGTATTCTTCACTTTAACAATATCGATAAACAAATCAAGCCTAGTGGCAAAACAAAAAACCGCCTCGACTGGGACGGTAAAATTCTTTAATAAGTAATTAATTGTTATTTCCTTCTCTATTTTCCTTTAATTCTTGTGTGTTCGAGGCGAGTGGCAAGCCCCCATATTCGTCGAACTTACCCCACTGAACGTGGCACTTGTTTTGTTGAGCGTTGCGCGCGTCCCGCTCCGCGGGATCGCTTCACCCGATAACTATTTTCACTTCTTTTTGAGAATGTTTTAATCATTTTATCTATCTTTAAGATACCTCTATTTTAAAAAAATTCAAATTCAAAACAAAAACCTCCTAACATTGGTTAGGAGGGCCTTCTTTTTCCCTTTATTTTGTGGAGATATTAATAGTTACTGTTTTGCGACAGAAACGGTATCGTTCGGAGCAGCAAGATAGTACTCTCCATAAATCCTGCCATCGTATCTTACATCGGTCATCCTGAGAGTGCCATTTCCTACACCAAGGAGCCATTCTGGTTTGTTGTCAGAGTAAAAATACCCGTCATCGTGGCCCGCAGGTCTATCCCACTTTACGACCCACGCATAGCTTGATTCATCACGCATGTCTTTCCTTGCGGGCTGTTTGATAACTCGCAAAGAATCATGGCCGGAAACAATTTCTCGGTAATCGATGATTTTGTTCTCTTCCCTGAAACTCTTAATTGCAAGAACTGTGCCTGTGCCTTGATCTATCCATTGAGGTTCTTCGTCAGTATAAAATACGACCTTATCTATTTTATCAATTTGGATTTTCCAGGTGTAAGCATTCTTGTTATTATGATGGCCAACTATGGAATCATAGTCAGTCCCTTCAACGCAACTGACTGAAAGTATGATACTGATTATAATAAAACCGAGCAAGACATATACTTTTTTCAAGGTGCTGCACCTCCTTACAGATGATTCTTATTAGACTGTTACAACACTATAACAAATTTAATTTATTTTGTCAAACAAAAAAGGGCCAGCTAAACTGGCCTTTGGGTGTTGTCACAGCGTATGCTGTTTTCGTCAATCTGTGGCGTTCGACAAATGTAGAGGAAGCCGTCTTCTCTTTCCACGATATAGCCGATTAGGTCGCAACCGCATCCACACATTTCTATTTCCCTTACACCATGGCCGTAAAGAGAACTTGTTGGCACTCTATCTGATTTAAAAACGGCCTTACAGCCGAGGCAAACTCGGCGATAACCTTCATCATATACTTTTCTTAGGGTTGACACTGTCTATAGTCTCCTCCCGTTGATTGTAATGAACTGAACTTCCTGGAGAATGACCCAGAAGAATATGCCCTTCTTACTGAAAGCCAGAAACTTGTCCGCTGTCACGCCTATCTTTATTCTACCCTTATAGACGGAGTTTGCGATTCTCAGAAGACTACTGATCTCGATGGTACAGATGTCTCCTTTTTTTATCATATCCTTTGCATGGAAGAAGTTGCTTCCTCTTGCCAGTGTTTCAACAGATCGCGCTCCAACAGCGCGTGCTGTACCTTTTATGATGAGCAGACTCTCGAAGTTAGTTTTTTCGTCAGCTTCCGCTGGGGTTTCAGCTGTAAGAGTAGTAAATCCGTCGAGATTCCAGCAGGTGGATCGCATCTCTGCTGTCACTACGTTTCCCTCCTTTGCTGACTTAAAATGTTCTGCCGGTGTTTCATATTGTCCTATTAAAATAGTTAAACGCGGCTTTTTTCATCTTCCATCTGGTTTCACCGGCAATTCCTCCAAGACACTTAACGTAATAATAAAGCGCTCCTAATGACTGGGCAACGCCATTTACATTTAAGTCTGTTTTTTCTGCGACCTCTCTTGTGGTAGCTGTTCCGCCTATTTCTTTTAATGCTTGCAATATCGCCCTCTGGCGTTTACTTAAATGCATAAATTGGGTGTCGGGACCGAATAGTTCCTCTAAATGGGCTAAAACTACGTCTTTATTAACTCCCCTTGGAATAAAGAAACCGACCAAATCTCCGTTTTCCGTTGAGATTCCTCGAATATGAGCTTCGATGTTATAGTAACCGATATCTCCTGTGTCAGAATCGGTTAAACAATGCGGAACTTTAAGCGTGGCTTTTAATTCGTCAAATGTAGTGTCCTTCTTCCATGCTCCAAGGACAATACCCTCTGAACTTTCGCCAGCAATCTTATATGCTGTTCCCTTTACGCGTCCTATATTTTCCACTTTTGACAAGGTGCTCACCTCCATTTCAAGACTCAATGAGCTATTTAAACATTAAAATAGGATTATCTCTTTGTCAAACAAAAAGGCTCGCCTTGAGCGAGTCTTTGAGCTGTATATTTTTCTAAACTCTTTCCTTAAAACACAGATAAAATTCTATGCCAAAGGTCATTAATTTCTGGAAAAATGCCATTATCCCATATATTTTTAGCGAAAGTAAAGATTTTCATCCAAATTCCCCACACCTCCTGCCAGATATTATTTATAATATTAAAAGGATAATTAACAATTTTATTTCCCATTGTCACAATATCATTAAATTTAGAGGGGACTTCTAACACCTGAGAGTTTTTTTGCGCAAAAATAAAACTCGGCAGGGCAAATCCAATAATTAAAGTAATTATTAAAAATCCGAATAGTAATTTTTTCATTTTATTTTAATGAACTTTTCGCTTCTTTTATTCTTTTTAAGGTTTTTTCTTTTCCCAAAATTTCGGCGATTTCAAAGGGGCCGGCCGAAGCTTCCTTGCCTGTAAGCGCAACTCTAAATGGCCATAAAAGCTCTCCCCTATCTCCTATCTTTTCAGCTTCCGGCATTAAGGATATCTCCAAATTTTCTTTGTTCCAATTCTCTTCTTTTATTCTTGATAATATTTTTTCTAATTTCTCGAGAGAAATTAATATATCTCTGTCTGTCATTTCTTTCCATTTCAGAAGACCCTTGTTATATTCTAACTTTTTTTTAAAGAAATAATCAGTTAATTCTATAATTTCTGATAATTTTTTAAGCCTCTCCTGATAAATTTTAACTATTTTTTCTAAATAATCCAAGCCGATAATTTCTCCGGTTTCCTTAATTTTATAGCTGGGCTTTTTTTCTTCAAATAATTTTAATTCTTCGGGGTGCGGATTTTTTCCTGGATTATTTTTTGCTTTTTCAATGAATCCGGCCTCAATTAAAAATGGTAAACAAAGTTCAATAAGTCTTTCGATTGATTTTTGGCGAATATAGAAACCATTTAAAAAATCCAGCCTTTTAACGTTAAAAATTGCCCCGCCTTTTTGAACTTTTTCCAACGAGAATTCTTTTACTAAGGAAGGGAGAGAGAAAATCTCCCGTTCCGTTCCCGGATTCCAGCCCAAAAAAGCAATGAAATTAATTATAGTTTCGGGTAGGTAGCCTAATTTTCTGTATTCTGTAATTGAGACTGCGCCGTGTCTCTTTGATAATTTAGTCCGGTCCTGCCCTAAAATTAAAGGTAAATGGGCGTATTCTGGATGAGGAAAACCTAAGGCTTCCTGAATTAAAATCTGCCTTGGGGTATTGGAAATATGATCTTCCCCCCTGATAACATGGGAAATTTTCATTTCAAAGTCGTCAATTACTGCTGCGAAATTATATAACGGACTTTTTAAATCTTTGGCAATTGAAAAATCTCCAATTAAATCTGCTTCAAAAACTATTTCTCCCCGGATTAAATCTTTAAAACTCACTGCTTTCTTATCCGGCACTTTAAAACGAACAATTGATTTTTTGCCTTCGGATAAACATTTTTTAATTGTTTCTGGCGGAAGATTACGACATTTTCCATCATAGACTGGCGGCTGCCCGATTGACATTTGATATTGTCTTTTTGCCTCCAGTTCTTCTTCCGTACAGAAACAATAATATACATGTCCCTCTTTTAAGATTTTTTCTAGATATTTTTCGTAAATTTCTGTCCTTTCACTCTGACGATAAGGTCCATATTTTCCGCCAATATCGGGCCCTTCATCCCAGTCAATTCCCAACCATTTCAGCCCATCTATAATATCAACTTCAGAGCTTTTATCAGATCTTTCAACATCAGTATCCTCAATTCTCAAAATAAACCGTCCCTGACTCTTTTTGGTAAAAAGATAATTAAAAAGGGCTGTCCTGGCCAGCCCAACATGGAGATTTCCTGTAGGAGATGGAGAAAATCTTGCTCTTATTTCGTTTTGACTTGATAATTTGAAGTCTTCCATAATTGAATTTTCAGAGATGCTAAACGACTTTTAAGAAAATAGATAATCCATTAAATATTGGGCAATCACTTGAGCGGCCTGGGGCTGGGCGAATTCTTTTGCCCTCTTTGCTATCTCCTCCATTTCACGAGGATGGGAAAATAGATGCTGTACACGGTTTAAGAAAAAATGCGGGGTTAAATTTGCCTCTTCAATCACCACGGCTCTCTCTTCTTGGGCAAAGGCATAAGCATTCTTTGACTGATGGTTCTGCGCAGACTCTGGTATGGGAATTAAGATGCTCGGCTTCCCAACAGCAGCAATCTCAAAAATAATGCTGGAGCCGGCCCTGGATACCACCAAATCAGCCCCCTGATAAGCGTGGCTTAATTCTATTTCATCCAAAAAAGGAAAGAGATGAAAATATTTTAATTGTTCTTCACTTACCATTGTATTAGCTTCGGCTCCAACTTGATGGAAATTTTTTTCTCCGCACTGGTGAATAATTTCATACTTATCTAAGATTTCTGGTAAAATTTCTAAAATCAAATCGTTAATTCTCTGGGCGCCTTGGCTCCCTCCTAAAATTAAAACTATGGGCTTCTCCTTGCTCAACTGGAAACGAAGCCAAGCTTCCTGTTTTGAACCCTCTAAAAGCTCTTTTCTTATGGGATTCCCGGATAAAATGGTTTTAGCTGGGGGAAAATATTCGGTTTTAGGAAATGAAACAAAAACAATTAAAGCAAGACGGCTCATTATTTTATTAGCTAAGCCCGGGGTTACGTCAGATTCGTGAAGAAAAATTGGCACTCCCAACAGCCAGCCGGCAAATACTACTGGCCAAGAACCGTAGCCGCCCTTGCTGAAAATAACATCTGGTGAAAGAAGGAAAATGTTCCAGAATGCCTGAAGAGTACCCAAGGGTATTTTAAAAACAATGTCAAAAATATTCTGGATTAGAGACAAAACGGTAAAATATCTTCTAATTTTGCCGGCAAGAATCGGCCTTATTTTAATATCTTCGTCAGAAAGCACTGCCTGGTCAAAAGTGTCTTTTGGGCCAAAATAGAAAAATTCCAACTTTTCTTGAGAAAAAAGATCTTCTCTAACCTTTTTCAATTCTCTGGCAACCGCTAAAATCGGGTAAATATGTCCGCCAGTCCCTCCACCAGCAAAAAGTATTTTCATAATAATTTTAAGTTAAGTATTCTTTGATATATTTAATAATAACCCTACTCCGATTAATTCAGCAATCAAATGGGAGCCACCGTAGCTTATAAATGGTAAGGGAATCCCCGTCAAGGGTAATATTCCTACCATCGCTCCCATATTAACAAAAGCCTGAATTCCAATCCAGGATGAAATCCCCAAAGCTAAAAGTTTAGAAAATTTGTCAGAAGAACGCTTTGAAATAATAAAACTCCGCCAGATAAAGAATAGAAAAAGAGCTATTAAAATAACTGCTCCAATAAATCCTCCCTCTTCAGCAAAAATCGCAAATACCGAATCTTGCATTGACTGAGGCAGGAAGCCGAACTTTTGACGAGACAAGCCAAGGCCAAGCCCAAAAATTCCTCCTGAACCTATGGCAATTAAAGCTTGTTTAATCTGATAGCCCTTCCCTAAAGGATCCATTTCGGGGTTAAAGAAAACCATTAAACGACTCATCCTGTATGGAGCGATTTTAATTAAAGAAATCAGACCAGAAATGCCGATTAGCACGATAAAAATGCTATGCCAGACAGGAGTCTCTGAACCGAAATATACCAAAGATGACACTATAAAAATTACTGAAAGAGTGCCAATGTTGGGCTGGAGAATTAATAAAGTGCCCAAAACAGCCAGAAGAACAAAAAAAACAACCAGAGGCATATTAGATCTTCTTTTGGTTTTAAGTTGAGTAGAATCTGACCATGACGAAAGCCATGCCGCTAAATACAGTAAAAAAGTAATTTTTAAAAATTCTGCTGGCTGCAAGGAAATTGGGCCGAGACTTATCCAACGGCTGGCTCCTCCCGATCTAATACCTATTTGAGGAATAAAAATTAATCCTAAAATTAATAAATTTATTAAAAATAAAGGAAGAGCTATTTTTTTAAAAAATGCTAGAGGAATTCTCAGGGCAAGAAATGCCAAAATCAGACCGGGAATTAATCCATAGATAAGCTGATGTGCCAAATAATAATACGGATAGCCAAGTCTTTCTTGTGATAACGCAGCAGAAACACTGGATAAAATTAAGATACCTAAAATTATTAAAATTGCTGAAGATATAATTGAAAGGCGATCAATTAAATGAGCCCGCATATCAATTTCTTTTTAGCTTTTTTACAAATTTATTAAACTGTTCGCCCCGGTCAAATTCATTCTTAAAAAGATTAAAACTGGCTGCAGCCGGTGAAAGCAAAACTATATCTCCCCTATTCGCTAATTGAGAAGCTAATTTTACCGCTTTTTCCATTGAGTTAATATTCGGGAAAATAGAAAACGTTTTTTTAGAAATTTTTAAGTTTCTAATTTCTTTTTTTATTTTAGCCGAGGCATTTCCCGAAAAAATAATTAAATACTTTACGTTTTTTTTAATCTCTTTCGCTAATTTATTATAATTTAAATTTTTATCTTGGCCTCCGGCAATTAAGATTATCTTGGCACTGGGAAATCTTTCTGATAAAGTTTTAATTGCAAAAATTGCGGCGTCTGGCATTGTAGCTGTGGTATCATTAAAATATTTTATACCTTTAATATCTGCGACAAATTCTTCCCTGCCGGGCAGCCCTCTAAATCTTTCTAATATTTTTCTAATATTTTTAAAGGGGACTTTATATAGATTTGCAACGGATATAGCAGCTAAAACATTAGAAATATTATGATCGCCCCGTATTTTCAAATCTTCTATAGCTTTTTTAAAATTTTTTGGTATTTTCTTTTTTGAGAAAAAATAAACTTTAGAATCTGCATTTTTAGAAAATTTTCTAACTATCTTGTCGTCGTAATTTAAAAAAAGGTAGTCGTATCTTTTCTGAAAAAGGAAGATGATTTTTTTTGCATTAATGTAGGATATAAGGTTTTTATAACGATTTAAGTGTTCGGGATAAATATTAGTAATTAAAGCTACTTTCGGACTTTTTTTGTGTTTTTTTAGCCCTTCCAGCTGCCAGCTGGAAAGCTCTAAGACTACTTTGCTGCTACTCTTTATCTTGTCTAAAGATTCCAAGGGAGATGTTCCAATGTTGCCAGCTAAAATAACATCCGGGTATTTACTCTTCAAAAATTGATGTATAAGAGTAACGACTGTTGATTTTCCTTTTGTGCCTGTAACTCCGATTATTGGCGCTGGACAAAGCTCAAAAAAAATACCGACATCGTTATCTATTGGTACTCCGTTTTTCTCGGCAATTTTAAGATAAGGAGAATTATCTGGCACTCCGGGATTTCTGATGATTAAATCCGTATTTTTAAAATCTTGGGAACGATGCTTCCCTAAAACTAATTTTAGTGGTAATTGCCTGATTTTTTTTAAAGAGCTCTCCAATTGTTTTTTATTTTCCAAATCAGTTATTAAAACTTTTGCCCCTACCATCACTAGAAATTTTACCACTCCCACTCCCCCGCCGACAATTCCTAATCCCATCACTGTCACTCTTTTGTTTTTAAAATCGCTTATTTTCATTCTAAGTATAAAATAACACATTTTTCCGATAAAAAATAGGGATTAAAAACAAAAAAGCCTCGAGCGATTATCGCAAGAGGCTGTTGCGCGCTTGGGCCGGAGGCCAAAGCCTTCTCTTTGGGGTCGCCTTAATGCACTCGGCAAAGTCGGTCAGACCCCCTTATCCGGCCCTTCTACTCTCGGCTTTTACGCCGAGCGGTGATAGGATGATAACCCGACTGAGATCTGAACTCTCACGGCTACCCCCTTATTATTTAGAGTATAGCATTTATATTAAATCTTGTCAAGTCTAGTTCCCGCTACCCCAGTAACCTTATCGCAACTCCTACAATTGCCAAAACAATTCCGATAATCCAAAATCGCATTGTCACTTTATAAGGAGGCCAGCCTTTAGCTTCGAAATGGTGATGAATAGGCGTGCAAAGCCAGATTTTTTTCTTTCTGAATTTTTTAGATAATAACTGTAAAATCACTGATCCTGATTCAATAACTAATAATCCTCCAATAATTGGCAAAACGGCAACAGAATCGGTTAAAAAGGCAATTACCGCCAAAGTGGTGGTCAATCCTAACATTCCTGTCTCGCCCATATAGAAACGGGCAGGCGGAATGTTAAACCATAAAAAAGCCAAAATTGTTCCAAAAATAACAGCCGTGAGCGTGGCTAAATCAAACTTCCCCTGTGCAAAGGAAATAACCGTGAAAGCACCGAAAATTGAGGTAAAAGCACCACCGGCTAATCCGTCTAGACCGTCAATCACGCCGCCTGACCAGCAAGCCAATACCACAATAACGAAAAGAGGAATATAAAATAGACCAATTGAAAAATCTCCAAAAAAGGGCAAATGAATACTGTTCCAGCCGAGTTTATAATAGAACCACCAACCACCGATTAGACCTATTATCACAAGAATTAAAAGACGCCTGGTAAAACTTAGGCCACCTGCTACATATTTTCCCCTTCCGAAAACCTGCAAAATATCATCTAATAACCCAACCAAAGAAGCTGCCAGGAGAGCGAACAGAGGAAGCCAGGTTTGGGATCTATTTAAAAAATTAAACTTTTGAATCCAGAAATTATCAGAAATTTTAGAAAGCAAGAAAAATAATAGGACAATTAAGATTGTAGTAACCCAAATTAAAAGACCGCCAAATCGGGGCACCGCTATTTCTCTTTCCTGGTGAAGTTGATGAAAAACAGTGGCTTCCTCACCAGTAATTGTTTTATTTCTTGCTTCTTTCCGCCAAAGTTTATGTTTATACAGAAAATTACTAAGAAAGGGAGTAATGGCAACAGCAAATGCCGCAGCCAAAGCAGCAAGAGCAAAAATTTTAACTGCATTTATAATAATTGCTGGATTATGGTCAAACAGCATATTATTTCTTACAGGGCATATTTTATTAGTTTCTTCATTTCTCCGAAACGATCCTCTGTACCTAGGATAATATTAATTAGAGTGCTTCCATCTTTAGGGTCTTTTAAAATTAAGAGCAAACAGCCTTCGGCCTTGGTCGTATAACCAGTTTTACTTCCTATTACCTGAGGGTAGTCTTTCAAGATTTCATCTGTGTTAATAATCTTGTGATGGAAAACGCCATCGGGGTCATAAAGATCAAATTCTACAATCTTTGAAATATTAAAAATCTCGGGCTTATTTTTTAGTAAATACTCGCTGAATTGGGCCAGGTCTTTGGCAGTTGAGTAATTATCTTGTCCATATCCTGCAGGATCAACGAAATGAGTATTTTTAAGGCCTAAAAATTTCGTTTCAATATTCATTAAGTCAACAAAGGCTTCTTCGCCAACTAAATCCGTCAAGGCATAAGCTGCATCATTGCTTGACTCAATGAGAGTGCTGTACAAAAGGTTCTCCACTGACAACTTCTGCCCTACTTTAAGCTGGCCAGATTCTTCAGGCTGATCCGTCGCTTCCCTGCTAACTGTTATTTTCTCAGAAAGATCATAATCTTCAAAAGTAATTAAGGCCGTCATCAATTTAGTCAAAGAGGCAATAGGCAGGATTTGATCTGCATCTTTTTCAAAAATAATTTTTGGGTTTCCATCCTTATCAATTTTAACCGAGAGGGCTGATTTGGCGTTAATTTCCGGAGGTTTTTTTGGAAGATTCTGAAGAGAGGAAGGCAAAACCTGCGCAGAAAGGAATTCTGGAGACTGAGAAATACGCAGAAAGAAAAAATTTTCCAGATATTGACCGGAAGTATTAATCCCCCACCAAAAAGGCAGGCTTATAAGAAAAGTTGCAAGGAAAAATTTAAGATTTTTAGTCATATTACCTGGAGAACAAAAATGTCTTTAGCCGTTAATCTTTCTTTATTTTAATATGCAATTCCTTTAACTGGGATTCGTCAACTTCGGAAGGCGTATCCATCATCGGATCTCTGGAGTCCCCGGTTTTTGGAAAAGCTATTACTTCCCGGATGTTTTTCTCCTTAAAAAGCACCATTAAGAGTCGGTCGAATCCCCAGGCTATTCCACCGTGAGGAGGGACTCCATATTCAAAAGCCTCTAATAAATGGCCGAATTTCTTTTTAATGTCAGCTTTTTTATGGCCCATTACCTCAAAAACTGCTTCCAAAACTTCAGGTCGGTAGGATCTCAGGCTTCCTCCTCCCACTTCCTCGCCATTTAAAGCGAAGTCATACTGATATGCTAGAATTTTTGCCGGATCTGCTTTTATTTTTTTAATATCTTCCTCTTTGGGCCGGGTAAAAGGGTGATGGATTGCATCAAATCTTTTTTCTTCTTTCTTCCACTCAAACATCGGAAAATCATAAATTATGCAAAAAGCCAGTTCATCAGTATCTTCTTTGTTTCTTCTTAGGTCGGGCCTGTCGGTTTTATATTTTTCCATTACATCCTGATAAGTAAATCTTGGAAACGGAATTTTCGTAATTCGTTTTTCCGGGAATACTTTTCTAATAATATGAATATAAAGCTCTTCAGACAACTTTAAAATATCTTCCTGCTCAATAAACGACATCTCAATATCCAGCTGGGTAAACTCTGGCTGGCGATCAGCACGCGGATCCTCATCTCTAAAACATCTGGCAATCTGGAAATACCGTTCTAATCCTCCCACCATCAAAAGCTGTTTATACTGTTGAGGGCTTTGTGGCAGGGCATAAAATTTTCCAGACTGCAGTCTGGAAGGAACCAAATAATCTCTTGCCCCCTCTGGCGTAGCTTTGGTCAAATTCGGCGTCTCAACTTCAATAAAATCTTCCTTAAATAAAAATTCCCGTATCGCCTGGATTATCTTCTGCCGGTAGATTAAATTTTTCCTCATCCTGTCCCGCCTCAGATCCAAATAGCGGTATTTTAGTCTTTTTTCCTCTGATATTTCATACCCTGAATCATCAATAGCAAAGGGTAAGGTTTTAGCTTTTGAAAAAATCTCTAATTTTTCGGGATGTAGTTCAATATTTCCTGTCTCAAATTTTGGATTTACCATGCCGGATGGTCTTTTTTGGACTTCGCCTTCAATCCCAACAACCCATTCTGGCCTAACTTCTTTGGCAATTTTATAAATATCGTCTTTTTGGGCTTGTCCTGAGTTTATCGAAGGGGTGAATACAATTTGCAAGATACCTGATTTGTCCCGCAAATCAAAAAAAATGATCTGGCCATGAGATCTTATGGTTTGCACCCAGCCGGCAACTTTTACCTCCTTCCCTAGATATTTTGGCGTTTCTTTATTAAAAATCCTCTGCATTGGACTTATTATAACGCACGAGGTGCGATATATCAAACATGGTTTACTATAATAGATTTTCCCTAATTTGAAAAGCCGTCAGTCTGAAATTGATATATTGATATGAAGTCTAGAAGGAGGTAGAATTAAAAAATGAATCAAACATCTTTCCCGATAAGAATAAAAATCGTTGCCTGGGCAATGATAATTAGAATCTTCTATAATGTTTCTTTAAAGGGTATCAAAAATATATAAGAACAGGCAGAATTATCGTCGGTACGATGTTATTTTATTGTATTGGATATTTGATATTCTTAGATCCAAATTAAGATGCTACAAGAAAATAAAAATTTATATAAGAAAGTAAAGAAAACTAAAAATTTAAAAGGCTGGCTGGGTTTTTTCTTAATGATTATAAGTATAGTTCTTATGAGTTATTATTTTATAGAAGTGCAGCGTCCAAAGCATATTCAGCCAGAAAGCTATCTTTTTTTCTTCTTGATTTCTATTATCATGCTTCCTTTATTAATTCTTGGGTTAATATTATCCATATTGTCTTTTCCAAGAATAAAAGGAAGTAGATTGGGACCTATCTTAATTTTTTTGATTATTACCATACCCTTTATTCTAAGAATAGTTCTTCCCTCGTTACTTGCAGATAATTTTTTAAAAAATGCTGAGAAAATAAAAAAAGAGGTGGTATTAACGGGGAATAAAGAAGAATGCTTTAAAATTCGTTGGCTACCTTTCTTGCCTCAGCCTTTCCTGAATTTTCTTTTTGTAGAGGAGGAGCTATTGCAAAATGGCGAAGGGGCGATAACATTAACATATACCTTGCAAAAAGAATGCATAGCCTTTGCCGAAAAAGATGTTTCTTTATGTCAGATGATTGACATGGATCATGAAATCGCAGATTGTATTGATAAGTTAATCGCTATCGCAAAAGATTCATCTATTTGTGAAAAAACTAATGATCAATATTGGCGCGACTATTGTTATTCTGAGATGGCGATAAAAAATCAAGATTCTAGCCTTTGTGAAATGCTTAATGATTTTCGTCGCAAAGACTTTTGTTATAAAAATTTAGCCATTCTAAAAAAGGATCTCTTTCTCTGTGAAAAGATTACCGACGATGAATATATTCATAATGATTGTTTATCAAAATTGTCAAAATAGATTGAAATAGATTAAACAATTTTTAAGTCCTTTAACAACTGAATAAGTGATAGAGTCACCGGAAAGGAGGGGAAACTCATGAAAAAGTGGATATCGCTGTTAATCTTCGTTATCTCGGTTTTCTTAATAATTGGGCAAGGATGTAATAGTGAGGAATCTCAAACATCGAAGAACAAAGGGTTTGAGTCATTTTCTTTCGCAGTCATAACCGATATTCATGTAGGTAGGAACTTTTCTGATTATGGTGCTCAAGGCTGGGCAGATTATGATCTTACAACCGGCCAAGCAATTAATAACAACGAGGGTGATTTCAATTACGTTACAGACAGACTGGTGGCTACGGTTAATTGGCTGAACGAAAACCATGAGAAGGGAAATATCAAATTCTTGGTTATTCTCGGAGATGTTGCAGATAGCGCCGAGATGTCAGAATTCTTCAGAGCAAAAAAAATCCTTAATAATCTACAAATTCCTTACATTCCTTTAGTCGGGAATCATGATGTCTGGTCTAATGTCAAAGATCCAAATTGTTGGGATATCCAGTCTACAGATGGAGAACTGTATTTTGAGAGAATTTTCTGGAGAGATATTCATAACAAAAATAATATAGATCGCATCAATAGCCTTTTTGGAAATAGTTGGCAGAGGCAGAGAGCGTTAACTGACTCCTTTCACCTTCTGCAGAATTATGCCTTTAGCTATCAGGGAATAACTTTTGTTGCTTTAGATTATGCTCGACGAGATTCAAATTGCACTGCGTCAGTTGCTGAACCATTTCCAGAGACAAAAGAATGGCTAAAAGATAATTTGGAAAACCATCGGGGAGAAGTAGTTCTTGTCTTTTCTCACTATCCCTACGCTGACTGGCATGCTCTCTGGGGTGGTTTCGAGCCCTGGGAAGCAGATTATTTAGCTGACCTTGCTTCTGAAAATAATGTTTCTGTCTTGAATTTTGGTGGCCATATCCACTATGACCTTAATGTTAATGAAGTTTTTGAACAAAACTCTAAAGCTCCTGTAATAGTTACCAAAGGGCTAATGGGGGGAAGGTATGATTTAAGTGCTGATTTTCTTAGAATCGTGAGAGTTAATGGTCCACAGATCGGCGATATTGATTATAATAATGAGCCTCTTAAAAGCATTGACTCGGCTGGCATCGTTACTATTTTGCCTAATGTGCCTACTTCCACACCAACTTCTACGCCAACAGTTTCTTTGACAGAAACTCCAACGTCGGGAATTACGCCCACGCAGAAACCAACAACTCCAACCATTGTTCCTGAAAACACCCAAACTCCTGCTCCGACTCTTATTACTCCTACCAAAACTCCAACTGTTGTCCCGAAAATTCTTACCTCAACGCCAACAATAGATTTCAAGCCGACATTAATACCAACTCCGACCCCAACAATCAAACTGACTATGACCTCTACAACAACTTCGACTCCGACACCAACATTGTCACCGACGCTTACTCTCACCCCTACACCAACTCCAACTACTTCTCCCGGTACTTCTTTCGGAAGATGCAGTGAGCAAGTAAGACAGAACTTGATTCAATGGCTAGAAAAAAATGGTTGTGGGATTCCAAATATCGATCGAGCTTTCTGCTCTTTCTGGATATCAAACTTCGACTATACTCTTAATGATTGCGACCTGATTGGAGATAAAATTTGGGTAACCGGTCGTTATTGGGCTGGAGGTTATGGCACCATATTCTATAGTCCAGATTCTAGTCAGAACTGGGAGCTTCAGTGGAATAGCGACGTCTGGGGGCCTGATCCCTTTGCAGTAGATTTTTTGACAGAGAATGAAGGCTGGGTAGCCACCGATGATAATATTCTCCATACTATTAATAGTGGCAAAAATTGGAATGAAATATTCGGGGTTAAGGGAATATTCGTTTGGCTAAGGGAATTCCAAGTTATTGACAATATGCATCTACAGGGTCGTCTTTCTGACGGAACACTCATCAAGACCGAAGATGGTGGAAAAACTTGGCTTTATTCTAAAGATGGAGGGCAAACCTGGCAGCCAATCCAACCATAATTAGTTCTTATAAATATTCAAAGAGCGCTCCTCGAGCGCTCCTTTTGTTCTATTAAAATCTACAATCTACGGAGTTAATATTCTAATTTAATCCCTAGTTTTTCAGCTATTTGTTGAATCCATTTTTCGTGACGATCAACTTTGTGGGCTAACATTACCATTTCTTGAAAATAGGCATCAGCTTTCTTAGCATAAGCATCAACCGCAGATACTAAATCGTTAAATTCATCTTTAGTTACAAGACTACCGAGTGCTTCTTTTAGCTCTTCTCTTGTAGCAAAAACCTCAATAAGTTTTTGAATATCTTCGTTTGTGAGCATAATTTTATCTTCTAACTTTATTCTATTAGACGGACGTTCTCTGTCAAGTATACGGTTTATTTCACCGGCAGTTCAATATAAAAGGTACTTCCTTTGCCTTCGCCTTCTGATTCAACCCAAATTTTGCCGCCGTGCAGTTCGGTAAATTTTTTGGCAATATAAAGACCCAATCCCAGGCCAGACACCCAGTGTTTAGCTCCAGCCCGGCCACGAGTAAAGCTTCCAAACATATTGTCCATCTCATCTTTTTCCATTCCCTCGCCCGTGTCTCTAATCTCAATCAGAATGGAACCGTTAGGATATTGCGGCGTGGTCTCTTTTGACTCAGCTTTAACAGTTATTCCTCCTTTCTCCGTGTATTTTATAGCATTATCAATAATATTCATGATAACTTGCCTTAGTTTATCCGTATCAGCCATAATTTCTGGTAAAATATGCCCTGAGCTTGCCGAAGGGGTTTGCCAGCTCAAATAAAGTTTTCTTTCGTCGGCTTTAATCTTTAGTTCATCAATAATGGAGGAAATCATCTTTTCAATGGAAGTTTTTTGAAAATCTGTCATCAGTGTTCCGCTTTCAATCCGCGAAACATTCAACAAATCATTAACCAATCTTATCAATCTTTCGTTGCTCTGATAAACTTTTTCCAAAGGCGGCTTTACTTTATCTTCAAACTTACCATAACTTCCTTCCAATATCATTGAAATATAGCCTTTAATCGCGGTTAATGGGGTTCTCAACTGGTGTGAGGCAATAGATAAAAACTCTGATTTTGCCCGAGATAGTTTATCAACTTCTTCATATAATCTTTGCAACTCTGCTCTTCTCTGAATCTCCCTGATAACACTCTGGATCAAGAGATAACCAAAGAATAAAAAGAGCAAGAATAGGGCAAACTTCCAAGAGAATTCTATCCAGTTAGGAATTGCAGTAATAGATTGGGCCAGTAATAGAATGGCAATTACACCAACTAAAGCCTGTGTTAAAATTACACGGATTCCAAACAATTCTTGTTTCACAATAGCATAAGCAGTAAAACCAATAACGAAAATAAATGAATAGTCTCCAAGCCAATCATATTTATAACTCCCCGAGAAAATAGGGAGAAATATATTGAAGATAAAATTAAATAATGTAATAAATAGAACCCCAACTAAAAAGTACTGGATTCTTAATTTTTGGTCTCGAGAGAGTTCAAAATATTTTTTAAAGAAATTAAACAGAACTAAAAGGGAAAATAAGGATATCGCTATGTAAAAAAATAACGAAGCTTTGCCCATTACGAGGTTGACTCCCCATTCTTTGAATTCTATATTTTTAATAACTAAATTCGTAAAAGCCGCAACGAAGATAAGAACCACTCCAACGCCTAAAACAATCTTATCTAAAATTGGATACCTTTTTCCTTCTCTTGGGAAATATAACGAGAAGAAATATGTAGTAACAAAAAAGGGAGAAAGAGCAGCAAAATTTAATCGCTTCAGTAATAGCGCTAATCTCTGTTGTCCTGTAATGGCTCCGAGATAAGAAAGAATAATCCAAAGAAGAGTGAATGTTGTTAGAAGGAAGAAAGTTTTATTTATTTTGTTTCTCCGATCGGCCGAATAAACCCAGAAAGCCAATAACACGCCGGCAAAGATGACGATAAAAATTAACATTCGTTTTAATAAGAATAATTCACTCATAAAAATATTTTACCCAATAGAATAAGAAATGCCCAAACAGTATACTCGCCATCAGCAACTACATAGGATAGAAAATCAATATTTACCCCCGGTTCCTTTGACTTTCTTAAATAATACCAGCTATAAGGTATTGCTAAAAGAAGAGCTAAAGAAAATTTCGGGAAAAACCCAAAGTAAACACCGACAATTATCAGTATCCCGGATAAAATATTAATAAAATCTAAAAAATAAATTAATTTTTCCCCTCTAAGAACTATAGGTAAGGTTAAAAGATTTTCATTTTTGTCGCTTTCGATATCTTTAATGTCAAAAAAAACGGTATTGTAGAAAACCCTTAGGAAAACAAAGATGAATATCATGGTCAAGGAAATACTCCAAGGAACAGAATAATATAGAGCCAAGAGAACTATAAGAGAAGAAAAAAACAAGCCTATAAATAAGTTCTTAAAGCCTACTATTTTTTTTGTAATTTTCTTTAAAAATTCGCTATAGAATATGCCCATTAGAAGTAATAAAAAAGCGAATATTAAAATTAGAAAATTTTTATAATAAAGTAAAATTGAGGCAATAGTCAAAGTAAATACAAAAATAATCAATGGTATTTGCTTTACGTATTTTTTAATATATCCAGTCCTTGCGGGGTTAGTTATAAAATCAATATTGAATTCTTTGTAGCGATTATAAAGATAAACAGAGTGCATGCCAAGATAAGCGACAGCCAAAAGATCCCATGTTACTTTAACTCCAGTAAGGGAAGATGCTACAAAAACAATACTAGCAACTCCAAAGGAGTGTAGATGACCCCCATAAACAAATTCGCCCCAGATCAAATTTAAGATGCTTTTTAATTTTACCATAGATAACCGCGACTTTTTCGCCAAACGGAAAAGAATTTTAAAAGTTTAAATATATTTTTTCTAAGATTGGGCTTCAATATAGTCTTCATCAAACCCGGCAAAGTTCTAAGGTAAGAAGTTCCTCTCCCCTCCAGAACTTCTCCTATTTCATTTAACATTTGATTATCAAAAGAATAAAATATTTTATTTATCTCGATCAACTCTGGATCAGCAAAAGGCATCGATTTAATCTTGGATTCGTAAAAATCTGCCCTATCTTTGTTTATGCATTCGGATGCGATTTTCGCGGAAAGCATTGACTGGTTCATCCCGCCTTTAAATAAAGGGTCTGCAAAACCGGCCGCATCGCCGACAAGCAAGGCATTATCTTTAAAGCATTTCGCGTCTGCTTTCCTAATCGGAATAGCTCCGCTTTTATTATCTAAAATCTGATAATTCCCGTAATCTTTTTTAACTAGTTCTTCAAGAAACCAGTTGTATTTTTCCGCAAGATTACCCTCTCCTCCCAAACCAATATTCGCTGTTGTTTTAGATTTAGGAAAAATCCAGGCATAACCATTGGGAAATCTTTTGTTATCAAGATAAATTTTTATTATTTTTGTATCTACTGGTTTTTCTAATCGAACCAGATAATCTAGGGCAGAAACAATATCCACCTCTTGATTAAAAACTTTTTGCCTAACAATAGAATTAATACCGTCGGACCCGATTAAATATTTCGTCTTAAAAAGTTCGCCATTTTCGGTTGTAATCTCCCAAAGTTCGCCGCTTCTTTTCAAATCAACCACTTTCGTATTTAATTTTATTTCATTTTTAACGAGCTTTGCCAAAAAATTCTCAAAAGCCCATCTGTCTATGACATAGCCAAAATTTTCGTGATACCTGCCTATTATTTTATTATTTGGTGTAATCCTTTGGACAGTATTAATCTCGCAAGAAATCCAACTGGAATCGGGTTTAATATCCTGTAATTCTAATGCTTTATAGCTCAAACCCTCCCCGCACTGAATAGGCCTGCCAATTTCTCTTTTCTTATCCAAGATCAAAGCATCTTTTAATAACCGACCGGCCGTCAAGCCGCCAGGCCCCGCACCAATTATAATTACCTTATAGAAATTTTTCACCTTTAATTCGTTTCTTAATTATCTCCGCCAGAAACAAATTTATCCTAAATCAAATTCAAAAATCGCCCAATTTTCATAATCCTTCCTCTATTTTACTACGATTTCCAACCAAAAACAAACTTTGTGTCGTAAGGCAACATCGCGCTTTTGACGCTTGACAATTTAACCCAAGAGGGTATTATATAGTATCTTAAATAGCTCTTTACAAACTAAATGGAGGTAGAGGTCATGGAAGGATTGTTTAAAACAGTAAAGCAGATAAAATCAATGCTTTTAAGTTTCCATAGAAAAAGAGGGTATGAGATTTTTAATTCTTTCCCCTTGATATCCCAAGACCCAACAGTAATGTTCATTAACGCAACCATTACTCCTTTTAAGCACTGTTTTGTAAGCGATAGAAATCCGAAAGATTATGCTTTTATCCAAAGATGCTTCAGAATGGGAGGGGCCAGCGAGCTCAAACTGGTAGGAACTAATCCCTATTACCATACTTTTTTTGAAATGTTCGGGAGCGGAGCATTCTCTATTGGATACGAAAAAGCTGTCAGCTACTTATTAGATCTTCTTGGTTTCTTGGCTTTAGAGGAAGAAAAAATCTACTTTGCTGTCCCTGAAGGAAGGGAGTTCAAAAATAGTCTTATGGTAAATGGTATTAACTCTTCCAAAATCTTTTCTCTTAAAGGAGAAGACATTTTCTGGCAAGAATGGAGATTCGGAAGGCTCGGACCTGTAGGCAAAGGCCTTACAGTTGTCTATTCTCGTTCTCCCCAAAAAATTAATTCTCTAAGGCAGATAACCAAAGGGTCTGATGAATTCGTCGAACTCGCTAATCTTATTTATGTTTACGGCAAGGAAACGACGGATGGCAGTATTGTCCCCGCAAAAAACTCTGGATTCGAGTTCGCAGTAGGAATTGAAAGGCTGGCTGCGGTACTTCAAAACTGCAATAACTACCAGATAGACACCATTTCACCACTTATTCAACTCATCGCTGATTTCTTCCGAGAAAGGGGGTACTCCGCCGATGAAGCAATTATCCGCCTACTAGCTGACCATCTTAGAACCACCTGCATTTTGATCGACGAAGGGTTAAGCCCGTCGAATAAGATGCACGGCTATGCCCTCAGAAAATTAATCAGGAGAATACTGGAAAACTGCTGGCTAGTTTTTAATCGGATCTCGCCGATCGAACCGCTGATAGAACAATTTTGTTGTCAGTTTAACAAATGCAGCGGAGATGAGATAACGCCAGAAAAAGCAATCGCATTCATTGCCGAAGAAACCAAGGCTTTCATGAAGGCGGTTGAAAGGGGAAGGAAAATCCTGAATAAGAATCCGTCTATTTCCCCCACCGTGCTTTTAGACACCTACGGACTTCCTAAAAGCCTGATTCCGATTATTGGGAAAGGAGAAGAAAATGAGCATTAAAAGTAAAGAGATAAGAGAAAGATTTCTTGATTATTTTTCAAGAAAGAATCACCTAGTCCTGAAGAGTGCTTCTCTGGTTCCTTCCAATGACCCCACCCTACTAGTTGTCAATTCGGGAATGGCACCATTGAAACCATTTTTTACTGGAGAACAAAAACCTCCCGAAGCTCGTCTTTGCAACATCCAGAAATGCGTAAGGACTAACGATATTGAACGTGTTGGTGACAGGCATCATCTAACCTTCTTTGAAATGATGGGAAACTGGTCAATCGGTGACTATTTCAAAGAAGAAGCTATTGATTTAGCCTGGGACCTACTCAAAAACGGCTTTAATTTCGACCTATCTCAGATGTATGCCACCGTCTACGGTGGAGATGAAAGGATTCCGGAAGTGCCCCCAGACGAAACATCAAAGAATGTTTGGGAGAAATATCTACCAAAAAACAGAATTGTTTCTCTCAATGCTGAATCTAACTTCTGGGGTCCGGCTGGTGAAACGGGGCCTTGCGGTCCCTGCACCGAGATATTCATAGATCGAGGAAAAGATTACGGCTGTGATAGGGAAACCTGCGACCCCAGCTGTGATTGCGGACGTTTTCTAGAGATATGGAATGCGGGCGTGTTTATGGAATACCGTCTCGATGAAAACAGAAAGTTAAGGGACTTGCCTTTAAAAAGCGTGGATGCTGGCGCCGGTCTTGATAGGTTCGCAGTAATCCTTCAAGAAACAGATTCTATCTACGAGACAGACTTACTATCTCCTATAGTAGATGTTTTTGCTCAAAAGAACGACTCAGAATCAAAATCGGTTCGTATTATGACCGATCACCTACGCTGCGCCACCTTCATGATCGCAGACGGAATTTTACCGGCCAATACCAGAAGGGAATACGTTGTAAGGCGAGTCTTAAGAAGAGCGCTTTTACATGCTCATTTTTCTGAGAGAGACCCAGAGTTTTTTATTAAGGCTACCAAGGTAGTGGTAGAACTTTTTTCTCCTTACTACCCAGAGCTAGTAAAATCTCAGAGCGCCGTTGAAGCAACGATAAGAAGAGAAACCACTACTTTTGGTAAGACACTAAATCGAGGTCTAAAGGAACTAAAAAAAGTTCTCTCTAAGTCTCAAGGAGTTATTAATGGAGCTGATGCTTTCAAACTCTATGAAACTTATGGTTTTCCTCTAGAGTTAACCAAAGAAATCGCTGAAGAAAATAGCTTAAGAGTTGATGATAAGGGCTATAGGGATCAACTTGAAGAGCACAGAAAGCGCAGTCGACAAACAAAAGGAGATATCTTATGAAGTAAAGATATCTCCCTTTTTATTATTTTTCCCCAATAACTAACAATGCATTTCCTCTTCCTACTACATCTCGGTTAAAGCATTCTCGAAATTCAATATCTAGGATCTTTTGAAAAGTTCTTTTATTCTCTAAAATATTTTTATTCTGCCCACTTTGTCCCTCTATTTTTGTGTCTTCTATATTAGGATAAACAAAATTTGGAAAACCAATCACTTCAACTTTTTTAAATCCGTTTTTATGATAAAGTTCTTTAATCTCATCGGGAGTAAAACAATGAATTTGCGGCATTTCTTTGGTGTATTTTGTCTCTCCTCCTCTTATCTCCGCCAATTCTTCAGTGCGCTTTGTTAATATGGCAAAAAAGTAAGAATGATATTTATTTGCTACTATACTTGCATATAAACCTCTTTTTTTTAATTTCTTAAAAATTTCTCTTAAAGCAAAATCTGGTTTTTCTGTAAAGCTTAAAACATTATAAAAAGAAATGGCTATATCATAATAACTATTAGAATAATTAGATAAGTTTTCAATGTTTCCAAGATAAGTTTTCATTATATTAGTTAGTCTCTTCCTCTCAATCTTTTTATCAGCTTCAATAAGCATTTTTTCTGTTATATCCACCAAATCAAAATGTAATTTGAGATTATTCTTCAAAAGACCATGTAAGAATAATGACCACCTGCCAGTTCCCGCTCCCGCATCAAGAATTCTTAATTCTTTTCTCCCTTGAAACGGTTTAACTAACTTTACTTTAACAATTTTTTTTAATAATTCATCCGATAGACGCCAATACAGTTGCTGATCGACTAAATCGTATTTTGCTGCCTTTTTACTAAAATATTTAATTACATCTTTATAATGAGAATTTAGCATAATTGGTTCACTTCTCAACTTTTGCTGAAATTAAAATAAGAAAAGAAAATCTAGAAAAAATCCTAGATAAAAATCTATTGACTTTAGCAAAAATAAATCCGGGGGTTTCCACTGGGAGGATACTTCCGATATAGCAATAAGAAACTTTATCAAGCCTAGCCTTGTTTTCTTTGCTTGCTAAAAAAATCAAATTCTTCAAATCCTTCAAATTATATTCAATCTCATCTTTAGCTCTATATCCTTTGATCCAAAAAGTAAGGGGCATCAGAATCTTGAAACTCAGCAGCCTTGCCTTGATTACGGGTAAAGACATAAAGTTTGGTGTCCCAATTATTATCCGTCCCCCATCTTTCACAACCCGCAGCATCTCTCTTACAATCTTTTTGGCTCCCTCAAAATTATAGTGTTCAATCACTCCTATATTCCAGCAAAAATCAAATTGATTATCTTGAAACGGCAGACTGAATGCATCGCCCTTAATAAATTCTACATTTTCTGCTCCGTGGTAGTACGCCAATTTTCTCGCACAACTCAATGCAGCGTCTGAGAAATCCAGTAAAATAACTCTTTTCACTAAATGAGCAAGTCTCAAAGAAGAATTACCAGAACCACATCCACACTCCAGTAACTCTGATTTTTTGTCTAAGGGAACGTTTTTGAGAACAAATTCTTCAATCTGGTCATAACAATCTTTCCACCAGTAATGATCAACTTCCTGAAATTTCTCAACAGAATAATCTCTTTTGAACTCTTCCTCCCAATTTATTTTCCATTCTTTAGCGGACATATCTTATTCTTTTACCCCACTTTCTGAAAAATAAAAAATATTCTCTTCAGAATCCAGCTTGACCTTCACCCCCAATGGAATTGTAAGCATTGGGTCTGTATGCCCTGTATCAAGACCAAAAAGAATGGAAAAATTATAATCTTTTGTTCTTTCTAAAATAATCTTCTTTAATAAGTTTATTTGCTGCGAAGTATAGCCAAAAGGTCTTCCAATAATCATTCCCTTGATTTCTTTAAATAATCCAGAGAGTTCTAGGTCTGTTAAATAAGAATCAATGTTCTCCGGCCTCTCTCCTTTTGTAAAATCGCCCTCGCTTTCGGAAATTTCCCAGAAGAAAATTGAATTATTAAAATCGGGCCAATATTCTGTTCCTTTTAAATGCATCATAGAACTGATACATCCTCCCAAAATTGGTCCTTCTGCTTCGCCTTTCTTTAGCCATTGCCAACCCTTATTTTCCTTCGTTTTACGAGGCCTCTTTAAATCTTCCTTTTCAAACCAATTTAATACCTCATCTGTCCATTTCAAAGAAGGTATTATTTTCCCCACCGCCCTATCGTTCATTAGGTTTCTTTCAAAATATTCCTTCGTATAAGAAAACATTTCCGGGTATTCACCGAATTGGGTTAGAACGGCAGGACCATAGAAACTTACTAGGTTAGCTTTTGTATTTAAAGCAAAGTGTAAAACGGTTGTGTCCGAATATCCCAATAGTATTTTCGGATTTTTTTTTATCAAAGAAAAATCCAAATACTTTAGAATTTGGTTGGAGTGATTCCCACCAATAAAAGTAAAAATAGCTTTGATGTCTTTATCAATAAAAAAATCATTAATATCTCTAGCGCGTTCCTCTGCACTACCTGCAGTATACTCGCTTACCTTTAAGGCGCTTTCTCCTAATCTAACGGTAAATCCCATCTTTTTAATGCTCTCTACGCCCTTTTCAGTTCTGTGTGGCACTAGTCCCGCCAGTGGCGCAGAAGGACTGACTACTCCGATAGTATCCCCTTTTCTCAGTAATTTTGGCTTAATTAGACTCTGCATTTTTATGGACGATTTTGCCTGTCCACCCTTGGGAATGGTTTTGTCTCCCAGATGAATGGAATTTTTAGAACGGCCTGTATAAATCTCTCAACTCCCATTCCCCAGCCGGAATGAATTTTTGGATCTTTAGGATCCCGCGACTCAATATATGCTCTATAATCTTCGAGGTCAAGATCGAAATATTTTGCCTTCTCGTACGTTTCTCGTCTAGTATGAACCCTTTCTCCACTTCCTATCAATTCTCCGTAACCGGGGAAAAGAAAATCAGCATTCATTACAAGTCGTGGGTTTTTGGGATAGGGAGCATGATAAAAAGCTACTTCGTCTCCGATGTAGTGAGTAACAAATACTGGTTCTTTTATAATCTGAGTTAATAAAATTTCTTCGTAGGCACAAAAATTCTTAATGGTAACCTGGTCATATTTCTTATTTTTTGTCTCTTTTTTCAATAATTCGAATGTCTCATAAAATGTTATCTCTGGAATCTTTTTCAGCCGAACGAAGTATTCAAGCCCCTCTATGTCCCCCTTAGCAAGAAACACCTCTATTTCTCCTCTACAATTTCTAATCAAATAATTAATAAGATATTGAATAAATTTTTGCTGGAATTTCAAATTTTCTCTAAAATTTATATTTGCCTCAAATTCAATGTGGGTAAATTCGGGTAGATGACGGAAATCGGCTCTTTCCTTCCTAAAACTCTTTTCCCAACAATATACGCTGTTTACTTTAGGATTAGTTATTGCAAATTCTAAATAAAGCTGCGACGATTGAGTGAGGAATGTTTTATTCTTAAAGAAATTTATCTCAAAAGGATCAACATCTGAAGGAATGGTACCGGTTAGGGCGCCTGGAGAAGAAATCATTCTGGTAGTAATTGGTAAATCAAAAAATAAGACCTTCCGATCTCGCATGAATTCGGTAGCTGCTATAAACAATCTATCCCAAATTTTTATCAAAGCACCCCACTTTCTATAATCTTTTTTAATGTCCAAATGGCGTTTACTAAAATCGGGAGGACGAACTCCCCTTATCTCCTTAATGCACGGGTATAGCTTATTCCCCTTAAAGGTTAGTTTTTTATTAATTATTTTGTATGGTCCCAAGTTCATATTTCTCAAAAATCTTCTTTTCGTTTTTTTATAATCTCATTTTCTTTTTTTATTTTCCCAATGGTGATTATAATTAATTTATATTTAACAACCAGCCGCCCTCATGACCTGTATTCTTAATTAGTTTTGTTACCTATTTCCTAATCTACGGGTATTGTTTTGACATGGCAGCTTAATCATCCTCTATTGTCAGATGTCTATTTTTACTATGAAATATTCAAAAATTTTTGTCAAAGACAGCTTAAGGTAACCGTAAATATACTTCGTATGTCAAATTTATGATTTTTCCTCTAAAACAAACAAAGAGAATAACTATAAAGGTTGCCCTTTGGAAAAATCAACAATTGAAGAGTAATTTGTCTTGCTACTCGTTATAACTTTCAAATAATTTTTTAAGAGTTTTATATTCTACCTCAACTAGTTTTTTAGCCTTAGCCAAAAGCTCTAAATCCCGCCAATCTCTCTTAAGTTTGGCTAAATCATCTTTCACCATCTTTTCCAAAGAATGTTTTGGATGAATTTTAAAATAGGTAAGATAAAAAATACTCTCAAAATGCGATAGAGTATCAGCCACAACAATAATTTTTTCTTCTAATGTTCTAGCTTTATATGAGCCGAAGTTTCTGTGTCTTAATATGCAATTTTTAATTTTATCGATTTCTTCTTGCTGAAGATTATATTTTTTAAAGATTTGCTCAGCAATTTTAGCACTGTTAATATGATGGTCTTTTTTGACCTTTAGAATTTCGTCACCACCTTTGGCATAATAATGAGCGACATCGTGTAGCCAACAAGCAATTAAAACTATTCTTCTATCTGCCTTTCTATAAAGTTTTAATAATTTTACAGCACATTTTGCTACCTCTTTCTGGTGCATATTGTAGAACCACAAAAAATCATTTCTCTTGGCTAGTCTTTTAATTGTTTTTTGAGAATCTTTAATTATTTTCTGAAAAGTTGAATTTGTCATAATGTATTCATTTTACTTTCTTCCTTAAGTGGAGCCATTTTATTCTTTAAAATCATCTCGCCTTCTTCCCCAAGAGAATTAATAAAATCCTGAAACTTTCTGACATTTTTAATGTCGCTCGGTTTTAATTCTCTTATTGTGATTTTCTTACCGTCAAAAACTTTTGTTTTCATGTTTAAAAATATTATTAAAGCCTAAATTTGGCTTACCCAGAAGGGTTTTTTATCTTTTAACCATTTTAAAACGGCCTTTTTAAGAGATTGGGGTAAAACATTTTCTCTGGCTAATTGTTTTTTATCCATCAAGAAAAAGCTCAGGTGATTTTCTTTGCTTTTTGTGCTTATCCTTTTTGCCAAAACCGAAAAAGCCAGATTTATCTCGTGATATCTTTTACCATCTTCAGTAAATAAATGTTCTGAGCCGCCAATAAATTCAATTTTCTTTATGGGCAGATCTAATTCCTCTTTTATCTCCCTGGTTAAAGCCTGCCCCGCATTTTCTCCGAATTCAATATGCCCACCAGGAAAAAAATAATAATATTTTCCTAATTTTTTGCAAACTAAAATTTTCCCCCTATATTGAATAATTCCTCTCACCAATACTTCGACTTCTTTTTTACGATTTTTCATCATCTTTTATTACTCATTTTACTATCTTTTTAAGGCCTAGACAAATAAACCCTGCGCCGCCGAAGGCGGCGCAGGGATATTGTTTGTTGCCATTTTGCAAAAAATAAAATAAAATTAGATAAGAGCTAAATATGAACGCTTTGGATATTCTAAAAGAACGAGGATTCTTTGGACAGTGTTCTGACGAACCAGGATTAAAAAGACTCTTTTCGAGTGAAAAGGTTGTTTTTTACATTGGTTTTGATGCAACTGCTGACAGCCTGCACGTGGGCCACCTTATACCGATTATGGCAATGGCAAACCTCCAAAGAGCAGGCCACATTCCAATTGTTTTGTTGGGGGGCGGAACAACTTTAATCGGAGATCCAAGCGACAGAGCAAAAGAAAGGCCCCTGCTCTCCAATGAGGAGATAAGGAAAAATAATGAGAAATTGCTGGTTCAGTTCAAAAAATTCTTGTCTTTTGAAGGGGGCAAAGGAATGCTTCTGAATAATGCTGACTGGATTTCAAATCTTAAATATGTTGATTTTTTAAGGAACATCGGGAAGCATTTCAGGGTAAATGAGATGATAAAACATGAAGGATACCGCTTGCGCCTTGAAAGGAAAGAAGGGTTATCCTTCCTTGAATTTAACTATCAGCTTCTGCAAGCATATGATTTTTTGACTCTTTTTCAAAAATATAATTGCCAGCTCCAGCTTGGCGGTGCCGATCAGTGGGGAAATATTTTAGCCGGAGTTGATCTTGTCAAAAAGATTCAAGGGAAAAAAGTTTTTACTGTGACCCTTCCGCTTGTGGAAGCCTCTGGCGGCAGAAAAATGGGAAAAACCGAAGCAGGTACCGTCTGGCTTGGCCAGAAAAGAACGTCGCCATATGATCTTTATCAATACTGGATTAATACTGACGATCAGGATGTAATTCGTTTCTTAAAGTTATTCACTTTCCTGCCAATGACAGAGATAAATGGCCTGTCAAAGCTCAGAGGAAAAGAATTAAAGAAAGCAAAAGAAATTTTAGCCTTTGAGGCAACCAAAATAGCGCACGGCGAAGAAGAAGCTAGGAAAGCCCGGATAGCTTCAATAGCCGCTTTTGCAAAAGAAGGCGGGGACTCTTCCGAACTTCCCACAACTTTGATTCCAAAAACAGAGATATCCAGCGGTATTTCAATACTAGATTTTTTAATGAAGGTTAAAGCTGCTTCTTCAAAGAGTGAAGCTTTTCGTCTAATAAATCAAGGTGGTATTTATATAAATAAAAAAAGAGTATCAAAACAGGATACTTTAATAAAAATAGATTCTTTTAAAAATGGTACTCTGCTTTTGCGTAAAGGGAAGAAGCAATATTACCGGGTGGTAATTAAATAGATTTTGCAAAACCCCGCGCCGAAGGCGTGGGGTTTTGCATTTTGAGAATTAGAGATATTTCACTCCCCTATTATCTGAATCTGGGCTTTCCTTTCTCTTGCCTTATCTAACTCAATAAATAGAATTCTCTGCCACTGGCCAAGCTGAATTTCGCCGTTTATTAAATTGAGGGTTATGTTAACCGGCAGATGAATTGCCTTGCAGTGAGAATGGCCGTTAACGCATTCGTCGTCGCACAGATTCACTGTTCTTTTGCTAAAATCATCGTGGCTGTAGCTCAAACCTTGGGGCGCAAGCTCCTTTAGGTGATTTTTGAAATCTTCAATCAGAAGCGGCTCGTTTTCATTAAGAATAACAGCGGCAGTAGTATGGAGCGTTTGAATATTGACTAAGCCATTTTTAATCCCGCTTTCTTTAAGAAAATTTTTAACCTCGTCTGTAATATCAATAAAGTCAAAAAGGCCCTTAGTCTGATATTCAAGCGTTTTATAGGTAGTCTTCATAATATATTATTTTACCATATTTTAAATTATTTTTCTCTAGCAAGAACATAGTCTGCCAAGTCTTTTAAGACGGAATTCCATCTATTTTGCGGTAAAGATTTTAAGCTCTTATTGGCCTCTTCAGCAAAATGCTTCCCCAATTTATAAGCTTTCTCTCTACTGTTAGTCTTATGAATCAGCTTCATTGTATTTTGAATATCTTTTTTATTTATTTTGTTTTTCTTCATTATATTAAAAATTTTCTTTCTGTCGGCTGGCTTTAATTCTTTTAAGGCTAGCAGAATAATAATGTTCCCTTCTTTTCTTTCTTCTATATCTTTCCCAATTTTTTTCTTAAATTTCTTCTCTTCCCCGAAGACATCTAAAATATCATCCGTAATTTGAAATAACATTCCTAAATTAAAACCGTATTTTCTTAAGTATTTTAGTTTTTCTTTTTTCGCCCCTGCTATAATTCCACCCGCCTCGGAGCTAGCCTGAAATAAAGACGCTGTTTTTTTACTGATCATTTCAAAATAATCCTTTTCTCTTATCTTCCGATATCTGTTTTCAACAACATAAGGCTCATTTTCCCTGCCTGCCCTTTCAAATAAGATATCCAAAATCTCTCCTTCAACAATCTTTTTAATAGTTTTTGCAAACAGTTCAGATATTAAAACTGGTTTCTTGGATTTATTTGCAGTTTGAAAAATAGTAGCTGCATAATTTATCCCCACGCATTGAGCGATTGAGTTGCCAAATTTAACCCAGCAGGTAGGATTCCCTCTTCTTGTCAGACCGTTGTCAATCATATCGTCAATAATTAAGGTATAGTTGTGCAAAATTTCCAATCCAGCTGCAGGATATAAAACATCTTTTAATTTTCCGCCCATCATTAGACAGCTCATTATAGCCAAAGCCGGCCTTAGCCTTTTTCCTCCGGTGGAAACTGGATACCTGACTAAAGACCGAGATTTTTTATTGACATTTAAAGTCAAAACCTCTTTAATAACAGGGTTAATAATCTTTGTAAATTTCCTAAGGGTTGAAATTAATTTTTTTTGTCCGCTGTCCATTTTAAATTACTCTATAATTTATCTTTCTTAAATCAATTTTTAGCCAAGGAGTATACTTTTTAGAATCTTGTCTAATATCTTTTTTAAGCTCTTTTAAGTTTATCCATCGCCAGTCCACTATTTCTTTAGAGTTGGGTTTAATTTCTGGACTATTATATTTTCCTATCAATAAGGCACAAATTTCATTTTCGGAACCAATGTTTCTATACCGTGCCTGGTAGAAAAATTTATCAACCAGTTTAAGTTTACAGGAAAAGCCTAACTCCTTTTTTAATCTTTTCTGGCCAGCTACCTTATAGCTCTCGCCTTTCAGAGGATGACTAGAGCAGGAATTGTCCCAAAAAAGAGGCCAAAGTTTTTTAAATCTGCTCCTCTTAGTAAGCAGCAATTCCCTTCTTTTATTAAAAATTAAAATAGAAAATGCCCGATGCAAGATTCCCCTGCCCTGATGACACTTTTCCTTTGATTCAGCGCCGATAATCCTGTCTTTTTTATCCACAACTAACAATTTTTCTGCCATACTTTTTTATTTTAACAATTTTAGGATCAAATTAAAAGAGACACTTTTTGGATTATTAAATTCAAAAAAATCAGGTTTTCCTTAAAAATCTAGAAATTTGAATTAGAAACTAACCCTGAGGTTCTTTTGTGGCCTTTCCCCTCTTTCTGCCTACTAGAAAATAGACTACCCCAATAATCACTGCTATTGACACGATTATGCCGACTACCGAAGTAATGATTTCTTTCATCTAGCTTTCTAGTCTAGATTCAGCCCTAAGACCGAATTTAGACAAAGTTAAAAATATTAAAATTAATATTTATTTTGTCTTATTTTTGTTAAGAAAGGTGTTAACTAAATCGTAAATGTCACCCGCCCCCATAACTAGAATAACGTCATCTGACTTTAATTTTCCCCTCAGAAATGCTGGTATTTTTTTAAAATTAGCAATAAAATTGACTTTTTTCCCTGTCTTTTTTATTGCCTCAGCTAATTTTCGGGAACTAACCCTTTCCGAAATTTTCCTTGTTTCTCTGCCAGCAACATCATATATATTGGTCAAAATAATTTCATCTGCCAAGTCAAAAGCTGAAATAAATTCATTAAATAGATAATAAGTTCTTTGATGTTGGTGCGGCTGAAAAATTGCCCAGATTTTTCTCCTTTTGAATTTTTCTCGGGTTGCCGCCAAGGTAGCTCTAATTTCGGTGGGGTGATGGGCATAATCTGAGATTAAAACACAAGGTTTATTATTAAAACGCAGAGTAAAAATCTCAAAGCGGCGCCAAGTTCCTTTATATTTTGATAGAGCCTTATAAGTAATTTTATCTGGAATTCTTAAAATTCTGGCCACCGCTAAGGCAGCTAGAGCATTGGAAATGTTATGAGTACCAGGAATTTTTAATATTTTTTTAATTTTTCTTGCCTCTTTCTGGTTTAGGGAATAATTTCTGATTCTAAATTTCGATTTTTCTCTTTGAGCAATTAATTTCAGGATATTTTTATCATCTTTATTAGCTACTAATACTCCATTTTGCGGCAAATGGCTAATATATTTTTTAAAAGTCCTCAAAATATGATTTAAATCCCGGTAATAATCGAGGTGTTCTTTTTCAATGCTAATTAATACAATAATGTTTGGCCAATATTTTAAGAAAGAACCTCCCCATTCATCAGCTTCAATGACTAAATATTTGGAATCCCCTCCTCTAAAATTTGACGAACCGAACTCCTTAACTTTTGTACCAATAATCACTGTGGGATCTAGGCCGGCTTTTTCCAGTATCAAAGCTACCATGGCTGTTGTTGTGCTTTTGCCGTGGGTGCCAGAAACTGCAATTGTAAAATATTTTTTAGTTAATTCCCCCACAGCCTCAGGATAACTCTGACATTTTATTTTCAGCTTTTTTGCCGCAAGCAATTCAGGATTATTTTTCTGGACAGCCGGGCTATAAATAACTAATTTAGCATCTTGGGGCAGGTTTTTGGTCGTGTGTTTTCCGGTAATAATCTTTGCCCCCAATTTCTTTAAATTTTCAGTTATTTCAGATTGAGCCAAGTCTGAACCAAAAACCTTCCAGTTTTCCTTTAAATAATGTTGAGCTAAGGCAGAAACTCCAATACCGCCTATACCTACAAAATGAATCTTCTTCATCAGTCTTTTTATTCTAAATTTATTGATTCTAAAATAAAATAATCTGGCCCGCCTGGTTTTAATTGACTTTCCATTATTTCAATTGAATTTACTGGACAGACTAGATTGATACTCTCTTCAATATCTGGTCTTTTTTTAAGTTGTCGCCATTCAAAAGTTTTTATTCTGCCTAAGGTAATATGCAGTTTAAATTCACGGATTTCCTTCTCTGATTGGGCAACCAGCAATTCTTTTTCTAAATCGTGTTGTAGAACGGCTAAATCTCTATTTTTTTCGCCTTCTACCCAGAACATTCGAGGAGCTTTATCGGGCGGGCCAAGGCAAATTCTATTAAAATTTATTGAAAAAGGATGGTGTCCTTCAGTCCCTCTTCTGCTCTTTTCTAAAATATCCAAAACTTCAGAATCCCCGACATAACCGATAAAAGCCAGGGTTAAATGGAGGTTTTCTTTTTTTGTCCATCTTACCGGAAGTTCAGCCCATTTTCTTTGATAAAAAATAAGGTCTTTTTTAAAATCTGCTGGAAAATTAATAGCAATAAAAATTCTATGCTTTAGCATGATTCTGATTGTAAAATATCATAAAAATAGCTAAAATTAAAGTATGAAAGAGGCCTTATTGTATAAAAAATTGAAGGGTGGAAAAGTTCAGTGTAAAAATTGTGCCCATTATTGTGTAATTTTGCCGGGTAAGCGAGGAATTTGTGCAGTCAGGGAAAATAAAAGTAGTAAACTTTATGCTCTAAATTATGGGAAGGCAATCGCCTGCCACATAGATCCCATTGAGAAGAAGCCTCTTTTCCATTTTCTGCCAGGAAGTTATTCTTTATCTGTTGCAACTGTCGGTTGCAATTTTTCCTGCAGATGGTGCCAGAATTCCGATATCTCCCAAAAGCCCCGATTGACTAAAGAAATAATTGGTCAAAATTTGCCAGTTAAAGAAATTGTTAAAATGGCGAAGGAAAATGATCTACCCAGTATTTCTTATACCTACACTGAACCGACGATTTTTCTGGAATATGCCCTAGATGCTATGAAATTAGCAAAAAAAGAAGGACTAAAAAATAATTGGGTTACTAATGGCTTCCTTTCAAAAGAAGCGTTAGAGGCAATCTCGCCCTATTTGGATGCAGCCAATGTTGATTTAAAGGGATTTTCAGATGATTTTTATCAGGAGTATTGTGGAGGCAGGCTTCAGCCTGTTTTAGATACTTTAATCAGAATGAAAAAAAATAAAATTTGGGTTGAAATTACAACTTTAATTATTCCTACATTAAACGATAAAGAAAAATGGTTTGAGGGTATTGCCAAGTTCATTAAAAAGGAATTAGGTACAGAAACTCCCTGGCATGTTACTCAATTTTCAGGAACTATTTCTTGGCAGATGAAAAACCTTCCCGATACTCCCGTTGAAACACTGGAGAAGGCTTATAAAATCGGAAAGAAAGAGGGATTAAAATATGTTTATACTGGTAATGTTTCCGGTCTACCCTCAGAAGATACCTTTTGCCCAAAATGCGGAAATTTAGTTATTGACCGTACAAATTACACAATTCACCGTTACGACAAAAATGGCAGGTGCCCAAAATGCAACCGACCGCTAGATTTAATTTTAAGTTAAAATGTACGATCCGATAAAGCCCTACAAAAAAGATATCTCAGAATTAATTAAACAAACTTGGCAAACTCCTTATGTTTCTATTGAAGAAGGTATCTATCCATCATTAGAAAGAAAATTCCTTGGCCTCGAAATAGATCATACCGATGGTATTGGAACAAAGGGGTTTTACCACTGGCAAGAAGGAACTCTTAAAGAAGCTGTTTTAGACGCCTTAGCAATGAACTTAAATGATTTAGCAATTGTTGGGGCAGTACCATATAAATTACAAGATCATATTTTAGTCCCAGAAGAAGACGAAAGGATCATCAAGATTATCAAGTTCCTCGTAGATGAATGTAAAAAAAGAACGATTGCAATTACTGGTGGGGAAATTTCATTTCAAAAGAATATCAACGGACTAGACATAAGTTTGACCGTTTCTGGGTTTATTGAGAACCGCAGATCAAATAAATTTAAGGCTGGGGATGTTCTGCTTGGGATTGAGAGTAGCGGTTTGCATTCAAATGGTTTTACAAAAGTAAGAGAAATTTTTGGATCAGAAATAAAGCCTGAATTTACTATTCCAACAAATATCTATTTAGATACAATTATCGACTTAAATAAAAGGTTTGACATTCATGGAATGTGTCATATTACAGGGGGAGCATACACCAAGCTAAAAGAATTATTAAATGAATGTGATGCGGTAATAAGGAGAAGCCACAGTTTGAAACCACATAAAATATTCCACGAATTGCATGAAAGAGGTGTTTTAGACGAAGAAATGTATAAAACATTCAATTGTGGAGTAGGATTTATCTTGTCAATAGCACAAAAAGATGTTGAAGGAATTTTGAGGAATATAAGAGATTTCAAGGCTGATATCATCGGAAAAGTGATTACCGGAAATAGAAAGGTAATAATTGAATCTAATTTTAGTAATAGAGAATTGATTTTTTAAAATATGTTAGTTTTTGCTTCAATTTGCCCTCATCCGCCAATAATCATTCCGACTATAGGTAGACCTAGCGATCTCAAGAAAGTTGAAAAAACCATCGAGGGGATGCAGAGATTAGCTGGAATTTTTGCCGATACGAACCCACAGACTATTTTGATTATTTCTCCCCATGCGCCATTTGATCTTAAAGCATTTTCAATTATAAACTCGCCGGTTTTGGCTGGTCATTTTTATAATTTTGGCGATTTTAAAACTGAACTCCTTTTTAAAAATGATCGCGGTATTGTTAAGTTAATCACCGATGAGGCAGAAAAAGATAAAATCCCCCTCAGAGTTCTTGATTCAAAAGAATTAGACCACGGAGTTCTGGTTCCAATCTTTTATCTCTATCAAAAATTGCCAAAAATTAAAATCATTCCACTGGCCTATTCTTATCTAAACCTGGAAACTCATTTTAAATTTGGTGAAATGCTTCAAAGAATAATAAGTAAGAAAGGAAAGACGAAATTTGGGATTATTGCATCAGGCGATCTCTCACATCGACTTACTCCTGATGCTCCGGCTGGATGCAGTATTCGTGGCAAAGAATTTGACGATCTACTGATTGATTTATTGAGGGAAAAAGATATTAAAGGAATTTTAAATATGGAGCCAGATTTAGTTGAGGAAGCTGGCGAATGCGGTTATCGTTCAATTGTTATATTGCTTGGAGCTTTACAAGGCCTTAATTGGCGGCCAGAAATCCTATCTTATGAAGGTCCTTTTGGAGTGGGATATTTAACAATGAATTTTAAGTTATGAGTCCCTGTGTTTTTTTGGCAAAATCGGCGGTTGAAAGCTTTATTAAAGACGGGGAAATAATATCTCCGCCAGACGACTTACCAAAAGAATTTCTGGAGAGAAAATCCGGTACTTTTGTTACAATTGAGAGAAGGGGGAATTTAAGAGGCTGTGTTGGGACCTATCTGCCGAGCAAAGAAAACATTGCTGCAGAAATTATTCAGAACGCAATATCGGCTGCCACCCACGACTACCGTTTCGGCCCTGTCGAAGAAACAGAATTGCCAGAGCTTTCTTATAAGATTTATATTTTATCAGAACCTAAACCTGTAAAAGATATTTCTAAATTAAATCCCAAAAAATTTGGCATAATAGTAAAAAGTCAAGGTTTTTCGTCTACTGATATAATATTTAATCCTGCTCCCAGACCTTATCAAAAAACAGGAATTTTATTACCGGATTTGAAAGAGATTGACACAGTCGAGAAACAGATTTCCATTGCCTGCCAAAAAGGAGGAATAGACCAAAATTCAGAAAAAATTATTATTTATAGGTTTACAGTCAAAAAATATACTTAGATTTTCAAAATGGCAAAAGCTAAAAAACCAAAACCAAAAATTAGAAGTAAGAAGCAGAAAAAGAGAAAAGAGATTGAAGAAACCGCAATTCAGCAAATTGTAAACCATTATTTTTATACTAAGGGTTTAAGTCTGGAGAAAATCAAGGAAAGTGCAAAAAAGAAAAAGATAATTTATTCACGGTTTACCAGACCCGCAAAACAATTACTTGAATTAGCAGGTTCAGTCAGAAAGGCAAAAAAGGCGATTGATAAGGTGGCTGATTGGGCAAAATCAAGAGGGTTAGACTATGCTATTGAGACCGTTTTTAAAAAATGGCTGGAATTAGACAGGCTGAAACCTAAAGAAATTGTAAAAAAGCCTTATTTCCAGGGAAATCCAATGATCTGGTCAGAAACAAAAAAGAAATGGTATGTTATTGATGAGAAAGGAGATTGGCTAGAATTTGCCGGAAAAGAGGCAGAAATTGAATGGCGAATTATAAAATAAAAAATAAATATAATAATGACATCAAAACCTAAAATAATTTTTGCAGGGACGCCGAAATTTGGGCAGACTATCTTAGAAAGGCTTATTAAGTACATGCCTTCTTTTACTCTGTCGCCGTATATGCCCTCTTTTGTCCTCTCCTCCCGGGGACCTTTTCAGCCATTTTTAGTTATTACTGCCCCTGACAAACCAGTAGGAAGAAAAAAGATTCTGACTCCCCCACCGGTAAAAATTCTGGCAGAACGATATAGAATTCCGGTTTTACAGCCAGAAAAGATTAATAATTATAAATTTACAATTGAAAGCCATGAACCGGATTTAATAATTGTTGCTGCTTATGGTCAGATTTTGCCAAAAGAAATCTTAGAAATTCCAAAGTATGGTTGTTTAAACGTCCATCCTTCATTATTACCCCGTTGGCGAGGTGCTTCTCCCATCCAATATGCAATCCTGGAGGGCGATGCCGAGGCTGGAGTATCAATAATCTTAATGGACGAAAAAATAGATCATGGTTCTATCGTAAGTCTTAAAAAATTAAATGAGGAAAATGTAAAATGGACCCATGCAGAATTAGAAGATAAATTGGCAGATCTTGGAGCAAAATTACTGATAGAGACTATCCCAAAGTGGCTGAAAGGAGAAATTAAACCCCAGCCGCAAGACGAATCACAGGCTACCTATACAAAAATTTTGGAGCGAGATGATGGAAAAATCGATTGGAGGAAATCAGCTGACGAAATTGAGAGACAGGTCAGGGCATTCAATCCTTGGCCAGGAAGCTTTTGCTTTTTATCACAAAAAGGTAAAGATCTAAGGCTAAAAATCTTAAAAGTAGGTATCTCCCTCCAGAAAACGCACGGTCCCTTTGGTATTCGTGGAAAAACCTTTCTTGCCCCAAATAATAGAATCGCAGTTCAAACAGGAAGGGATTTTTTGATAATTGAGGAATTACAGTTAGAAGGTAAAAAATCAATGACCTCGGAAGAATTCTTAGAACATTATCCTAATTTTATCGGCCAAATATTAGAATAAAATATATGCTGACCCACAACGACCTAAAAAAGGGAGCGGAAATTATCATTGATGACCAACCTTATGAAATTTTAGAAGCAAATCCCTTGAAGATGGCTCAACGACGAGTAGTAATCCAAAGTAAAATAAAAAATTTAATTACGGGCAATGTTTTATCTCGAAATTTTCATCAGGGAGATACTTTTGAGGAAGCTAGATTACTAAAAAGTGAGGTAAAATTTTTATATTTACATCGCAATCAATATTTTTTTGCTGAACTTAAAAATCCTAGTAAAAGATTTTCTTTGGATTCAGAGCAAATCGGCTCAGAAGTCCAGTTCTTAAAACCGGGCCAGATTGTAGAGGGAATAATTTTTCAGGAAAAAGTGATTAATATTTCTTTACCGATAAAAATTCAATTAAAGGTAACCGAAGCCCCACCAGGCGTGAAAGGAGATAGATCTCAGTCTGGTACAAAACAGATCACTTTAGAAACAGGGGCTAAAATAAATGCCCCCTTATTTATTGAAGAGGGGAATATTATTGAAGTAAATACCAACAGCGGCGAATACGTGAGGAGAATCGAATAAAATATTACTTCGTCATCTTAAAATCCTTACCAAATAACTGATTAACAATTTCTTTCTTATCCTCCCTAGCAAGCATCTTAATTTTCTCTTTTTGCAGCTGGCCAACTAAATCTGTTATTGATTTCTGAGAATTTTCCCATACCTCTAAAATCTCGTAGGAATTATCATCTCCGGCAATTCTGTTTATAGAAATTTTCCCACAGCTGGTGCATTTGTGAACCAGCATAAGCTCACCCTGTTTTAATCTTCCCCACTTATCTTTTCCTTCTTGCTTGAATGTCAGGGCAATCGGTTTCATACCAGCCTTACAATTTGATTTTCTGTCACCAGCTTTTCTTAAATCTAAATGTTTTGACCATAGACAAAATGGACAATGATTCCGATTTTCTGTACCAATCAGTTTTGGCAACGGAGCTAACCGACCGCAATTGCTACACAAGAAGACTTCTTTATCGTCTAGATTATTTATTTTTTCCATAATTTTTCAAATTATCATTTCCCCTAATAAACTATTTACACAATCCATAGAAGAATCATTTAAAATTATTACATCATAGTTACGCTTATAATATTCTAAGTTTTCCTCTATATTCTCATTTAGAAATCCTATTTTAATTAAATTGTCATAATCAAAACCCTCTACCATCCCCACATCATCTAAATTGTCGCCAAGTAATATAATATTTCTCCTATCTTTTATAACCCTAAAAATTTTAGGAAAGTTTTGAACTAATGTTTCATCTTTATTGCCACCGTGAACAATTGGTTGTTTTACAGCAACAACTTTCCCGTTTTCATCCCATTCAAATGAATTAGAAATTATATAAATATTACTATATAATTTTCCTTCTTGTTTTAATCTTTGAGAAATTGATTCTTGCCCCAAAGCCGCAGAAGACATAATGACCAAGGGAATATTATTATCTTTTAAAAAATTCGCTAACTCCGAAAATCCATCTCTAAATTTAATCTTGCCAGATTTTACTACTTTTTCTATATCTTTTCTATTTAATCCCGATTTAATCAAAAGCCCAAAATGCATAATCCACCACTCGGCCATTAACCTCTTTTTTTCCTCTCTTGGAATATTTGGGTCTTTCTCTAAAGGATGGTATTTATCATAAAATTCTTGGGCTTTATGGGCATAATCTGGAGTTAAATAATTCCCGTCTCTCAAAACTGAGGCAACAGAAGGAACTTCTTTATCATCTACAAAAGCTCTAGTTAGAGTTCTATCAAAATCAGCCAAAATATGAACTTTGTCCAAACCGCCCTCTTGAAACCTTTTTTCTGTCTCTTTAAGTCTTTCTTCATTTGAAATTATTATATTTTCCATTTTTTATTCGCTAAATGATTCAAATTTATTTGGCATAATTTTAATTTAAGATTATTTAAATATACCAAAAAAAACCGCCTTCTTGGCGCTTTTTTAGTTTCTGAAATGATAAAAATCTATTTAACTTCAAAAGGTAAAATAGCAACCAAGATATCGTCAATATAAAGCCTCATTTCATATCTACCGGTAGAATATCTTAAATCTTCGCACCCGACGGACCCGCCCTGTTTCAATGCTTGAGGAAAAGTACTTCTTGGCTGGATAATCTGGCCGGTATCAATATTATAGACTTCACTTCCAAAACTGTTTGCGGGAATATCTTTTTTCATCGATAAGCTTTGGCAGAATTGTTCTCCGGCAGCAAAGGTGGTTGTCTTTATGATACCGAAGGGATCAAACTTTGATCCGGCCGGAAGTTTGGCCAAATAAGCTTCTTTGAGATACTCGTTGAATTTTTCCGTATTCGGTCTTTCAAAAAGCGTTTCATTCTCTCCTTTTTCCATAACTCCAAAATATTTGGTAATTCCAAGAGACGGCGGAGTGGCCATTGACTCCCCCTTATTTCTATCAGCATAATTTACTAATATAGCTTCCCCATTAATCAAAACATTTTGCGGGGCTATTCTGTCTCCAAGTAAAATTCCGTTTGTACCAACGGTTTTTCCGTTTTTGCTGTTATATACGGCCGCTGCCGCATAATAAAATGTTCCGCTGCCTCCCGAATTCTGGGTAAGAATTAGTGCAGCATCTTCTACTCCATCATTATTAAGGTCGCCCTTGGTAGGAATTCCAAATACTATGGTTTTTAATTTTGATGCTGATCCGGGAACGATTTCTTGTTCCGTCTTTCCATCAATTAAAGTAATCGATTTTCCTTCAATTATATAAGTGGTATTTAGCGGATCAATCACAATTTTCTGTTCGGGTTTTTCTTCTGGAATATTGCCTGCAGGCGCATTTGTAGAAGGTTTGTTTAACATTGATTTATAAACAAAAAATCCTCCTGCTAATACAATCGCTAATACAACGACAATTAAAATAATTTTTTTAGACATATCTATTATTATGATTATTATTTTACTGAAACCTTTTCCTTATTATACCAAAAAACCGCCTAATTGGCGATTAGGTGGAGTATGGTAGCTGGGCGGATGGGACGATTTTCGAACCTGCCTTAGTCAATTCCCCAAAATTTCTTTTCAATTTTATCGTCTGGTCCAATAAATTTTAATTGTAAGAAATCCTTAAGGTCGCTTATGAAATCCCCAAAACCAAAAAAGAACGCCAATAATCCTAAGGGTTCTTTATGAAAAATTAAACCAACAACCATCAAAATGAAACCATAAATCCAATGATGAATTGCCCATTTGGGATTTTTCAGCCAATCATTCAGATAACGGTGACCCAACCTTCCAATAAGATAGCCAATAAAGGTTGCAGTAAGGTAAACAAAGAAATACGATGGCATTTTTGTTTGTTATATATTTAATTTATTCTACCAAAAAACCGCCTTCTTGGCGATTAGTTAAACTTAATTGGCTGCGGGCATTGGACGATGTTCGGACCTGTCTGGTCGTCTAGCGGACGAGATTAGAAGCTGTTTGATAATTTAAAGGCCGAACGTTTTAGAAAATTAACCAAGCGTAACATTCGGAAGAGCAACAGCAAGAAAAATATTTGGTAGGCAAAGCAATAAAGAAATTATACACAATAATATTCCTAATATAGCCCAGTTTCTTTTTGTAGACGATAATCCTTTCCTACCTAAAATTAACCCCCATACTGCAATTATAAGTATAAAGAAGAAGTAAAGTAATATTCCCCACCTCGCTATTATTCTAGGGAAGTAAAGCAACAAATCCCACGGATTCATTAAAGGGGAGCGGCGGTATATCGGGGACAACAATAGTAAGGCAATAACCGCTAATACAAACGAAGCAATAGCTTTCCATTTCGGGTCAGGTTTTGGTTGTTGAGTGTTGTCCATAATTATTTAGGTTTAGTTATTAAGCGTTTAATCTTTGTGATGATGGAATAGATGAGGCAAGCAAGAAAATACCAGTAAAATATTAAAATCCTAGGATGGAAGAGAAAAATCGGAAGAATAGTTGATAGCGGTGAGGCAAGAACCAGAGTATTATCCAGCTAAAAACTACAACCCCACACAGCAATATTCCTACAATGGCGAAAATCTTTTTCGATGATCTTAACCCTATTATCCCTAATATTAGTCCAATCAGTCCAGTTATAATACTTAATATCATAAGGGGAAACGCAATATAGAAACCCCACATCATTTGGGTTGAGGTTTCCGCACCCGAAGGACGCAAACTTATTAGTCGAGGCGCTATTAAGCTAATGATTCCCAACACAAACGAAACAATGGCAAATCCTCTACGGTCAGGTTTTGGTTGTTGAGTGTTATTCATATTAAATTATTATACCCCCTTCCCCGCAAAACAAAAACCCGAGATATCCACTCTCGGGTGAAAATGCTGCGGGCAGTGGACGATGTTAGAACTTGTTTGACACGCATTTAGAATACAAAAGAGCCCACCGAAGTGAACCCTTGAGCTATAAGCCCTTTAGGGCGTGGATCCTATGATGATAGATCCGCCCCAACGACGAGAAGGAGTCCGATTACGAACATGAGAAAAAATCTTTTTGGACCCTTTATCTTTTTGTCAAGATTCTCGAATAGCAAGGCCAGTCCAATGACTATTATAACAAAGCCTAGAACGTTCACCTCTTCTGTCCTTTCTTGACTTCTAGTCTGCTCAATTTCATTTATATTATACACCCATACTTAATTTTGTCAATCGCTACTCTCCAAAACAAAAACCCGAGATATCCACTCTCGGGTGTTAGCTGCGGGCAGTGGACGATGTTAGAACCTGTTTAATGGGTAATTTAGCTTAAAATTCATTGCCCACTCCCGCTACTCACTATATATCTGCCATAGAACTACAGATCTGCTGTAAATAAAAGGGGGCTGTCCGAGACAACCCTTATACTACGAATCCGTGGCTTACCAAGAAACTACAAGATGGTAATCCCACCCATCAGCCACATTAGCGACACGAACTATTTCCGCCTGCAAACCGTTTCTCTCGCAGTATTCCATAAACATTCTTGCTGCGTCCATTTGTTCAGGCGCAACAAGACTTCCTCCTATAAATACACGGTTTTCTCCTTCTTGAAATGCTTTTTCAAGAAGAGCTGGGAGTCTATTTCTATAATCCCTGTAAATAGATCTTACTAATCTCTCTGTTCGCCTTTTTTGTTCATCTTCTGCCAGAGTTCTTACTCTTGCTCTTTCTTCCTCTATACGGTCTTTATTCTGTTTAGTTACTTCTCTCAAATGAGCTACGTCAATTACTTTTCTTGGCATGGCTCCGTTCCTCCCTCCTAATTGTAAATGGTTCTATAGTTAGATTATAAAATCTCTATCATAAGTCAAGCCCGAAATCAAAAAACCGCCTTCTTGGCGATTTTGTAAACTTAATTTGCTGGGCGGATGGGACGATTTTCGAACCTTTAGGTGGGAAGAGTTATTCAGGTATCCAGAGATAGTGTTAAGCCAAATAAAGGAGCTTACTGGAAGATGTTAGGATCTGTTTAATGGGAAATTAGCTTGAAATCAAAACTTGTTCGTCTGGTATTAAAAACATATTTACCAAAAAATGACCCAGGAAACCGATGGAAGAATTGTTGTTATTGACGATAATCCTATAACGAGCTAAGTCTTCCCATAAATTATCTGCAGAATATAGACTACTGTTTAGTTTGTTAAAAAAATCACTCTTTTGACTAAAAACATCAGCAAAAGCTAATTTAATATCCTCTTTCGAGTTTGAGATAGCATCATATAATTTTCGTTGGGGATCTATAATAATTTTTAACCTATAGCGAGATATTAAATCATAAACACTTTTCACATCTAATTTTTCTAATAAATCTAATCCTATCTGACAATATGTGTTTAAAAATTGCCTACCTCTCAGATCATCTATGTCCGGATAGCCACTGCCAAAAAGTGAACCGAGAGGAAACTTTTTAGGAGCTTCGTTATTGTCGTTATAGTTTGAAATTTTTCTAAACTTTTCTTCAACGATCAATTTATTTTTATCCGCAACAAAATAAGTAACCCGTAAACTATTTTTCACATCCGCACTATTTATTCGATTTATGTAAAAACCTGTTATTAACGATTTGGATTCGAACTCTCTTAATTTTTTCTTAATTGTATTTAAAAGAGAAAAGTATTCGTCAAAAAATTCACTTTCGTTTTTATATAGAATCGGGAAAAAGGCTTTTCCTAATAAATCGTAAGATGTAAGATTTTTCATGAAATAAATTGACTGCGGGTGTTGGACGATGTTAGAACCTACCTCAGATAGAAATTAGAATTAGTCCTGCTACAATTCCAACCATGCCAAAAACTTGGTTTAAAACCATTCTCTCTTTTAAGAATATCCTCGCTAATAATATGGTCACCAGTGGAAATGAGGCGGCAACGGAGGCAATAATTGAAACGTACTCTCCTCTTACTCCAGAACTATAACCAAAGAAGGCTACTATATCCAAAAAACCAATTAAAAAAAGTAAGGCCAGGAGAGATGGCTGAAAATTTATTCGGAGTGATTGTTTGCTAAACAATATATAAATAACCAAAAATAACAAACCAAAAAACTTAAGAGCAAATACTGGAAAAAACCAACCAAGAGTTTTACTTGCAGGAACAATTAGGAATAAAGAAATACCCCAAGCGATCATAGCAATTAATCCTTCTTTTACGCCTGTAAGGAAAACAAATTTTTTAATTTGCAAGAGTTCTTTTAAGTTTACGGAAACTAATATAATACCTAAGATTATTAAGGCAATGGCTACAATTTGATTGATGGCTAAAACTTCTTTGAAAAATGTGACACTTAAAACAACGGTTACCATTGCCCAGGAGGCTCCAATAGGACTTACCAACGAAACCTGTCCCCCTATAAATCCTTTATAAAAAGCTAAAGTTCCTACCAAGAATAAAAATCCAGCAGGTATAAGAAAAATGAGAAACTTTAGTATTTCATTAATATTAAATGTTGGTAACTTTATAACAAAATAAACTAAAGTAATTAAAAGGAAGGCTAATTGTGTCCAAAAATAAGTTAAAACATGGCCAATTTGGCGAGAGGACTTAGCAGCTAAAAAGTCCGATGTTCCCCACCCAAACATGCTTAATAGTCCCGAAAAAATACCCATATTTTCTTATTCTATGAAAAAACCACCTTTTCGATAGTTATTTTATTATGGAAGAAGCCGTGAAGTACCAAACGGTTATATATCACCCTTGTATGATTTGTTATAATTTTTCTTTAAAATTGTAGCTGTTCTCTTTAAGTAAACGAAGTATCTCTTTTACATGATCGTATCCTGTTGTTTCTAAACTAACTTCTATAATTGCTTTATCAATCGGTAGATTTCTTTCAAGTCGATTGTGAGAAATCTGAAGTATATTTGCTTTTGCTTCGCCAAATAAATCAGCGAGTTTTCCGAGTGAGCCTGGAGTATCAGGAAGCTCTATTTCTAAACGGATAAATCTACCACTTCTTGCTAATCCTTTTTCGATAATTTTATCGAGCATATTCACATCTATATTTCCACCACTTACTATCAAAGATATTTTTCTTCCTGATAATTGATCTTTTTTCTTTAGAAAACCTGCTAAAGAAACTGCGCCAGCGCCTTCTGTAATAATTCGTTCTCTTTCTATCAGAAACAAGATGGCTTGAGCAATTTCACTTTCGTTGACGGTTATTATATCGTCTATGTATTTTTGTATTATCTGAAAGGTAAGTTCGCCTGGTTTTCGGACTGCGATACCGTCAGCTATTGTATAACTGCATTCGGTCTCAACAATTCTTCCTTTCTTTCGAGAAGAAAACATCGAAGGAGCGTTCTCTGCTTGAACTCCTATAATTTTTATATTACGATTATTTTCTTTAATAGCTATAGAAATACCTGCGGCTAATCCCCCGCCACCTATAGGTACAAAAATAGCGTCTAATTCGGGGCTATTTTCTATAATTTCAAGCCCTATAGTTCCTTGACCCGCAATAACTTCGGGGCTATCAAATGGATGTATAAAAATGGCTCCGGTCTCGCTCTCTAAATCCTTTGCATGCTGGAGAGCCTCGTCAAAGTTTTTTCCTTTTAAGATTACTTTAGCACCATAATCTTTAGTAGTAAAAACTTTAGTTATGGGTGTTCCTTCAGGCATTACAATTGTTGCTTTTATACCTAAAAGACGTGCCGCTAAAGATACTCCTTGGGCATGATTCCCCGCTGACGCAGCAATAACTCCTTTAGAAATTACCTCTTTTTTATCAGATTCTGTCAAACTATAAAGTTTATTGTAAGCCCCTCTAAGCTTAAATGAGCCAGTCCTTTGAAGGTTTTCAAGCTTCATATATACGTCCGCTCCAGAAATTTCTTTAAGGCAGTAAGAATAAAGAACGGGAGTAATACGAGATACTCCTTTTAATCTATTTCTTGCGTTGTTGATGTCTTTTAAAGAAATTGAGTTCATTTCACTATTTTAATAATGCCACGTATACTTAAGAAAAACAAGAAATCAAAAAATCGCCTTCTTGGCGACTAGTTGGAGTAAGACACACAATAAAACCCCACTAATGAATGGAGTATGATAGCTGGGGGGATGGGACGATTTTCGAACCTTTAGGTGGGCTAATTCTATTGATAATCCTGAGAAATGGTTGGACGATGTTAGAACCTGTTTGATCGCTCTAAATAATCCCCTTTCCTGTGTTAATCAGAATAATTTTATCTTTCTTATTAAATTTTATCTTTGACAAAGCTGCGAACACTACAGCACTCGATGGTTCACAATCAATAGCACCTTTAAATCCCTCATAAGTTCTTTTAATCTCGTCCTCGTCTAATTCAATATACTGATGGCCTTCTTTCACAATAGCCTCAATTTTTGATTTGTATGGTGTCCAAGGCGTCCATAGTTTATCCGCATAACTATACCATTTTTGCTTCACGCCAACACCAATAAGTTTTGTTTTAAGTTTATATTTATTGATACCGCTATATAGTCCTACAAGCCCTTCTCCGCTGCCAACGGGAATTATTACATAATCTGGATTTTCTTTTTTTATTTCTTGGATGATACTTTCATATACTTCGTGATACCCGTTAGTAACATCCCATATTACCTCTTCATCATTTTCTCTTGCTAAAGATATCACTTGCTCGGGTTTAAGTATATTTTTGGACAGGTCAACTTCAATAAGTTTATAGGTAACTTCCTGTAATTTTTTCTTTGTTGAATTTCTGAATGATTTATCAATAAGGCAGACTACTTTAATATTCGTCCCCTCTGCGAATTTAGATAAGCTATAACCAGCATTGCCTGCGGTTATTATGGCCAATTTGCCTATATGCTTATCTATCGCCTTCTTTATAATAAATTCACTAATCCTGTCCTTGAAAGTCCCAAAAGGATTCTTACTCTCGTCTTTAATTAAAATATTATCTAAATTAAATCTTTCACAAAGAGAATCAATTTTTATTAATGGAGTATTCCCTGACTTATATTTTAATTTCATATTTTATCATTCTACCAAAAAACCGTCCCAATAAAAAGGCGATTTTGTCGGCTAGTGGTCCCGAAAATTTTTTTCTAAGTTAGTAACATTTTTATCTTTCCATGCTATCATTAATATATAGACATAAAAAGGTCGTAGAAAATAATATAGTTAAAAATTATAAAAATATGATGCACGAAAATTACGGCGAAAAAGGAGAACACGAGGAATGTGGTTGTGGATGCCATCACATGCATGGACCGATGAAAAAGGAATTTAAGTTAGCCAAGTTAGAGAAAAAAGAAAAGATGCTAAAAGCAGAATTAGAATTTATTGATAAAATGAAAGAAATGATAAAAAAAATGCCAGAAGACGAAAAATAGAATATACTACAAATTCCAATTTAAAACGCCCTTCAAGGGTGTTTTATTTTTCTTCTTTTTGCATCTACCAAAAAACCGCCTTCTTGGCGATTTCGTTAGCTGGGCGGATGGGACGATTTTCGAACCTTTAGGTGGGTTAATTCTATTGATAACCCTGGAAGATGGCTAGACGATGTTAAAATCTGTTTTGGCTCCTTAGTTATTTAACTTCTTCCTCTATCCACCAAAGTTCATTACCTTTTTTGACCCCATAAACCAAGGATTTACTATCTGGGCCAAAATAAAGAGAAGGGCCAGAAATTTGTCCATCAATTATCTTTTCTTTTCCATCCACAACAATGAATTCTTTCGGGTTATCTCCAAACTCAGAAGCAGTATAAGTAAGGTGTTTGCTGTCGGGAGAAAAAACGGGAAAACTAACCCTAGAATAACTCTTAGTGCTTTTACCATTAAGCTCTACGGATTCTCCCCACTGGGCTTCCATATTGCAAGCTAATTGCTGATCGTCTGGACTGAATGTGCAACTATAATAGCTAGAGTGGGTTGACTGACTCCCAAATTCAAATTCAGGTTTGGCAACTGTCTTCCCGGTTTTGAGATCATAGATATCAATGCCTCCACCTAAAACTAAATAATTGCTATCAGGGCTAAAAGCAAAAGGGCAGCCACATAATTCTGTATTCTCATTACCGTCAATCACTAAAAGACATTTTCCTTTTTCCTCCGCACTATAAGCAAAATGTTCATCGTTCGAGCTGAAAAGTAAACATTCAACTCTGTCATATTCTTTCCCCTCTTCTCCATTTAAAACTACGAGCTCTCCTTTTCCAAAGATAGCCGCTCTATAGGCTAGGTTCTTACTGCTTGGGCTAAGTGTAATGCTTGGTTCGCCATAAAATTTAGGCTCTCCTGCCACATCATAAAATTTACCTTCTTTTCCATTAAACACAACAGACTCTTTACCAATTGAGTTACCTATTCTTTCCTTTATAATATAGGCTAATTGTTTACCATCAGGGCTTAGAACAATATCGCTTGGTCCATAGTAACTCTGCGAATCGTAGCTCGTTAACTCTTTTTTATTAACTACGACAAAGAACCTTCCTTCTTTCTCTGCTACATAGGCTAATTGTTGACCGTCCAAGCTAAATACAAGATCTCGAACATCTTCATAGTGTTTACCTTCTTCTTCTCCGATAACAACAAACCATTCTGCACCTTGCCTAGCTTTATATGCTACTTGTCTGCCATCTTGCGTAAAAATAAAATCACTTACTTCATTATATTTTTCTGGGATCGTTGCTAATTTTGTTGTCTTTAAATTAATTTCAAGAGTAGCAACTTTTTCTGGCAGTTTTATTTCTGGTGGCGTAGTCTCTTGTTTCTCCGCCCACCAATACTGATAACCCAAAATACCCCCGCCAACAATAGCAGCTAGGATAACAATAATTAAGATGTATTTTATGTTAGTTTTTCCTTGAGTAATGAAAGGCATTAGATTATTATACCTCATCTCCTGCAAAACAAAAACCCACCGATAAGGTGGAATATGATAGCTGCGGGGCTAGGGTTCGAACCTAGAATCTTCTGGTTCAGAGCCAGACGTGTTACCAAATTCCACCACCCCGCAATTTAAACTTTGAGGTATTTTCTAATTGCAATAAGGCTGGAAATTATTCCTAGGCCAATTCCGGTGGAGAGCTGAATTAGAATTAAATAAAATAAATTATGCCTAAAATAACTCAATATGTTAAAACCATTCCAAAATGATCCGATTTTGGAGTTAAGAAATAGAATGGTGATTGTAAAAATTGTAAGGGTGAAAAGGGCGGCCACCGCCCCAATAATCGTTCCTTGAATCAAGAAAGGTCCTCTGATAAACCAATTGGAAGCCCCGACTAACTTCATAATAGAAATTTCTTCTCTTGAGCTATAGATTGCCAATCTTATGGTATTAAAAGCAACCAATAGGGCAATGAAACCTAAAATTAAACTAAGGGTAATTCCAGTGACTTTAATTTTTTGAGAGATATCAAGAACCTTATTAATTATTTCTTTATTCTGGTGATAATCGACTTTCTCAATAATGTCTTTAAAATTTCCGTTTTCTAAAGAATTGACTATGGCTTCATATTGAGCAGCTTGGTGAGCCCGAATATCTAAAGAGGCTAGTAACGGATTGTCCCCTACTTCAGCCAATGACTCCATTAAAACAGGATTATCTTTATATTCTTCCTTAAATCGCTCTAAAGCCTCTTCTCGCGATATATATTCAACGCTGCTTATTTGAGAATCTTTCTTCAGCTCGTCTTGAAGCCTTAGAATATCTTCAGCTTGAGAATCTTTTTTAAAGTAAACGGAGATGTCAACTTTTTCCTGAAGGTTAGTAATTAAGAAATTGGTTGCTCCTTGTAGAAAAAATAAAATAGTTATTAAGGAAATAGTCATAACCATAATAAAGAAAGTCGCAAAAGCAAGGTCGCCTTGTCTTTTTATGGTTAACCAGCCAGATATAAATAATCTCTTAATAGAAGCTAGCATATAAAATTAGCTTAATTTATGGTTTCTAATTTTAGGTTAGTGAGATGAACTACCCCGGCCCAAGGGACGGGGCATCCCTTCGGGCGAGTTCTTTTAGCGGCAGGATATTCCCGCCGCTAAAATAAATCAGAGAAAGAACCGTCCTTTTTTTTCGTCCCTAATCAATTTTCCTTCCTCTAGGGTAATAACCCTTCTGTTCAGGCTATTTACTGTTTCTTTATTATGGGTGGCTAAAATAACGGTTGTGCCCATCTCATTTATCTTTAATAAAACATTGATAATATCTCGGGTATGGTAAGGGTCTAAATTACCGGTTGGCTCATCAGCTAAAAGTACATCAGGCCGATGAATTAAGGCTCTGGCAATAGCCACTCTCTGGCGTTCGCCGCCTGAAAGCTGCTGAGGAAAATGGTCAACTTTATTCCTTAGGCCAACGATTTCCATTACCTGTAAAACCTCTTTATTAATTTCTTCATTAGATACTCCCATAACTTCCAAAACATAAGCTACGTTTTCATAGGCGGTCTTTGAAGGCAAAAGTTTATAATCTTGAAAAATCGCACCTATTTTCCTTCGTAATAAAGGGATTTTTTCTCCTCTTATTTTTTGGACATCCTGGCCCTCAAAAAAAACCCTACCCTTTGTAGGACCCTCTTCGGCCATAAGCAATTTAAGTAGGGTTGTTTTGCCAGCTCCCGACCTGCCAACAATAGAAACAAATTCTGTCTTATCTACCTTAAAAGAGACGTTATCTAAGGCTATTGTATGAGGATTATAGATTTTAGTTATATTTTGGAAACTTATCATTGTTTTATTTCGGCTTCAATAAATTTATCTAAATTTCCATCCATTACGCTTTCAACATCCGAAGTTTCAGCGCCGGTTCTTAAATCTTTAACTAACTTATAAGGATGGAAGACATAGGATCTAATCTGATTTCCCCAACTGGCCGAAACAGTTTTTCCCTTAATTTTAGATAGCTCTTTTTGACGTTTATCTTCCTCTAATTTATGAAGTTTCGAATAGAGCATCTTCATCGCCTTCTCTCTGTTTTGCCCTTGCAATCTCTCTGACTGACAAGAAACAACAATTCCAGTTGACAAATGAGTTAGTCTTACTGCACTCTCACGCTTATTCACATTTTGCCCGCCAGGGCCTGAAGCTCGGTAGAAATCAATTTTTAATTCTTCTGGCTTAATCTTTATTTCTATATCCTTTTCGCTTTCAATCTCGGGTAAAACCTCAACTAAGGCAAAGGAAGTATGGCGAAGTTTTTGCGGAGAGAAGGGAGAGATCCGCACTAATCTATGGACTCCTGTTTCTTTTTTGAGGAGGCCATAAGCATAAGAACCTTGGACTTCTAAAATTACAGATTTTGTCCCAATTCGTCCTTCTGGCCCGCCTCCTTCACCAAAAGATTGGTGTAAAATTTTACTTTTAAAACTCTTTTTCAAAAAAAATCTCTCGTACATTCTCAGAAGCATCGTTGCCCAGTCTTGCGAATCCTGGCCGCCAGCACCAGCTGATATTGATAAAATTACTGGATTGCGGTCGTATTCCCCAGAAAAAAATGCTTTAAGCTCTTCCTTCTCTATATTCGCCTCTAGAGTTTCAAGATCTCCTTTAAACTCTTCTCCTTCTTGGCTAGCTAATTGACCCAGTTCTTCTAAATCCTTTAATTTTCCTCTTAAATAATCAAAATTCCCAATTTCTTCTTTTAAAGTGGCTGCTTCCTGGCTAATTTCTACCGCTTTTTCTTTCTTCTGCCAAAAATTAGGATCAGCTATTTCTTCCTCTAATTTACCTACTTTTTCTCTCTTTTTGGCCAAGTCAAAGACAGTCCTCCAAATGGAGGAGCCTTTTTTCTAATT
>Ga0315289_10000481_pt1 | contig 61646 bp, 63 predicted proteins | sample YL17G11_40_MG_FD_203452 | JGI IMG/M metagenome (GOLD analysis project Ga0315289, IMG submission 203452) | Sediment microbial communities from Yellowstone Lake, YNP, Wyoming, USA - YL17G11_40 | ecosystem: Environmental > Aquatic > Freshwater > Lake > Sediment | place: USA: Wyoming | collected... | reverse complement strand
GACTACTGACGCAGACGGCTTAGCCACATTCAATGACCTTATTATCAATACTGCAGCTGTTGGTTACCAGCTAACCTTTGATGCAGATGCGCTTGGTGTAGCTAATGTCGATTCAGATCTTTTTGATGTAATTGCCGCAGCTCTGGCGGCGTTTAACGTAACTGCTTCAACAGCTACTCCAAACGCCGGCACGCCATTTGATCTGACCGTTACCGCCGTAGATGAATTTGGCAACACGATAAGCGCCGCGAACGGCGTTGTCCCATATACCGGTGTGATATTTATTAACACTTCAGCAGCCGCGCCTTACACGTTGAGTCCGTCTTCTTATCCGTATGTTGCGGGTGATGAAGGCACGAAAACATTTACTAACGGCGTAACGCTTAATACAGTAGAAGATGGCGTTTCGATTAATGTTCGTGATTACGCGGATGCAACAATTATCGGATCAGTCGCTGGTTTGAATGTTTCAACTGATGCTGACACTGATCCTCCAGGAGTTGATTTTACCTATACTTATCCCGCCAATGAAGCAACTGATATGGATATTTCTGACAGTGTGACAATTTTCTTCGACGAAACAATGGATCTTACAACTCTTTCAACGTCCACCATACACCTTTACAAGGCAAGTAGCACTGGCGATGTAGAAGTTCCGTTAGGGCTTATAGCATCTATTCGGCTGGCATTAAACGGAATTATTGAAACACAAGTGCAACTTATGACTGGGTCTCAGTTTGAACCAGAAACTCAATATTATGTTACGATTTCCACTTCCACTACTGATTTGGTAGGCAATCCTTTTGCTGGTTGGGTTAAGTATGATGAGGGTGATTATGATTATAGTTTCACTACTAGCGCTACGCCACCCGGCTCGCTTAATGTTGATGATGTTGATATGAACGAACTCAAGAGGTATGCTACAGTTGGCGGCGATTATGCTCTGGGTTGGGAATGGAATATTAGTTTAACTGTTCCTACTACTGAGCCATATATCAGATTAAAGTTTGGTAATTTTGGCTCAATCCCAGCTAATGGAAATGTCCAATATTTCTCTGCTCAAGATACAGACGGACATATTGATCAGGATAATGCCATAGAAGTGACTGGGAATGATTATCCCGCTACTTATTTGATATTTGACGATAGTACTGATACTCAATCTTGGGATGGTTATCAAGTGGTAGTGACTGTTCAGGTTAGAATTCCTCTTGGTACAGTACCTGGTTCATACGCTGGCCAATTCCAGGTTGAATCAAGTGACTAATTGCCATAATAACAGTTTTATGGAGATGGCAGATAGTTTTTGCTATCTGCCATCAGATAAGATTATTATTAAAATATTAAAAATAAAGTTTATGCGAAAATTCATAATTATCTCAATCTTTGCGCTATTGATTTTACCTTTTAGTAGTTTAGCGACCCAAACTGATCCTATACCATTAGACCCTAGTCTTGATCCTGGACAACTATCAGGTGTGGTGATAGGTATCCCAATCGCTTCCCCAGTTGCAGGAACTTATTCTTCTACCCAAAGCGTAACCTTAACTACTTCTGGTTCTTCTGGAATTTGTTATACAACAAGCGGAACTGATCCTGTTTGTGCTGCTTCAGGCGCAAGTTGTACTACTGGTACTTTTTCTCATAGCCCAACTATTTCTGTGTCTTCTAGTGTCACTATAGAAGCGATTTCTTGTTATCCGGATAATCATCATTCTTCAGTAGGTTCTTATGCCTATACAATTAGTGTTTCTAGATCTTCTGGCGGCGGTTATACTCCTATCACGACTACTACGACTACCACTACAACCAAACCTATCTCTCAAATGACCCCTGCAGAAGTCCGGGTGGAGATTACAAGGCTTGCAGCTTTAGTTGTTCTATTGCAAGCTCAATTAAAGGAAATGATGGGCGGACCAAGCGCAATTTCTTCTATTCCTGAGAGTTTTAAATTCACAAAAAATCTTCAATTTGGCCAAGTTTTAATTGATGTAAAATATCTTCAGATTGTTTTGAATTCTGATTCAGCAACTATGGTTGCTAGTATTGGCCCTGGTTCTCCAGGAAATGAAACTAATTATTTTGGCGTTTTAACCAAAGCAGCAGTGATTAAATTCCAAGTGAAATACAAAGCTGAAATTTTAACTCCGCTTGGTTTGACTGCTGGAACCGGATATGTCGGTCCATCTACAATAAAGAAATTGAATGAGTTGCTGAAATAAATTGTTTCATTGTTAAATTGCTAAATTGTTTTGTCATTCTGAATGGAATGAAGAATCTCTCGCGGATGCGAGGATTATCTCAGACAAGCTGAGAGATCCTTCGCAAGCTCAGGATGACAAGGTAAACAAAAAATCATCAGTTTAAAACTGGTGGTTTTTTTGTAGAATACGTTTGTGATATAATTAAAAAATGAAGATTATTGCTGACTTCCATATACATTCCAAATATTCGCGAGCCACTTCTCGTGATATGGATTTAGAGCACATTTCCCAAGCAGCAGGGGGAAAAGGAATTACTGTTGTTGGCACTTCAGATTTTACCCACCCAGAGTGGTTTAATGAATTAAAAAATAAATTAGAACCGGCAGAGGAAGGACTATATAAACTAAAAGATAAAAATGAAAAAATAAAAGATAAAATAAGGTTTGTTATAACAGGCGAGATAAGCAATATGTACACGAGAAATGGAAGAGGCAGAAGAGTTCATAATCTTATTATTCTTCCTTCTTTGGAGGCAGCAGAAAAAATAAACAATATTTTATCCTGGCAGGGGAATCTTAAATCAGACGGCCGTCCGATTTTAGGAATGGACTCAGAAGAATTATTAAAAATTGTAATGGAAGCAGAGCCAAGAGCAATGTTTATTCCCGCGCATATTTGGACTCCCTGGTTTTCTGTCTTTGGCTCAATGTCGGGGTTTAATTCTTTAGAAGAAGCTTTTGGTGAAAATACAAAGTACCTTGCGGCTTTAGAGACCGGATTAAGTTCTTCCCCTTCAATGAATTGGCGAGTTTCGGCCTTAGATAAATTTGCTTTAATATCAAATTCTGATGCTCACTCTTCGCATAATTTGGGCAGAGAAGTAAATGTTTTTGATACAGAAATGAGTTATACTGCAATCAGAGATGCAATTATTAAAAAAGATCTGTCAAAATTTTTGTTTACCATTGAATTTTTTCCTGAGGAGGGGAAATATCATTATGACGGGCATCGTTTATGCCAGTTCCGAACTTCGCCGGAAGAAACAAAGAAAATAAAGGGAATCTGCCCAAAATGCGGCCGTAAGCTTACGGTGGGTGTTGCGACCAGAGTTGATGAATTAGCCGATAGGAAGGAGGGTTTTGTTCCTCCTGGCGCCATTCCTTATAAAAGCTTGGTTCCCTTACAAGAAATTATTGCCGAAGCGGTAGGCGTGGGACCTCAAACAAAAACAGTGGCAGAACATTACCAAAGATTAATTCAGCAGTTTTCTAATGAATTTAACGTTTTATTGAATGTCCCATTGGAAGAATTAAATAAATCCACCTTGCCTGAAATTGCAGAAGGGATAAAAAGAGTGAGAAAAGGCGAGTTAATAATAGAACCTGGCTATGACGGCGAATTTGGCAAAGTCAGGATTTTTCACGAAGCAGAAAAAAAAGAAGAACAAAACAGGCTTTTCTAAACCCCCACACCAAACAAGGACAAATGCCGAAGGCATAAATTTGCGAAGCCAGTCCTTGTTATGGTGTGGGGGTAAACCCCCACACCATAACGAACTTCAGAATTATGTTCTATATGTATATTCTAAAAAGCTTAAAAGATGATAAACTATATATTGGCTCTACTGATAATTTGAGAAAAAGACTAAAAGAACATAATTCTGGCCTCAATAAATCAACTAAAACCCGTTCACCATTCAAGCTTATCTATTATGAGGCCTATGCTAACGAAGAAGATGCCAGACACAGAGAGCACAATCTTAAATTAAGGGCTCGAGCTCTCAAACAGTTATTAAAAAGAATCAAAACAAGTCTGGCATCATAAGTTCGTTTGGTGTGGGGGTAAACCCCCACACCATAACGGACACAAAGCACCTTCGGCACTAAAATACGGAGTAAGTGTTCATTTGGTGTGGGGGTAAACCCCCACATCGTAGCAAATTTATGGAACAAACATTAATAGGATACTTTTCAAAACAAATTGGTTTTTATTTTCTTGATTTTATCAGGGCTTATTTTAAAGGGGGCTATGGTTTTCTTTTCGGGATTTATCAAAATTGGTTTTCAAGATTAGAACACCGGACGGGTTTTATAGTTAATATTCGTTATTTTACCATTCCTCTTTGGCAGCAATATAGTTTTGCCGCTTATCTTTTGAGTATTCCATACAGAATAATGAAGATTATTTCAGGGGCAGTGCTTTTAACGATTTTAACCCTTTTCTTTTCGGCAATTTATCTCTGCTGGGTATTTCTTCCCTTTTATCTGATTCTAAAAACAATATCGCCGTAACGAAAGGTTCGGAGAATTGTTTCAAAAACACGCTAATCTCTATAGTTTTTTCAACAACATCTCCTCACCTTAGATGTTTAAAAATTTAGTAATTTAAAATTCATTAAAAATTAAAAATTGGAAATTAAAAATTCATAGCCAGTTATTATGAAGAAGGAGCAAAAAAAGGTTAATAAAAAAGTTAATAAGGAATCACAGTTGATTTTTCAGGATGTTTTTTTCTTTTGGCCTGCCTGGAAAAGATTTTTTTATAAAATATTTTTTACTGTTTTTATTTCTTTGGGATTGGTTTTTTGCCTTTTTTTGGTAATTCTCCGGATAGAGCCGTGGCACAATTTAGGAGTTATTTTTCTGTTCTTCTTTATTTATGTTTTTTTAAAACAGAATTTTTCCAATTATCCTTTATCGGAAAAATATTTTAAAAAAAGGAAGGTTAATCTGGCTCATTTTCTTTCGCCGCAAACCAAAGATATCCTCATTGAAGCCAAAAACACTTCCCTTGCCTTTCAATTGGATTTTTTTAAAGGGCTTTTTTATGTTCTCCTTTCTCAAAAAGGCATAATTGACGCCTTGGCCATTTTAGACATTTTTCCTCAGGAGATAAATGAATTAAAAGAAAAGATAAAACAAGAAAAGGGGAGCAAGAAAGAGATTATAAGAGAAAATTATCAAAGTTTTTTAGAAAAAATTGCTTATCAGGCTTTTTTTGAAGCTAAAAACTTAAGAAAAGATTGTATCAACCCCGAGGCACTAATGTTAGCTCTTTATTCTATTGATGATACCAAAATTATTAATCTTTTTGATTTTTATCGTTTAGAAAAGAACGATTTGACTACAGCCTTTGCCTTAAACCGCCTTTCTAAGACAAAAGGCATTGAGGTGGTAAAAGGTTTGGCTGATAAAAAACAATTAGATTTTCGGTTAAAAAGAATAAAGGTTAATCGTTCTTTTACCTCTCGCCCTACTCCATTTTTGGATTTGTATGGCATAGATTTTACCGAACTGGCTTTAAAATTAAAAATTGGCATTATGATAGGCCATACGCAGGAATATCAGAATCTTTTAGACCTTTTATGCCGGCAGGGAAGAAGGAACATTCTTTTGATTGGGCCGGCAGGCGTGGGAAAAGATACTTTAGTTTCTTATTTAGCTTTTAATTTAGTCAGAGATAATGTTCCTGCTGTGTTAAGGGATCACCGCCTTATCAGTCTTTCTCTTCCCTCCTTTTTAGAAGACACAGAAGAATCTTTGGAAGTTTATAATCGCTTGACGAAAATTACAAAAGAACTTTTAGTTAACAGGGACATTATTATTTACTTGCCTCAATTTCATAATTACAAATTATTAGCTCAAAAAGGAGGATTTACCGCTTTAGACGTTTTTCAATCATTGACGAACGCTTCCTGGGTACCGGTAATCGCCGCGACAACTCCGGAAGATTATCGCCGTTATTTAGAATCAGACTCTATTATCAAAGAGAATTTTGAAATTATTAAAGTAAAAGAACTTTCTTTCGAAGAATCAGTGCAGTTTTTAGCTTATCGTTCTTTGGAATTAAAAAGAAAAACAAAAATAACCATTAGTTTTAAAGCTATTAAAAGAGCGGTTCTTTTAGCCCAGAGATTTTTAACTTCAATCCCTCTGCCTTCTTCGGCAGAATCGCTTTTGACCGAAGCTCTTGAGGGAGTTCGCAGAAAAGGGAAAAGAATAGTTTGCGAACAAGATGTTGTAGATTTAGTCAGCTTAAAGACCCAAGTGCCTTTGGAAATTTCTTCCGAGCAAGAGAGAGAAAAATTATTGAATTTAGAAAAGCTTATTCATGAGAGTTTAATTGACCAGGAAGAAGCGGTAAGTTTGGTGTCAGCCGCTTTAAGGCAATACAGGGCTGGTTTAATCAGCTCAAAAAAACCAATCAGCGCTTTTCTTTTTGTCGGACCTACCGGGGTAGGAAAAACAGAATTAGCTAAGGTTTTAGCGAAGATTTATTTTGGCAGCGAGAAAACTATGATTCGTTTTGATATGGCTGAATATCAGGATAGAAAAAGCATTTATCGTTTTATTGGAAATCCTGAGGGAACAATGAGCGGGGCTTTGACAGAGGCGGTAAAGAATAACCCCTTTTCTTTAGTTCTTCTGGACGAATTTGAAAAAGCCCATAGTGATGTTTTAAACATCTTTCTTGCGGTATTTGATGAAGGACGATTAACCGATAATCTCGGGCAGGTGATTGATTTTACTAATACCATTATTATTGCCACCTCTAATGCTTTGTCTGATTTTATAAAAAATGAGATAGAAAAAGGAGTCCCTCCTCAGGAATTATCCCAAACATTAAAGAAAAAATTAACCAATTTTTTTAAACCAGAGCTGCTGAATAGGTTTAATGAGGTTATCGTTTTCAGGCCCTTGACCTTGGAGAATCTTAAAGAAATAGTCAAATTAAAGCTAAATGAGTTGTCGTCCGCTTTGCTAAAAAATAAAAAAATAGAATTATCTTTTGATAATTCTGTTATTGAACGATTATCTCAGTTAGGATATAATCCGATATTTGGCGCCAGGCCGTTAGATTCAGTAATCAGACGTTACATAAAAGACAATTTGGCGAGTTCCATTATAAAAAAGAAAATTGGCATTGGCGCCAAAGTTCATTTTACGTTAGAAAAAAATGAGTTTAAAGCAGAGATAACAATATAATCATTGTCACTGCGATATCTCCTCAACTATTTTTTCAAAAACTTCAGGCTGTTTTTCCGCTAATTCAGCTAAAATTTTTCGGTCCAAGCCGATTTTTTTATCTTTTAACGCTTTAATAAACTTATTATATACAAAACCTTGTTCTCTTACCGCGGCATTAATTTTTATTTGCCAGAGTTTCCGCGTCTCTCTTTTTTTTATCCGTCTGTCTTTAAATGCATGAGTCCAGGCATGAAGCAGCGCTTCTTTAGCCAGGCGATATTTTGTCTTACGGCCGTATCTGAATCCTTTTGTGTGTTTTAGCAAATTTTTTCTTCGTTTATTGGCAATAGTGCCTCTTTTTACTCTTGTCATAATATTGAAGCTATTTATGTCTGTTGATTAATTCAACAAACTCAAATTAGTGGGAATGTTTCCTGCGAGGATGTTTAGCGTGAGAATGTTTAATAATGAATTTTTTATATTTCTCTATGAAAATTGACCCCTGCCTTCTTCTTTTCACTTTGGTAGCATCTTTGGATAGAGTATGGCCGAGATTACTGGAACGCCTTAGAATTTTCCCTTTTTTGGTTATTCTTAACCTTTTTTTGAATAATGTTCTCATTTTTTTAAAACGACGATCAAGCCGCTGGGAGTTTTTCTTAACGGTTGAATAATTTTATGCTCAGTTTTAATTTTTGTCAAAACTTCATTTATCTTTTCTTTAGCCAAATCAAAATGAGCTTTTTGTCTTCCTCTTAATTTCATTGCTATGGTTACTGTTTTTTCCCCTTGCAAGAATTTTTCTATTTTTTTAATTTTTATTTCTAAATCATGCTCTCCTTCGTTAAAACCAATGCGAATTGATTTTGGAGCAACTTGCCTTCCTTTCAGTCTCTTTTTTTTTAATTCTTTTTCTTTTTGATATTTTAATTTACCGTAGTCTCCAAGCTTATATATTGGAGGCGTGGTTTTTTTTGTAATTTCAACCAAATCTAAACCGCGCTCTTGAGCTATTTTAGAGGCGTCATCAAAAGAAAAAATCCCTAGTTGTTTTCCTTTTTCGTCAATAAGACGAATCTCTTTAAAAAGCAAGTTTTTGAATTGATATAAAAATTGAAGAGGTGGGCACGTTTAACGTGCCAACACCACGTTTAACGCGGTGGAGAAGGTGGGAGTTGAACCCACGTCTAAAAAGAGTTTTTTAAATAATTCTACGAGCGTAGTTCATCTTTGTATATTTTTAAGAAAAGAAAAAATGAACAGACTTTTCTTAAAATTTTCCGAAAATGATTCAACTGATATTGGTCGGAAAAGCCAGAAATCAATCTATCCTGATGTTTGTATCCTTTAGGCCTATCAGAAATCAGCCTAAAGAATTTCCCTTAAAAGGGAATAGCTTAGCCTAAACTATTAAGCATCCCGTTTAACGGGATTAAGCATAGGCATAAGCAGGAATTTGATTGGCATTTATTGATGCCGCCTTGATTTTTATGAGCTAACAAGGCTTCCTCAGCTCGCTTATTTAAGAAACTATCTTTTTATCGAATCCCGTCATCCCCAACTTAGTACTCTCCTTTCTTAGCTCTATCTATTCTCATTCTGATTTCTCTTTTCTTTATAATTTCTCTTTTGTCAAATTTCTTTTTTCCTTTTGCCAGACCTAATTCTACCTTAACTATCCCGTGTTTATTATACATTCTTAAGGGGATTAAAGTCAAGTTTCTTTGCTTTAATTTACCTGCCAGATATTCTATTTGGTTTTTATGAAGAAGGAGTTTTCTAGTTTTGTCAGGAACATAAGCAAAGTTAATGTTTTTAGGTTGAAAAGGCGAAATAGAGCAATTGAGCAGAGAAACTTTATTGTCCCTAATAATAGCAAAACTGCCAATTAAACTGGCTTTTCCTGCTTTGACCGCTTTTGTTTCTATTCCTGACAATACAATTCCGGCCTCAAGTTTCTCTAAGATTTCATAATTAAAATGAGCTTTTTTGTTTGTTACCAGGGCTTTCATAAAAACATTATAGCACAGAATAGCATGAAATTTTTACCCTCACACCAAACAAGGATAAGTGCCGAAGGCACGAATTCGGGGAGCCAATCCTTGTTATGGTGTGGGGGTGGATTTTTTGCTCATTTTGCGATAAAGTAGAGAGATATGGAAAAGAATTTAGAGTTTATTCAAAAAGAAAAAGAGATTTTAGATTTTTGGCAGAAAAATAAAATTTTTGAGAAGTCAATAGAACAAAAGCCCAAAAACAAATCTTATGTTTTTTATGATGGCCCTCCTTTTGCAACAGGCCTGCCTCACTATGGCCATATTCTTGCTTCTTTAATTAAAGACGTGGTGCCTCGTTATTGGGCGATGAGAGGTTTTCGGATAGAACGGCGTTGGGGTTGGGATTGTCATGGTTTGCCGATTGAAAATCTAATTGAGCAGGAATTAAATTTAAAAAACAAAAAAGACATTGAGAGCCTTGGTATAAATAAATTTAATCAATCTTGCAAAGACAGTGTTTTACGCTATGTTGATGAATGGAAAAAAGTTATTCCCCGAATTGGCCGCTGGGTTGATATGGAGCATCCTTATAAAACAATGGATTTTGATTATATGGAGTCTGTTTGGTGGGTGTTTGAGCGGTTATGGAATAAAGGATTAATTTATAGGGATTATAAAAGTATGCATATTTGTCCCCGCTGCGGAACAACGCTTTCTAATTTTGAAGTGACTTTAGGGTATAAAGACATTGAAGATTTATCAGTCATAATTAAATTTAAATTAAAAAAGGAAAAAGATACTTTTATCTTGGCTTGGACAACCACTCCCTGGACTTTGCCTGGCAATGTAGCTTTGGCAGTAGGAAAAGATATTGATTACGTAAAAATACAAATTGATAAAGATTTTTATATTTTAGCAAAGGACAGGTTAGAAATTATCAAAAATAAATACGAAATTATTGAGAAAACAAAGGGCAAAGATTTAATCGGATTAGAATATGAACCTTTGTTTGATTATTTTTCTCAAAGAAATGATTTAAAGAATAAAAATAGCGGTTGGAAAGTTTATGACGCAAATTTTGTTTCCACAGAAGAAGGGACGGGGATAGTTCATATTGCGCCGGCTTTTGGCGAAGACGATTTAAATCTCGGGCGTTTAAAAAATCTGCCTTTTATTCAGCATGTTAAGGAAGATGGCTGTTTTACTGATGAAGTTATAGAATGGGCAGGAGAGGAAGTAAAGCCAAAAGATGATATTTCTAAAACTGATAGAAAAGTTATGCAATGGTTAGAAAAGCAAAATAAATTATTTTCTCAAGAAAAAATTGTTCATAAATATCCTTTTTGCTGGCGCTGTGACACTCCGCTTTTGAATTATGCTACTTTTTCTTGGTTTATGAAAGTCACTGCCATAAAAGAAAAAATTATAAAGAATAACGAGAAAATAAATTGGGTTCCTGAACATATAAAGCACGGCCGTTTTGGCAAGTGGCTGGAAGAGGCGAGAGATTGGTCAATTTCCCGCTCTCGTTATTGGGGCACGCCTTTACCCATTTGGCAATGTCAGGGCAGTTCGGCCCTGAGGGCTTCGAGTGAGCCTCAGCCGAACTCCTCACTGCCGAAGGGCAGCAAAAATGATAAAGTAAATCCTTGTGATAATATTAAAGTTTTTGGTTCAGTTAAGGAGTTGGAAAAATTAAGCAATAAAAAAATAAAAGACCTTCATAAACCATACATTGATGAAATTGTCTTCAAATGCGAAAAATGCGGCGGTTTAATGGAAAGAGTTCCAGAAGTTTTGGATTGCTGGTTTGAATCTGGCTCAATGCCCTATGCTCAGGTTCATTATCCTTTTGAAAACAAAGAATCATTTGAAAAAAATTTTCCCGCTCAATTTGTCGCTGAGGGAGTAGACCAGACAAGAGGATGGTTTTACACTTTAATGGTTTTATCCACGGCTTTATTCAATAAACCAGCTTTTTTGAACAATATTGTCAATGGGATTATTTTAGCTGAGGATGGTCAAAAAATGAGCAAACGCTTGAAGAATTACCCGGAACCGATGCAGATAATTGACAAATATGGCGCCGATGCTGTGCGTTTTTATCTTTTAAGCAGTCCGGCAATTAAAGCAGATGATTTATGTTTTTCTGAAAAAGGAGTTGAGGAGACGTTAAAAAAAGTTTTAATAATCCTTTGGAATGTCTATATATTCTATAAATTATATGCCAACGAAGAGAATGAGAAATTTAATGTTAAGACGACGAGCAATATTTTTGTTTTAGACGGATGGATTTTATCCAGACTAAATTCCTTAAATGAAGAAATCAATAAAGCAATGGATAAATACGATTTATTAAAAGCTCTGAGACCGATAGAAAAATTTATTGACGATCTTTCAACCTGGTATTTAAGAAGGTCTCGCCAAAGGATTAAAAACAATAAACAAGGGAAAGAAGCCGCCCAAATTTTAAAATATATTTTATTTAATTTAAGCAAAATGATAGCGCCGTTTACGCCATTTTTAAGCGAGCAGGTGTATCAGGGTTTAAAAGATGAAAAAGACCCAGAATCAGTTCATCTTTGCGATTATCCTCAATCTAATAAAGAATTAATTAATAGAGCTTTAGAGCGGGAGATGGCAAAGGTTCGGGAAATTGTTTCTTTGGCTTTATCAGAAAGATCAAAGATAGGCATAAAGGTGAGGCAACCAATCGCTTCGCTCAAAATCAAAAATCAAATAGGACCCTACGGGGAGTCGCAAGCGACTACAAAAATCAAAAACAATAAAGGATTATTAGATTTAATAAAAGACGAGGTAAATGTGAAGCAAGTGGTTTTTGACGATAAATTGGAAAAGGAAGTTGAAATAGACGCTGAAATTACGCCAGAGTTAAAGGAAGAAGGCTTAATACGCGATTGCATCAGGCAGATTCAGGTTATTCGCCGAAAAGCAGGACTCCTGCCTTCTGATGAAATAATAATTTGTTTGCAAGGTAAAAATGCGATATTAGAATTATTGAAAAGGAATGAAAAACAAATGCAGGAGGGATTGCGGATTAAAAAAGTTATCTGGAACAAAACAGAAGGCTTTGATTTTAAAGCAGAGATAACTTTAGATGGCAAGAAGATAAATATTAGCTTAGAGAGAATAGATGCTTGCTCTTAGCGCTTTCCTGTGCTATTATTAAAAATTGGAAATTAAAAATTAAAAATTATTTTTATGGGTGTTCCTGCGCGGCATCATACTCGTTCCCGGGTTGATAAACGTCGTTCTCATATGGCTCTTAAGCCGCTCTATTTTATTAAGTGCTCACATTGTGGAGAAATGATTATGCCCCATCGCGTTTGTCCGCGCTGTGGCTATTATAAAGAGAAAGAAATTATTGATGTGTTGAAAGGACTTTCCAAAAAAGAGAAAAAATTGAAGCAAAAAGAAATAGAGAAGGAAAAGTAAAGAACATATATCAGCAACGAATTTCAATGAATTTCGCGAAGCTAATTTCTATGAATTTCTTGAAATACATTGAAATTAATAGAAATACGTTGAAATTCATTGTAACATTTAACAATCTAACAATTTAACAATTGTAAATCATGGGTTCTCGGCACCTTTCCCGCTCCATTGTCTTGCAAACGCTTTATGAATGGGATTTTTGGAAACAAGATAAGAATATAAAGGAGATCCTTCAGAGAAATTTAAAATCATTTGGAGAGGGGCTATCTAAAAAAGAATATTCTCAACAGCTTTTGGATGGAATATTAAACCATTTTGATAAATTGAATGAGTTAATTATTTCTGGAGCTCCTGAATGGCCTTTGAATCAAATTAATATAATAGATAGAAATATTTTAAGAATTGGCATTTTTGAATTATTATTTGGCGATTCCAAAGAAGTTCCTCCAAAAGTTGCCATTAACGAGTGCGTAGAACTGGCTAAAACTTTTGGAGGTGATTCTTCGCGTCGTTTTGTCAACGGAGTATTGGGAACGGTTTATCGGGAAATTGAAGATGTTCTTTATAAGCAAGAAAAGAATAATGGAGATTGATTTTCACAAAATTGAGAAAATTCTATGTTTAGAATTTAACAATATAGATTTGTTAAAACGGGCATTAACTCACCGGTCTTTTTTAAATGAACATAAAGAATGGAAAAAGATAGGACACAATGAAAGATTAGAGTTTTTGGGGGATTCAGTTTTGGGATTAATAGTCGCAGATTATCTTTTTAAAGAATATCCCTTCCTTAGAGAGGGAGAATTAACAGCTTTAAGGGCGGCATTAATAAATAGCGACTTTTTATTGGGAGTAGCTAATGAACTGGATTTAAAAAAATATCTTTTAGTCTCTAAAGGAGAAAAAGACGAGCTTAAAAAAGCCCATCCTTATTTTTTAGCCAATGCCATAGAATCAATAGTAGGGGCTATTTATTTAGATAAAGGATTTGAGGAGGCTAAAAAATTCGTAGAAAAACATATTTTATTAAAAGCAGAGGCAATTTTTAAAAATGGAGATTATAAAGATCCCAAAAGCTTATTTCAGGAAAAAAGTCAGGCGATTTTAAATATTACTCCAGTCTATAAAACCCTGGGTAGCAAGGGGCCGGATCATTTAAAGCAATTTCGAGTTGGCGTTTATTTGGAAAAAGAGCTGGTTGCAAAGGGCGAAGGTTATTCCAAACAAGAAGCAGAAATTAACGCCGCTCAAGAAGCCCTCTCCAAGAAAAAATGGAAATAATAAAGATAAATCAAAATTCGCGCCGTCGCCAAAGCGGCTGTGGTTCAGCCTTCGTAGCCAAGGCTACTTCGGCGAAGAAGGCCGCGTCGGCGACAAAAATCAAAATGCAAAATGACAAATCAAAATTCAAAAATGAATTAAAGTAAATTATGGTTTGTTTTACTTAGAGATAGCAAAAGGACGACCTCCAAAGAAGTAGAATGGTTTTTAAAAGAATTGAACGAAATAAGCAACATTTTTGGCTCCAGTATCCTAACTCTTAAAGGAAAAAAAATGATTTTTAATATTTAATATGTAATTTTGATTTTTAATATTTTATATTTGATATTTCATTATGTTCTTAAAGTGCATTATTTTAAAAAATTTTAAATCTTTTGCAAGAAAGACTGTTTTAGATTTTCCTTGTCTTTTTACGGCTATCGTTGGTCCAAATGGTTCTGGAAAATCTAATATTGTTGACGCTATTCGCTGGGCTCTGGGTGAACAAAGTTTTAAAAATTTACGCGCGGAGAAAGGGAGGGATTTAATTTTCTCTCCGCCGGTTGTCGGAAAAAATAAAAATTCTTCTGCTGGATTTGCCGAAGTAGAATTGATATTTAATAACAGTAAAAAAAATTTTCCTTTAGAGGTTTCAGAATTAAGTATTTTAAGAAGAATTGATAAAGAAGATAATAATAGTTATTTTTTAAATCATCAATCCTGTCGCCTCAAAGATATTATTGAAATATCAGCGGCTGCAAAATTAGGGCTAAAAGGCCTTTCTATCATTAACCAGGGTTCTGTTGAAAATATCTTGAAAGTTTCGCCCCAAGAAAGGAGGATGATGCTGGAAGAGAATTTGGGATTGAAGAACTTAGAGATAAAAAAAGAAGAGTCAAAAAGAAAATTAGAGAGTACTTTAATAAATTTGGATAAAGTTCAAGCCCTTCAGCAAGAAATACTCCCTCATCTGCGTTCTTTAAAAAGACAGGTTAATCGCTGGGAGAAAAGAGAGAAGATAAGAGAGAAATTATTAAACATAGAAAAAAAATATTTTATTAATATTTACCATCAAACTTTGCAAGAAAATATTCATTCGCATCTTGATGTAGATAAGGTTAAAAAAGATATAGAAAATTTAGAAGGGCTCATTAAGGAAAAAGAAAAAGAGATTGGTTTATCAAATGAACAAACCGATAAAAGCTCGGAGATTAAAATAGGAGATCTTACTCAGCAGATTATTAATCTTCAAAACCAAAAATCCGTTTTATTAAGGGATTTGGGCAGAAAAGAGGTCAGTGGTAAATTGGTTCTTAACGGTGAATCTTTGGAGACAAAAGTTTTTTCTATTAAGGAGGAACTTCAGTCTTTATTAAATTTTGTTGACTTAAACAAAATAAAAGAAAAAATAAAAAATATCGTCCGAAATATAGACTGCTTAATAAGTCCTAAAGGCGAAGAAAAAGGGGAAACAATTAAGAAAATTCAAGACGATTTAGAAAAGATAGAGAAAGAAATAAAACAAAAGAATGAATTGTTAAATAATTGGCAGAGTCAGTTGAGTAAAAGGACTTTGAGTTTTAGAAGCAAGTTTCAGGAAATAGAATTAAAAAGGGAAGAAAAAGAAAAATTATACAGAGAATTGCAAAGAGAAGAAATTCTAAATGAAAAGTTTCGTTTGCGCTTGGAAGATTTTAAAAGGCGTTTACAAGAAGCGGGATTTCAATTTGAGGAGATTAAAAAACTTTATCAGGAGGGAGAAAGCGCGGAAATAGTTTCTTCGGAGGAACTTTCTTCTTTGGAAAACAGAATTTGGCGGGGTAAAAGAGAATTGGCAGAAATAGGAGCAGAAGATGAAAATACAATAAATGAATACAAAGACGTTTCTTGCCGTTATGATTTTTTGGCTCAGCAAATTACTGATTTAAAAAAAGGAGTTGGAGATCTAAAATTTTTAATAAATGAATTAAATAATCAGATTGAAGAAAAATTTGACAGAGCCATAGAAGGAATAAACCAGGAATTTAATCGTTACTTTAAGCTTATATTTAACGGTGGTTCGTCCAAATTAATTCAAATCAAGCAAGAAACTGATAATCACAGCGCTGTCTGGGGCATAGATATTAAAATTAATATCCCAAAAACTCAATTAAAGGGCACAGAAATGCTCTCTGGGGGAGAAAAAACTTTAGTGGCTATTTGTCTTCTTTTCGCCCTGATTAATCAATCCAACCCTCCTTTGTTGGTGGTGGATGAAATAGACGCTGCTTTAGATGAAGAAAACAGTTATCGTTTTGCTGAGATTTTAAAGGCATTGAGTAAAAATACTCAATTTATTATTATTACCCATAACCGAATAACCATGAATGTAGTCCAGATAATTTATGGAGTAACTTTGTCAGAGAATGATAGCTCGCAACTTCTTTCATTAAAATTAGAGGAAGCAGAGGCTTTAGCCGAAGAATAATTTACCCCCACACCAAACAAACTTATGATGCCAGATTCTTCATATTGATATTTGCTTATATTATTAAAATACTCAAAAATCACTAAATCTTATTTAACTTTATCTTTCTAATATCTGGCATCTTGTTTTAAAGTATAAATCTATATAAATACATACTAAGATTAGCAGTAATTGATAGATATATATGATTTTGAAGTTCGTTATGGTGTGGGGGTTGACTTTCTCTTTTAAGTGCTCTAATATAAAAATTGTCCGGTAGCTAAGGGAAGGGTCGATAGCTACTTTAGCATTAAATCAAGAAAATATTAATTCTGAAATCATGGCAGAAACACACGCAGATCAACAATTACTCGAGTTTATCATTAAATCCGTAGTAAGCAAGCCTGATGCAGTAGAGGTAGAACGAAAAGTAGATGAAATGGGAGTACTCCTCTCTTTGAAGGTAGATCCCGATGATATGGCTCAGGTTATAGGCCGCGAAGGCTCAATGGCTAAGGCATTGCGAACTATTTTAAAGGTAGTTGGAGCCAGAAACAAAGCTCGAGTTAACCTCAAGATTGAAGAGCCCGAGGGTTCTTCTAGAACAAATAAAACAAACCGAGAGGCAGAGAAAGCGGCAGATGATATTGTTAACGATTTAAAATTCTAAACCCCGACACCAAACAAGGACAAATGCCGAAGGCATAAATTTGCGAAGCCAGTCCTTGTTATGGTGTGGGGGTAAACTTTTCGGTTTTCAATCCGCCAGCTGGTGGATTGAAAAAAAATAGAAATCGCGGTATTATAATAATGCCGCGATTTTTTTGTAGCAAAGTTGAGGAGATATTGTTTCAAAAACACGCTAATCGCTATAGTTTTTTCAACAACCATCTTCGCCTTTTGATTTTTAAATTGTAATTTTGACTTTTGATTTTTGAATTTTACTAACATGCGTTTTGATATTCTTACAATTTTTCCTGAAATCTTTGATAGTTATTTTAATACTTCTATTCTAAAAAGAGCCCGAGAGAAGAAACTTATAAAAATTTATAGCCACAATCTGCGAAAATGGACGTTTAATCGTCATCAGACAATAGATGACCGTCCTTATGGCGGAGGTGCGGGGATGATTTTTAAAGTGGAGCCTATTTTTAGGGCTGTTAAGGATTTAAAAAAGAAAAAATTCAAAAAATGCCGGGTGATTCTTTTTTCTGCCAAAGGGGAAAAACTCACTCAAAAAAAAGTTAAGCGCTTATCAAATTACAAACAGTTAATTCTTATTTGCCCACGCTATGAGGGTGTAGATGAAAGGGTGGCTAAATATATAGCTGATGAAGAAATATCTATTGGCGAATATGTTTTAACCGGAGGAGAGTTACCCGCTATGGTTTTAGTTGATGCAGTGAGCCGTCTTGTCAGAGGGGTTATAAAGAAAGAATCTTTATCAGAAGAATCTTTTGATGTAGCCCGCCTTCGCCGACCTTCGCAAAAACTCAGGCGAGCTATGGCGGGCGCTCCTTTCCCTTGCAAAATCATAGATTTTGAGGGAAAGGGCGAGTATCCTCAATATACTAGACCAGCGGTTTTTTATCCCAAAGGAGTAGCCTGGCGAGTTCCTAAGGTTTTACTTTCAGGGAATCATAAAAAAATTCAGGAATGGCAACAAAAACACCTTAAGAGGATTAAAGATTAAATCAAGCCATTGTTAAATTGCTCTATTGTTAAATTGTTAAATAGATTTATTATGATTATACTTTCTTTTGAAGAAAAAAGACGGAAATATCAAATTCAAGCGGAAGAAGGCGAAGAATTGCTCAACACCCTTGACAAATTTTTAAAAAAGAATAAAATAAAATCTACGAGTATTAAAAGTTGGTTTTTAGATTTTTTTCAAGAAAAAAGCATTACTTCACAAAGAATAGCTCAATCTATTCTCCACGCCCTAAAATTTTTCAACCTATCTTAATTGGGAATTTTTTTTGTTTTTAGATGTCTAATCAATTAACAATAAAATCTTTTGCCCGTCATTCCCGGGGAATTTTAGAACCCCCCCGATTAACCCAATTTCAAACCGATTCTTTCCAGTGGTTTTTAGAAAAAGGGATCAGGGAGGTTTTTAAAGAAATATTACCTATAAGTGATTATACTGGTAAAGATTTGGAATTAGAATTTAAAGACTACTCTTTAGAGCCTCCTAAGTTATCAGAAAGTCAAGCTAAAGAGAAAGGGTTAAACTATGAATCTACAATTCGGGTGAAACTGAAATTGGTGAATAAAAAATCAGGCATTGAGAGGGAACAGGAAGCGTATTTTGGGGAAATTCCCATAATGACTCCGCGAGGAACTTTTATTATCAATGGCATAGAGAAAGTGGTTATTTCTCAAATCAATCGTTCCCCCGGGGTATATTTTTCTTCTGTAAATTTCAGAGGACGAAAATTATTTGGGGCTAAACTTATCCCTTATCACGGGTCTTGGTTAGAATTTGAGACTGATAATGAGGGAGTTATTGGCGTAAAAATAGATAGGAAAAGAAAGGTGGCGATAACCGCTTTGCTTAGAATTTTTGGTTTAAAGACAAATGAAGAGATAAAAAAAGCTTTCAAGGTTGAAGAAGAAAAATCTCCTTTTAAATATATTGAAACCACTCTAAAAAAAGATTTATCTACCAACGAGGAAGAAGGGTATATTGAAATTTATCGTCATTTGCGGCCGGGAGAATTAGCTACTTTTGATAACGCCTATGATTTAATTAATAATATGTTCTTTCGTCTTGACAGATATGATTTAGCCAGAGTAGGAAGATATAAGCTGAATCAAAGACTCGGTCTTGATCTGCCGCCTGATAAAAAAACTTTGACTTTAGAGGATCTTATAGCAATTGTTAAAGGAATTATTAAATCAAACAATGATCCAGAATCAATGGATGACGATATTGATCATCTGGGCAATAGAAGAGTAAAAGCCGTAGGAGAGATTTTGGCGGAGAGATTTAGAGTCGGGTTAATGCGGATGCGTCGAACAATTCAGGATAGAATGGCTACTTTAGAACCTGAAATGTTAACCCCGGTTCAATTAATAAATCCTCGTCAGTTAGTAGTTGTCCTCCGGGAATTTTTTAACGTTTCTCAACTTTGTCAGTTGATGGAGCAGATGAATATGCTTTCTGAATTAGAGCATAAGAGGAAAGTTACTTGTATGGGGCCAGGAGGTTTAGTGAGAGAAAGGGCAGGATTAGAGGTCAGAGACATTCATACAAGTCATTATGGACGTTTATGCCCAATTCAGAGTCCTGAAGGACAAAACATCGGTTTGGTGCTTTCTTTGTCTCTTTATGCCAGATTAAATGAATTCGGTTTTATTGAAACTCCTTATATCAAAGTCAAGAATAAGCAACTAACTAAAGAAATAATCTGGCTCAATGCTTTTGAAGAATTAGAATATAAGATAGCTCATGGCGCTGTTGACGTTGACGAAGGAGGAAAAATAAAGACAGAATTAGTAGGGGCAAGAGTAAAAGGAGAACCAATTTTAATTCATAATAAAGAGGTGGAATTGATAGATGTTTCTTGCCAACAGATTATTTCCGCGGCTGTAAGTTTAATACCATTTTTAGAGCATGATGAACCTAATAGGGCTTTAATGGGAGCAAATATGCAAAGGCAGGCAGTTCCTTGCGTCAGGCCAAGAGCTCCTTTAGTGGCCACTGGAATGGAAGAGAAAATTGCTATGGAGTCAGGCAGTTGTCTGATCAGCGAGGTGGCAGGAGAGGTAATTGATGCAGACGCAAACCAGATTACTGTAAAAATGGCTGATAATAAAAACCGGGTTTATGAATTAATTAATTTTGGTCGGAGTAATAAAAAGAGCTGGTTAACGCAAAAACCGCGCGTGAAGAAAGGGGATATTATCAAAAAAGGTAGTTTATTGGCAGATGGAGCGGCTACAGAAAATGGGGTTTTAGCTTTAGGACAGGATTTATTAATCGCTCTGATGCCATTTTTCGGCGCTAATTATGAAGATGCAGTTGTTATTTCGAAAAAAGTTTTAAAAAATGATTATTTTACTTCGCTTTATTTAGAAGAATTTACTTGCGATATGGTAGAAACCAAATTAGGTCCGGAAGTTACTACCCGGGATATACCCAATGTTTCTGAAGAAAAATTAAAAAATTTAGATGAGGAAGGAATAATAAGAATAGGAGCAGAGGTAAAAGGTGGAGACATTTTAGTAGGAAAAATTTCTCCCAAAGGAAAAGCAGAATTAACTTCAGAAGAGAGATTGTTGCAAGCTATTTTTGGCGAGCAGATGAAAGACATAAAAGATACTTCTTTAAAATTAGAACCATCTCGCCAAGGCAGAGTTATCAGAACAAAAATTCTTTCCCGCAAAGAAGGAGATAAATTGGATGTTGGAGTAATAAAAAGGATAAGTGTAGAAGTAGCAGAATTAAGAAATATAATGGCTGGAGATAAATTAGCCGGACGCCATGGGAACAAAGGAGTTATTTCTGTTGTTGTCCCGGAAGAAGATATGCCCTATTTAGAAGATGGGACTTCGGTTGATATAGTTTTAAATCCTTTAGGAATTGGCAGCCGGATGAATTTAGGCCAGGTTTTTGAAAATCACTTGGGTTTAGCCGCCCAAAAATTAGGGTATAGGGCAATCACTCCATCTTTGGACGGAGCCACTGAGGAAGATGTTAAAAAAGAACTCATAAGAGCAGGATTACCAGAGGATGGAAAAGTTATTTTGTATAATGGCAAGACCGGAGAGCGATTTGATAAAAAAGTAGCGGTGGGAATGATGTATTTAATGAAATTGGAACATATGGTAAAAGATAAAGTTCATATGCGAGCCATTGGTCCCTATTCATTGATTACTCAACAACCCTTAGGGGGGAGAGGTCACCTTGGCGGTCAAAGATTTGGGGAAATGGAAGTTTGGGCATTAGAAGGATATGGTGCTGCTTATACCCTTCAAGAGATGCTAACAATCAAATCTGACGATGTGTTTGGAAGAGGGTCAGCTTATGAATCTATTATTAAAGGGGAGAGAATTAAAAACCCAAATATTCCTGCTGCTTTTAATGTGATTCTTAAAGAATTGCAGTCATTGGGTTTGTCAGTAAATCTGATTGGAGTAAAAACTGAGGAAGAAAAAAGCAAAAGTAATTAAGTAATTGCCTTCGTCCCGAGCTCAGGCCGAGGGAGTAATTGGTAATTTGGTAATTTATGATAAAAGATATAGAAACAAAAGTTAGTGATTTTGAAGCATTTGGTTTAAAAGTTGCTTCTCCAGAAGAAATTTTATCATGGTCATATAATGAGGCCAGCAAGTCCTATGGAGAAATTACTAAAGCCGAGACGATAAATTATCGCACTCAAAAGCCCGAGAAAGAAGGTCTTTTTTCCGAACAGATTTTTGGACCGTTGAAAGATTATGAATGTTCTTGCGGCAAATATAAAGGAGCTCATTATAAAGGGATAGTCTGTGATCGTTGCAAGGTAGAAATAACGCGTTCTTTTGTTCGTAGAGAAAATATGGGCCATATTAAATTAGCCGCTCCAGTGGTTCACCTATGGTTTTTACGAAGCATTCCTTCAAGGATTAGTTTGATGCTTAATGTGCCAATGCTTGATTTGGAAAGAGTTATTTATTATAACAGCTATATTGTCACTTCAGTGGACGAGGCAGCTAAAAAAAGAGCCTTAGACGAGGTAGAAACTGAATATCAATCTAAATTGAAAACATGGCCTAAGAAAAAGAAGAAAGAACTAACTAAATCTCGTAATCAGGCGCGAGCAGAATTAGAGGCAATAAAACCTAAAACTATTTTTTCCGAGATTAATTATCTGAATCTTTCAAAGAAATATGGTGAGGTTTTCACGGCGGAAACAGGAAGCGAGCCAGTGAGAAAATTTTTAGAGCAGATAGATCTTAAAAAATTAATAAACGAATTAGAAAAACAAACAGAGAAAAAATCCTCCTTAAATCTAACTGATAAAAAAATTTCAAGTCGTTTGAAATTGGCAAAAGGATTTTTTCAATCAAAGACACGCCCAGAATGGATGTTTTTGACTATTCTTCCCGTGCTTCCTCCGGATTTGCGACCAATGGTTGAACTGGAGGGAGGAAAATTCGCCACTTCCGATTTAAACGATCTTTATCGTCGCGTTATTAACCGTAATAATCGTTTAAAGAAATTACTGGAGATTAAAGCGCCGGAAGTTATTATTAAAAATGAAAAAAGAATGCTCCAGGAAGCAGTGGATGCCTTAATTGACAATTCCATAAGAAAAAGTTCTGGCACTACCTCGATGCATTCAGCCCAACATCGGCCTTTGCGTTCTTTGGCTGATATTTTACAGGGAAAACAAGGTCGTTTTCGTCAGAATCTTTTAGGAAAAAGGGTGGATTATTCGGGTCGTTCGGTAATTGTTATCGGCGCTGAATTAAAAATTCATGAATGTGGTTTGCCTAAAAAAATGGCTTTGGAGTTATTTAAACCTTTTGTAGCCGGAGAATTAATAAAAAGAGAAATAGTTTTTAATCCACGCGCCGCAAATCGTTTAATAGATGAAGGCCCTGATATTGTATGGGAAATTTTGGAGAATATAGTAAAAAATAAATACGTTCTTCTTAATCGAGCGCCTACGCTCCATCGTTTAAGCGTTCAAGCTTTTCGCCCAAAATTAATTGAAGGATTAGCCATTCAGATTCCTGCGTTGGTTTGTCCTCCTTTTAATGCTGATTTTGACGGAGATCAAATGGCGGTTCATGTTCCTTTATCTGAAGAGGCCCAGAGGGAAAGCCAGAACAGGATGTTGTCTACTTTAGGGCTGTTAAAACCGTCTAACGCAGAACCTGCAATGTTTCCTCGCCATGAGATGGTAGCCGGCATTTATTGGTTAACAATGGATTTGCCGGATGAAAAAAGCAAAAGTGAGGAATCTAAAGAAAAAATCTTTAGCGATCCAAATGAGGCGTTATTGGCTTATGAGTATAAAAAAATTAGGCTTCAGGAAAAAATTAAAGTTCGCCTCCCAAAAGAAAATAATCAATTAATCAGTACGACCGCAGGGAGAATTATTTTTAATGAAATTTTGCCAGAAGATTTTCCGTTTATGAATAAACAATTGGCAAGCAAAGACGTAAAAAATATCACTAAAGATATAATTTATCATAATGATTTTAACAAAGCCGCTGAAATCTTAGATAATATTAAGGAATTAGGTTTTTATTATTCCACTTTATCTGGCGTGTCCTGGGGGCTTACTGATTTAAAAATCCCTCTGGAGAAAAAAACAATTTTGAATGAATCTTCTAAAAAAATAGAAGAGATTACCCGTCAATATGAAGAAGGACTTTTAACTAAACAGGAAAAAAAGATTTTAACAGAAACCCAATGGCGGCATGCGGTTGAAAAGATATCAGAATTGGTTCCAAAGATTTTAAAACCTACGGATTCTGTTTATATATTTTTTAATTCCGGGGCAAAAGGAAATTGGACAGTAGCCGCTCAAATTATGGGGATCAAGGGTTTAGTGGTTAATCCTCTTGGTCGTTTGATAGAAATGCCAATCCTGTCTTCCCATCAGGAAGGTTTTAATGTTTTGGAATATTTTGTGGCTTCTCATGGCGGAAGAAAAGGGCTGGCTGACACTGCTTTAAAAACTTCTTTTGCAGGTTATCTTACCAGAAGATTGGTAGACGTTGCTCAGGATATTGTGATAAGAGAAAAAGATTGTCGGACAAAAAAGGGATTGATTATTGATAAAGAAAAGGTAAAAGAAGAAGGTGAGGATTTAGAAAAGAAAATTTTTGGGAGAATTTTAAGTAATGATGTTATTGATAAAAAAAATAGAATAGTGGCTAAAGCAGGAGAATTATTAGAGGAAGAATTGGTTAAAAAAATAGTAAACTCTTCTGCTGAGGAAATATCAATTCGTTCTCCACTTACTTGTGAAAGTTTGAATGGAATTTGCCAAAGATGTTATGGTCTTGATTTAGCATGGAAAAAACTCATTGATTTGGGGGAAGCAGTTGGTATTGTGGCTGCTCAATCTATAGGAGAGCCAGGGACTCAGTTAACCTTAAGGACTTTTCATACCGGCGGCGTGGCCCGGGCTATTGATATTACTCAGGGATTGCCAAGGGTACAAGAAATTTTTGAAGCCAGTTTGCCTAAGGGAGAAGCGCCTATCAGCGAAATTGACGGAGAAATAATTGAAATAAAAAAGATAAGTCACCAAAAGTTCATTAGAATAAAACCCAAAGAAAAAAAATCTCGCCTTGTGGAGTATGTTATCCCCGAATTAGCGACTTTGTGGGTAAAAACAGGGGATAAAGTTAAAAAAGGCGATCAGCTTTGCGAAGGAAACATTGACCTTAAAAAACTTTTTAAAGTTTTAGGTAAAGATGCTTGTCAGGAATATATATTAAAGGAAATAAAGAAAGTATATAATATGGCAGGAGAGGATATCAGCAATGACAAACATTTTGAAATAATTATTAAGCAAATGTTTTCTCAGGTTGAAATTACTGACAGCGGTGATAGTGATTTTGTGCCTGGCGAGATAGTGTCTAAAAAATCTTTTCAGGAAGAAATTAAAAATTTAAAGAGCCTTAAAAAACAAGCGCCTAAAGCAAGGGAAATAATTTTGGGGATTAAAAGAGTCGCTTTAAATTCTGACAGTTTTCTTTCAGCGGCATCTTTTCAAGAAACTTCGAGAGTATTGATTAGGGCGGCTACTGAAGGCAAAAAAGATTATTTGAAAGGCCTTAAAGAGAACGTTATTATTGGTAGATTAATTCCTGCTGGGACAGGATTCATTGAGTAAGGCGAGAAGAGGTTATTTTAAAAACACGCTAATCGCTATAGTTTTTTTCAATAACCTCTTCTCGCCTCGTTCTTTCTTTCCGACTGTGTCGGAAAACCATGCCCGCTTGTCGGATGGTTTTAAATATTGCTCTTTTGGAAGATAAATTGGGCTCACTTTAAATACCTCGTTTTTTATGATATTATGATTTTAAATTGTCATTTTGATGATTCGACTCTGCTCACCATCAATCCTGAGTTGAGTCGAAGGATTGATTTTTGATTTTTAAACTTTAAATTTTTTATTATGCCTTTAGGAAGATTCACCGCAAAAGCTCAAGCAGCAATAGAAAGAGCTCAACAAATGGCTTTGGAAAGAAATCAAGGGGAGATGCGCGCTCTCCATCTTTTGTATGTTTTATTGGATGAGGAGGATTCTGGCCCGAGAGAAATTTTAGAAAAAGAACTGAAAATTAACGTGGAGAATCTTTTGAAAGAAGTATTAGAGGAAATTATTAAATTACCTCGTATTTTTTCCGTTGGCAGTGGTTTTGGTCAAATGTATCTTTCCCAGGAAATAATGCAGATTATAGAAAGTACTGCTAAAAAAACAATTGAAGAAAGAAATGAATTTATTTCACCAGAATATTTATTTTATGGCATCATTGCCACCAAAAACTCTGCCCGGGAATTAATAAGCAAGTATAATATTAAGGGAGAGGAATTTTTAAAGGCCCTTAATCATTATACAAAAGGAGAAAAAATAACTGATGAATTTCAAGAAGTGGGGGCCAGCGCCATAGAGAAATATACCCAGGATTTGACCCAGTTGGCAAAAGAGGATAAATTAGACCCTCTAATAGGGAGAGAGGAGGAATTACGCCGGGTAATGCAGATATTGTCTCGGAGGACAAAAAACAATCCTATATTAATCGGCGAAACAGGCGTAGGTAAAACTGCTATCGTGGAAGGGTTAGCTCAGCGCATTGCCTCTTCTGAAGTTCCGGAGAGTTTGATTGATAAAAAGATTATATCTTTGGACTTAGGAGCCTTAATAGCGGGAACTCGTTTTCGAGGGGAATTTGAAGAACGATTAAAAAATCTTCTCAAAGAGATAAAAAAAGCTGGTAAGATGATGGTTTTTATTGACGAAATTCACACTTTAGTGGGCGCCGGAGCGGCTGAAGGGGCGATTGACGCTTCTAATCTGTTAAAGCCAGCTCTTGCGAGGGGGGAATTGCGCGCCATTGGAGCAGCGACATTTAAAGATTATCGCGAATATATTGAAAAAGACCCGGCTTTAGAAAGGCGTTTTCAGCCAGTATTGGTTGGAGAACCTTCTATAGAAGAAGCCATAGAAATTCTGCGAGGTTTGAAGTCAAAATATGAAACTTATCACGGATTAAAGATTTCTGATGAAGCTATTGCGGCAGCAGTACAATTATCCAGTCGTTATATCACGTCTCGTTTTTTGCCCGACAAAGGTATAGATTTAATTGATGAAGCTGCTTCGTCTTTGAGTTTGGAAGCCGGCAGTATCCCTTTGTCTATTTCCGAGCTGGAAACAAAAATAAAATCTTTAGAGTTGCAAAAAGAAGTTAATAAAAAGGGGGCCCATAATAACAAAAAAACAGCGGATGATAGAAAAAGAATTGAAAATGAATCAAAGAAATTGAAGCAAAAATATAACGTGATAAAAAAGAAATGGCAGAAAGAGAAAGAAATATTTAATAAAGTGAATGGTATTAAGAAAGAAATGGAAGAATTAGAGAAAAAATCACAAGAATTTGAGCGCTCCGGGCAGTTGGATAAAGTGGCGGAAATAATTTATGGAGGAATTCCCCAATTGAGAAAAACCCTGAAATCAAACGAGAGGGTTTTAGATAAAATTTCGGAAAAAGAAAGATTTTTAAAAAATGAGGTGATGGCTGAAGATATTGCCCGGATCGTTTCCAGCTGGACCGGGATTCCAGTAATGAGGATGCTGGAGGAGGAAAGCAAGAAATTAATACGAATGGAAAAAGAGTTGGGTAAGAGAGTAATAGGGCAGGAAGAAGCTATTTTTGCAGTCAGCCGGGCTATCAGGAGAGCTCGGGCCGGAATATCTGAGGAAGATAGGCCAATAGGCTCCTTTATGTTTTTAGGTCCTACTGGAGTGGGAAAGACAGAGCTTGCTCGAACTTTAGCAGAATTTATGTTTTCTAATGAAAAAGCAATGATTCGTATTGATATGTCAGAATATATGGAAAAACACAGTGTGGCTCGTTTAACTGGTTCTCCGCCAGGGTATGTTGGTTATGAAAAAGGCGGGCAATTAACAGAAGCAATAAAACATCGTCCCTATAGTTTGATTTTATTTGACGAGATAGAAAAAGCCCATCCTGAAGTATTTAACATTCTTCTGCAGATATTAGATAATGGCCGCCTTACTGATGGCAAAGGCCAGGTAGTAAATTTCAAGAATACCATTATTATTATGACTTCTAATTTAGGCGGAGAATATATGCATGAAATGGCTTCTTTGGGATTTATGATTGATAAAAAAAATGAAGTGGAGCAGCAAAAAGATGAATTAAAAGCTAAAATTCATAATGCCCTGAGAGAAAAATTCCGTCCGGAATTTCTCAATCGCGTTGATGAAGTTATTATTTTTAATCCTTTGAGTACTCGCAACCTAGAAAAGATAATTGATTTGCAGATAGCCAGAGTTAATCAACGGTTAGCTGACAAGAAGATTTCTTTAAGATTGAGCAAAGAAGCGAAAAAATATTTAATTCAAAATGGTTATAACCCTGATTATGGAGCGCGACCATTAAAAAGATTGATAGAAAAAGAAATTCTTGACTCTTTAGCTGATGAAATTATTAAGGGAGAAGTAAAAGAAGGAAACAGAATTTCAGTTTCTTTGAAAAGGAATATTCTGAATTTATGCAAAAGTTAAAAGATTTTTTTTCTTCGCTTGAGCTAAACCCGCTTAAGTTTTTCTTTAAAAAATTTTGGCGGGTAAAAATGTTTTTCTTTTTTCTGCTTTTCAGCTCTTGTTTGATTGGAAGTATTGTTTTTTCTTTATCTTTTTTCCAGTCTATCTTTTTATGTTTTTTGGTGATTCTTTTTTGGAAAGTATTTTTAGGTCTTTCCTGGTTTAATTTTGTTTCTCTTATTTTAGCTTTTTTTGAAGCCAATATTTTGATTCTTTTTGCAAAACCTTTATGGGTGATTAGTTTTGTTTTGATATTTTTATGTCTTTTTTGGAAAAAATTGTTCTCGAGCCCCGCACAACAACAAGTTGTGTGCGGGGTAAACTCCGCGAGAAATCAAGGTAAAGAAAGTTATTGGCGAGAATTTTTATTTTATTATCTCTTTTTGTTTTGGATAATTATTTCCTATGGTTTTTATTTCTTTCTTAACTATCCTTTTTTGTTTGGATTTTTGTTTTATGCTTTAGGATTTATAATTTTTTCCTATTTTTATTTTTTATTTACCAATGTTTTATACCCGGATTTTTTATTGTCATTCTTCGTTTTAGCCCTTATCAATCTGGAATTTTTCTTGCTTTTGAGTTATCTTTCTTTAAGCACTTTAATTTTGAGCATTCTTGCTATTTTAGTTTTTCGCCTTGTTATCTATTATTATGCCTGTTTTTACGAAGATAAGAACCTGTCTCGCTAACGCTCGGCAGAACCTTGTTTCTCGTGGAGTTTACACTGAGCAAAGCGAAGGTGCTTGAAATAAGTTTTTTCCAACTCTTCTTCTATAGCGGAAAAAGTTTTTTCTAAAATTCCATTTTCCCGGGGAGTAAAATTTTTAAGAACTAATTTCTCGGCTTTTTTCCTTTCTAATGAAAAAGGGCGGATTCCTATTCTTATTCTATAAAAAGCTTTTGATTTTAAGTGATCAATAATGGATTCAACGCCTTTATGCCCTGCTGAGCCGCGATTATAGCTTATTTTGAAGTTTCCTAAGTTTATATCAGTGTCATCGTGCGCAATAAATATGTTTTCTATGGATAAATTGTAAAACTTTTTGAGTTGGTTTACGCTTTTTCCCGAGTCGTTCATAAATACTAACGGTTTTGCCAGAATGAACTTTTGGTTTTCTTTATTCAAAGAAACAAATTCAGCAAAGCATTTTTGACTTTTTTTCCAATCGGGATTTTGTTTATCTGATAAGAACCTGCTCGCTCTGCTCGCAGAACCTTGATTTCTCGTGGAGTTTACACTGAGCGGTTCGGCCCTGAGCTCACTGCCGAAGGGCGAAGCGAATGTGCTCGAAAATAAGTTGGTTTGCCATTTTTTTGCCAAAAAAACAATAAAATTACAGCCGACATTATGGCGGTTTTCCAAATATTTTTTATCAGGGTTTCCTAATCCTAAAATTAAGAACCTGCTCATATAATTCGCAGAACCTTGATTTCTCACTTCGCCCCGTCCAGCAGGCGGGGCTTTGCTCGAAAATAAGGACCCGCTCGCTCTGCTCGCAGAACCTTGATTTCTCGCTTTGCCCCGTCCAGCAGGCGGGGCTTTGCTCGAAAATAAGAATGTTTTAATCATTGATTTTTTAGTTATTGATTGAATTTTGAATATATTCTTGAATTTGCTGGTAATTTTCAAATCCTTTTTTAGGGATAAGGATATAAATATCTTTTTCCGACCAACTGTCGTGCATTGTCGATGTCATTAATAATTCATCAGGGGGTCTATTTGTTATTCCGAGGTATTTAATTTGATCAGAAGAAATATTCTTTACCACAGAAAATATTTGCCAGATTGTATTAAAATCCAGATTACTGATAAAATGTCCGCTTAAAGACTGCCAAATTTTTAACCAGGTGATTAGATTCCATAGGTCAGCTAATTTAGTCAGTTTATTTTTCAGGGCGGCGACTATCTGTTGTTGGTGCTGAATTCTGTAGAAATCGCCTTCAGGGGCGTAGCGGGTTCGGATGAATTTTATAAGCAAAGCTCCGTCTAAATGGCGCCATCCAGCAGGGAGATGAAAAATTTCCGAAGGATTATGAGGGTTTACTAAATCTGGATCAATAACATCTTTTTCCAGCCAGATATCTATTCCTCCCAAAGCATCTGTTAATTTTTCAAGTCCTTTTAAATCAAGAATAACAATGTAATTTATAAATAACCCGGTAATATCCTCTGTTTTCTCTTTTATTAAATCATAAGAATTTGCCTGAGAGAATCTTTTGTCTTTATTCTCTAATGCATAAATACCATTGATTTTAATGCCAGTAGAGCCATCGGGAATCTTCACCCACAAATCACGCGGCATAGAAATCACCGTGATTTGTTCTCTGGCTGGGTTGATATTAATGACAAAAATTGTGTCGCTAAGAAAAGCACCCCGCGAGCCTTCTCCTACTACTCCCAAAAATAATATATTGATGGATGGGTTTTCTGATTTTGGAATTCCTTTTTTTAATGACGGGTCAGAAGGATCCTCATAAGAAAAAGAATATTCTTTTGAATAATTTAATCCAGAAAATAAAAAAAATAGCAAAAAAATTCCACCAATAATTAGCCCCCCAAAAATAACCTTTTTATTAATAAATGCCATATAAGAACCTCGCCTTCGGCGAGAACCTTGTTTCTCGCTATGCTCGAAATATGAGATCCTTCTCAATTTAACATATTTGCTTCTATGGTTCAATTATGGTATTATTGTTAAGAATTTTTATCGATATGTGGCGGAGAATTCTTTGGGAAAATATAGAAATGATTTTTATCGCTATTCTTATAGTCGCTCCTATAAGATATTTTTTAATTCAGCCTTTCATAGTCCACGGCAGCAGTATGGAACCGAATTTTTACACCAAGGATTATCTCATTATCGATGAATTGTCCTATCATTTTCGCCCGCCAACAAGATACGAAATAGTGGTTTTTAAGGCCCCTAATCATCCGCATCAATATTATATTAAAAGAATTATTGGACTGCCTTCAGAAACAATAAAGATAGAAGATGGCAAGATAACGCTTCTTGATAGTTCTGGTAATTTTGTTTCCTTGGAACAGGATTTTTTGCAAGAAAAATCAATGACCTCTGGCAACCTTCAACTAACCCTTAGCGAGGGTCAATATTTTGTTTTAGGCGATAATCGTTTGGCTTCTTACGATTCTCGTAACTGGGGGCCTTTAGATAAAGAATTAATAATAGGCCGGGTCTGGCTTAGACTTTGGCCTTCTCAAAGAATAATGGCTTATGGCTTCTAGAAAAAAACCTTTTCAAGCTCTTCGGGGAATGAAGGATATCCTGGCAAAAGACTGGGTTTATTATGATTGGATTTTAAATAAGGCCAAAAACATTTTTGAATTTTATAGTTTTGAAAGAATAGAAACTCCTATATTAGAAAAAGCAGAATTATTTACTAAAGGCGTGGGTAAAAACACGGATATCGCAAATAAAGAGATGTATGTCCTGAGGGCTAAAGAAAATAAAGAATTATTGGCTCTCAGGCCAGAGGGAACAGCGTCAGTTGCAAGGTCATATATAGAAAAAGGAATGTTTAATTTGTCTCAACCAGTCAAACTTTATTATTTTGGCCCTTTTTTTCGCCATGAAAAACCTCAGGCCGGCCGTTATCGCCAATTTTACCAACTGGGGGCAGAGATAATCGGGGAAAGCGATGCCGCGGCTGATACAGAAATTATTACTCTCTCAAAAATTTTTTTAGAAAATTTAGGATTCTCATCCAAAAGTATTTCTTTATTACTCAACAGCATTGGTTGTTCCGAGTGCCGACCTAACTATATAAAAGAATTAAAAAAATACTATAGACAGTATAATAAGCAAATTTGCGCTGATTGCCGCAGGCGGATAAAGGAAAATCCCTTGAGAGTCTTGGATTGCAAGAGTGAAAAATGTCTGGCTATTAAAAATGGCGCTCCAACCGCTCTGGATTATCTTTGCTCAGAATGCCACAATCATTTTAAAGCCCTTCTGGAGCTATTGGATTACTTAAATATTCCTTATGTTTTGGATAAAACATTGGTTCGGGGATTTGATTATTATACCAGAACTGTTTTTGAATTTTCTTTTGGAGACGAAACAAAAAGAATCGTTTTGGGAGGGGGAGGAAGATATGATAAATTGACAAAAATTTTAGGAGGAATACAGCGTCCAGCTGTGGGAGTGGCTTTCGGAATTGAAAGATTGATAAAAGAAATAATAGAGAAGGGCAAAGATTTAAATCTTCCTAAACCAAAAGTGTTTTTATCACAGATAGGAGAGGCAGCGAAAAGGCAATCTTTTAAGCTTTTAGAACAATTTCGCAAAGCCAATATTCTTATTGGAGAAAGCTTAGGGAAAGAGAGCATAAGAGCTCAATTGAAAATCGCTGATAAATTAGAAACAAATTACGTTCTTATTCTTGGACAGCAGGAGGTTTTAGATGGTATGATAATTTTAAAAGATATGAGCTCAGGAATCCAGGAATTAATCCCTTTAGAAAAAATAATTACCGAGGTTAAAAAACGATTAGAAAACACAAAAGGCAAGTAATTAAGTAATTAGTAATTAGGAGAGCAATTTTAAATTTTTAATTTTAAATTTTTAATTCATAGGACATGCCTGTTACAATAAAAAGAAGACAAGGAGAAAATTTGAATTCTTTTCTTAGCCGCGCTTTTAAGGTTATAAAAAAAAGCGGCGTGCTTTTGGAAACTCGCAAAAGAAAACACTATATTTCTAAACCTAATGAAAGAGCCGAAAAATTGTCAGCTCTCCATAAAGTAAAAGTGCTTAAAGAGGTGGCGAGAAAAAGAAAAAAAGGCTTACTTTAAAAAGTGATGGTTTTAAAACCAGAAGTTTTAATATATAATTTAACTAGCCAGAGAATCCCTTCTAAAAATTTTTTTTGCGATGCGATTGAAAAAGCGTTAGGGGTATTAAGAGAAAGAAAAAGGATAATTTTGTCTTTGATTTTTATTGATTCTCAGAATATTCGCCGGCTAAATAACTATTGGCGGGGCAAAAACAAACCTACTTCTGTTCTTTCTTTTTCTTTAAGAAAGACGGAAATACTTGGTGATATTTTTCTTTGCCCTGAAGAAATAAAAAAACAAGTTGAAAAATTTGATGTCTCTCTCCGCTTTTTTTATCAAAAATTAGTAATTCATAGCCTGCTTCATCTCTATGGTCATACCCATATTAGAAAGGAAGATAGCAAAATAATGGAGCGTTTAGAGAATAAAATCTTACAAGCGATCAAATAACAATGAATTACGAATAATGAATTATGAACGTTGTTATTAAATAATTTTCTAATTTTAATTTGTCATTTTTATTTTTTTTCATTAGTACTCTTATATTTAATTTTTAAATTATCATAATATGGGTTCTCATATTTTAGCAGTAGATTTAGGCACCGCTAATATAAAAGCAATAGTTGGTAAAGAAGGGTCTGATGGTTTGAAAGTTATTTTGCCAGCTCATAGAAAATCTCGCGGAATTAAAGACGGAGTGCTTGTAAATTTAGAAGAAGCAGCTGAAGAATTGGATAATTTAGTGGCAGAGATAGAGGGGATGCTAAAGAACGTTAGTTTTAAAGAGGCTATTGTTGGCATTGGAGGACCTCATTTGGAAACGCGTCTTTCAAAGGGCGTAGCTGTCGTTTCACGGCCAGATCAGGAAATCACAGAGGAGGATAAGGATAGGGCAAATAAAGCGGCTCAAGCTTTTGCTCTTTCTTCTAACAGAACCTTGGTTCAGACTATTTTAAAGAATTATATTGTTGATGGAGTGGCAAAAGTAAAAGATCCCGTTGGAATGAAAGGATTAAAAATTGAGACCGAATGTCTTTTAATAGACGCTTTTGCTCCTTATATTGATTATATTGATCGTTTAGGAAAAATTGTAAATTTAAAATTTAATTCAAAGTTTGTTTTGCCTTTTGCCGGAGCAGAAATTGCTCTTACTCCTCAGGATAAAGATTTAGGGGCAATAGCTTTGGATTTAGGCGCTGGCACTACCAGCGTTTGCGTTTATGAAGATAATGAGGTTTTGGATTTACAGGTATTTCCTATGGGGGGAAATAACATTACCAATGATATCGCCGTAGGTTTAAAAACTTATGTTGATATTGCTGAAAAAATAAAAGTTAATGAAGGCGTAGTGATGAAAAAGAAAATCGGCAAGAATGAAACGATAGACATAAGCGCTTATTGGGAAGAATCTGATTCCGGCGATGAAACATGTAGGGTAAGCAAGAAATTTTTAGCAGAAATAATTGAGGCCCGGATATCAGAAATTTTTGATTTAGTAGCAAAAAGATTAAAAGAAATTGATCGTTTTGGAAGGCTTCCTGGCGGGGTAATTCTTTATGGTGGCGGAGCGAAGATGCCTTTTATTACCGAATTAGCCAAAGAAAAATTTAAACTTCCTGCAAGATTAGCTAAACCAGATATTGAGTGGTATAAAGAAAATCCTGATTTATCTTTTGTTTCCGTATTGGGACTACTTTCTTTAAAACTTAAAAATGGCGGGAAGGGGCCAGGGGGAGAAAATTTTATCAAAAAAATCTCTAATTTTTTAAGACTTTAATAATTTGTTGATTCCTATGAAAAAACAAAAAAGAAAAAAACAAAAACAGAAGCAGAATCAGAAAAAAAAGAAGAACTTTTTGACGAAGAATCTTTGTATAAAAATAGTTGGTGTGGGAGGAGCTGGCGGCAACGTGGTAACAAGGATGAAAGAAAGAAGAACCGAGGGGGTGGAATTTATTACTATTAATACTGATCTTCAGGGTTTACATAACACAAAATCAGATATTAAACTACAGATTGGAAAAGAAATTTGCCATGGGTTAGGCGCGGGGATGGATCCGGTTAGAGGGAGAGAAGCAGCAGAAGAAAGTATTGAAGACATAAATCAGGCAATTCAAGGAGCTGATATGTTATTCCTTGCCTGTGGATTAGGCGGAGGAACTGGTTCTGGCGCCTCGCCAGTGGTGGCAAATTTAGCAAAGCAATCAGGCGCTTTGGTGATTGGAGTGGTAACAAGGCCCTTTGTTTTTGAAGGAGAAAAAAGAGCGGAAATTGCCGAAGATGCATGGAATAAACTTTTTAATGAAGTAGATGCTTTAGTAACTATTCCTAATGATAGAATTTTTAATATTATTGATGAAAAAACACCGATTTTAGATGCTTTCGTTAAAGTAGATGATATTTTAAAACAAGGAGTGGAAGGAATAGTCAGTCTGATTGCTTATCCGGGTCTAATAAACTTGGATTTTGCGAATATAAAAACAATTTTAACTGAAGCTGGCAGCGCTTTATTGGGGATAGGAAAATCAAAAGGACAGGAACGGGCAAAAAAAGCTGCGCAGATAGCTATTTCTTCACCTTTATTGGATATTTCTATAGATGGAGCAAGACGAGTTCTTTTTAACGTGGCCGGCGGTAGAGATATGTCATTGGTTGAAATTCATGATGCGGCGCGAACAATCACTCAATCAATAGCAAAAGACGCTCAGGTAGTTTTTGGCGCCAGTTTTGATAACGATCTTAGAAAAGGGGAAATAAAGGTTACCGTTATTGCAGGAGGGTTTGATGAGGAATTCAGGGAAGCTAGCCCTGCCTTGCCATTAGAAATAAAAATACCCATTAGTAAAGAAGAGAAAGAAAAAGAAGAAAAAATTGAAGAACAAAAAGAATTTGAGATTCCCGCTTTTCTTCGCCGGAAAAATAAAAAAGACGACATAGAATAAGATGCAAGGCGGGTAATCTGTTTCTTGTTTGTATCCTTGTTTCTTGGTTATTGTATCTTGCCCTACATTTTTTATTTTTGAATTGTAATTTTGATTTTTGACTTTTGAATTTTAAATTTATTTGTATGCCCCCAAGAAGAAAATTTTATAATCATATAAAACAGGTTAAAAAAAGAACCGGTGATACTGTTCCTTTTGATAAAAAGAAAATAGAAGAAGTCATTTACAAAGCTTTGACGGCAACTGATGAAGGGGGAAAAACTTTATCACGTCAATTATCTGTCCGGGTGATAAAAATTCTGAATAGAAGATTTAAAAAAGATGAAATTCCTACGGTAGAACAAATTCAGGATATCATTGAAGAAGTTTTAATTTTGGATAATTTAATAGAAACATCCAAGGCTTATATTTTATACAGGGAACAGAGAAAAAAATTAAGAGAAAGTCGCATCGTTGGTGAAGAAGCGATAAGTTTGGTGGATGAATATTTAAATGAGAGTGACTGGGAAGTTAAAGAAAACAGCAATATGGCTTTCTCTCTTCAAGGATTAAACCATTATGTTTCTGCTTATGTAGCAAAAAAATACTGGCTAAGAAAAATCTATCCTCCGGAAGTTAGGGAAGCGGCTGAAACAGGAGATTTTCATATTCACAATTTGGATATTTTAGCTTCTTATTGCTGTGGCTGGGATTTGTATGACCTCCTTTCTAAAGGATTTGGAGGGGTTTTTGGAAAGATACAATCAAAACCAGCAAAACATTTTCGTTCTGCTTTAGGTCAAATAGTTAATTTTTTCTACACCTTGCAGGGGGAAGGCGCCGGAGCGCAGGCTTTTTCTAATTTTGATACTCTTTTAGCTCCGTTTATTCGTTACGATGGCTTAACTTATAAAGAGGTAAAACAAGCTCTTCAGGAATTTTTATTTAATTGCAATATCCCAACCAGGGTGGGGTTTCAAACGCCCTTTGAAAATCTAACTTTAGATTTAAAAGTTCCGTCTCATTTTAAAGACTTACCAGTGATAATCGGTGGCCAGTCCCAAAAAGAAACCTATAAAGATTTTCAAGAGGAAATGGATATGCTTAATCAGGCTTTTTGCGAGGTTTACACCGAAGGCGATGCGAGTGGCAGAGTTTTTACTTTTCCAATCCCGACTTATAATATTACAAAAGATTTTGATTGGAATAATCCTGTTTATGATGGAATTTGGAAAATGACCGCAAAGTACGGCATTCCATATTTCAGCAACTTTATTAATTCTGATATGAGCCCTGAAGATGCGAGGAGTATGTGTTGCCGGCTTCGTTTGGATAACCGCGAATTATATAAAAGAGGCGGAGGATTATTTGGAGCTAACCCCCTTACCGGGAGTATCGGGGTCGTCACGCTTAATTTGCCGCGCCTTGGTTATTTAGCCAAAACCAAAAATGATTTCTTCAAACGTTTGGAAGAATTAATGGATTTGGCAAAAATAAGCTTGGAAATAAAAAGAAAGGTTTTGGAAAACTGGACAGATAAAGGCCTTTATCCTTATGCCAAGCATTATTTAAGTGAAGTAAAAAAAATGAGGGGTTTTTACTGGGGGAATCATTTTTCTACCATAGGGTTGATAGGAATGAACGAGACTCTGCTTAATTTTTTGGGAATAAATATTGGCGATAGAAAAGGTATTAAATTCGCCTCTGAAATATTGGATTTTATGCGCAAGAAATTGGTTGGATATCAGGAAGAAACAGGAAACCTTTATAACCTGGAGGCTACTCCTGCCGAAGGCACTTCTTATCGCCTGGCTTTGGAAGACAAAAAAAAGTACCCGGATATTATTACTGCCGGAGACAAAGAACCTTATTATACCAACTCCACCCAATTACCAGTAAATTATACCGATGATTTATTTGAAGCTTTAAAACTGCAGGATGAATTACAAATAAAATATACAGGGGGTGTTGTTTTTCATGCTTTTTTGGGAGAGGCAATATCCGATTCTGAGGCGGTAAAATCTTTGATTAAAATTGTTTTTGAAAGATTTCATTTACCCTATTTTACTCTCACTCCTACTTTTTCTATTTGTCCCATTCATGGCTATATAGGAGGGGAGCATTTTATTTGTCCAAAGTGTACAATAGAACAACCCTGCGAGGTTTATTCCAGAATAGTTGGATATCTGCGTCCTGTTCAGCAGTGGCATAAAGGTAAGCAAGAGGAATTTCGTCTCAGAAAAACCTTCAAGGTATAACTAACAACTAACAACTAATAACTAATAACTAATAAGCAAGAAAATTTGTTTTATGTTTTTGTTATATGTTATAAGTTATATGTTATAAGTTAATTTTATGTATTTTGGCGGTTTGCAAAAAACAACTCTTGTTGATTATCCGGGAAAAGTGGCAGCTACGGTTTTTACCATTGGTTGTAATTTTCGTTGCCCTTATTGCCATAATCCAGAATTAGTTTTGCCAGAGTTGAGCAAAAAACAGCCAAAAATTACGGAAAAAGAAGTTCTTAATTTCTTAAAAGAACGCCGAAAATTATTAGAAGGGCTATGCATTACTGGTGGAGAACCCACAATTCAATCTGATTTGATAGATTTTATAAAAAAAGTAAAGGACTTGGGTTTTTTGATAAAATTAGACACTAATGGTTCTTGTCCGGATGTTTTAAATAGTTTAATTGAACAAAAATTAATAGATTATGTAGCAATGGATATTAAAGTGCCCAAAGAAAAGTATCATCTTTTTACTCAAGGAATTGATTTTATAAAACAAATTGAAAAAAGCATTCAAATTTTAAAAAATAATCAGATTGATTATGAATTTAGAACAACATTAATTCCCGAAGTTTTAGAAGAAAGAGACATTTTAGCTATTGTTGAATGGATAAAACCTACTCCTCGCTACTTTCTTCAGCGTTTTAAAAACGATAAAGTATTAGATAAAAAATTTAAAAATATTCAGGCTTGGTCTGAGCAAAGGACAAGGGCCTTGTTTAAAAAAATAAAACCATATTTTTCCGAATGTAATATAAGATGACGCTCTATCCTTCAGGACTATTTCGTCAATGTGGGGCGTCTTTTTTAATTGGCATAATTTTATCCCGTTATTTTTCTTCTTTTCCCGGGATTAAAATTTTTATTTATTTTTTTCTCTTTACTCTTCTGCTATTATTTTGTCTACATTTTTTTGGAAAAAGAAAAAAATTCTTTGTTCTTGCTTTGATTTTATTAAGTTTATCTTTAGGAGGATATCGCTATTTTTCTGTTTTGACCCAATTGAACAAAACCGCGATTGTTGAAGAAGAAACGATAGAAATTAGAGCCCCAATTATTACCGAACCTATTCTCATGGAGAATTATCAGAGAATTATCATCCCCAAAATAGTTATTTATACGGAGAGACACCCTCGCTATGATTACGGGGATATTATTCATATTAAAGGCAAAGTTGAACCTCTTTCTGATTTTCGTTCATATAATTCAATAATTGTTTCCGGTAAGATGAGCTATCCATCTATAGAACTTTTTTCCCCATCTAAATTTTCTTTCAGAAAAACGTCTTTATTCATAAAAAACAAAATTACAACTTCTTTACAAAAGATAATTCCTGAACCCCAATCCAGTCTTCTTATCAGCTTGATTTTTGGCGGTAAAAATAATTTAACCTCTGTTTTGGAAGAACAAATAAGAAAATGCGGATTGTCTCACATAATTGTTGCTTCTGGTCTTCATCTATCAATAATAACCAAGGCGCTTTCTGGTTTTCTTGATATTTTATATATGAGCAATGCCCTTAATTTTGTTTTTTCTTTTCTGTTTTTATTTAGCTTTGCTTTTATGGCGGGACTAACTCCTTCAATTGTCAGGGCTGCTATTATGGCTTTTTTGCTGCTTTTGTCTCGGGTTAGTTTCCGCCTTTACAATTCTTTCAATGCTTTGCTTTTAGCCGCCGTGATAATGGTCTGGTTAAACCCTTTGATTCTTTTCTGGGATTTAGGTTTCCAATTTTCGTTTTTGGCCACTGCCGGAATAATTTTCCTTTATCCTTTATGGCTAGAAAGTTCTTTTTGGCAGCAGGATTGGTTTAACCAAAAAGGTCGGATTATTAGAGCAACTGTTCTTTCTTCATCTTCGGCTTTAATGTTTGTCACTCCTTGGCTGATATTTAAAACTCAGGCTTTTTCTTTGGTTTCTCCTATTACCAATCTTTTAATTCTTCCTTTAATTCCTCTAATAATGATAGGCGGAATAATAGTGGCGGTTTTTTCTTTATTGTTTTATCCTTTTGGGCTTTTTTTAGGGTTTTTACTTAATTTATTACTTGTTTATTTTCTGAAAATCGTTTCTTTATTTTCTTCTTTGTCCTGGTCGCAGATTTATATTCCTTCTGTCTTGCATTGGCTAATTGTCCCTTACTATATTTTTCTTTTCCTCTATATCCGCCGAAAAAACAAAACTTAAACTTCGTAAACATTAATAAGATTATATTCGTATAATTCGTATGCATTCGCATATTAGCATCGCAATAATCACATGAAAAAACCTCTTTTATATTTTATAGTCCTTCTTATCTCTGCCAACCTCTTTACCTGGTGGATTATTTTTGATTTTCTCCATAGTTCAAAGCGCGAAGTTAGTTTTTTATCTGTGGGTCAGGGAGACGCAGAGCTTATCCAGACTCTTGCAGGAAATATTTTAATTGACGCCGGCCCTGATATCACAGTCCTTTCTGAATTGGATAAATCTTTATCTTTTTATGACCGCACCATTGATTTATTCGTCCTTTCTCATCCTAACAAAGACCATTTTAACGGCTTGTTCGATGTATTAGAAAGATATAAAGTTAAGGCAATAATGCTTAATAACTTATCTTATCCTAATTCTCTGTACCAAAAACTGCTTGAAGAAATAAAGAAGAAAAATATATTAATAATAAAAGGATTAAGCGGCACAAAAGTAAGGTGGGGAGAAAATGATAACCTTTTGGTCCTCTATCCAGAAACAATGGTGTCTTTTAAAGAAGACCCTAATAAGTTTAGCTTAGTCGCGAATCTCCTTTTTGGAAAAAGCTGCTTTCTTTTTACCGGGGACATTAATGCTGCCCAGGAAAAGGAAATTTTACCGTTGCTTCCCTGCCCTTCTGATTATGACACAATACTAAAAGTGCCCCATCACGGCTCTCGTTATTCCTCTTCCTGGCAATTTTTAGAGAAATTTAAGCCCCAAGTGGCAGTTATTGAAGTAGGGAACAATAGTTATAACCAGCCTTACCCTGACACGCTTCAGCGCTTAAAAGATATTGGCGCTAAAATTTTTCGTACTGATTTAGACGGCACCATTCATTTTAAAATCAAATAGTTGCCTCATCGCGCTTTTTATTATACAATTAAACTGACAGCGTAGCTGTCATTGCGAGCGAAACGAAGCAATCTCTTACACCTTTACACCTTTAAACCTTTAAACTGACAGCGTGGCTGTCATTCTGAGCGAAGCGAAGAATCTCATTATTCCTTGCTAATTGCTAATTGTTATTTATTATGCGTCTTTGGATTAAAGATTCCCCTCAATATATTAATAAAGAAATCACTCTTTATGGCTGGGTGAATTCCCGCAGAGACCACGGGAAGATTATTTTTATTGATTTGCGCGATAGAACGGGAAAAGTGCAGGTAGTTTTTTCTCCGGAGAAGAAAGAAATATATGAATTAGGCAATAAACTGCGTTCAGAATGGGTTGTAAAAATAGAAGGCAATGTTAAAGCCAGGCCTAAATCAATGGAAAATCCTAAAATACTGACGGGCAAAATAGAGATTGAGGCAACTGATTTAAAAATATTAAGCGAGGCGCTTACCCCGCCGTTTGATTTGTCTACTGATGGCAAGGATGTTAAAGAAGAAACGCGCTTAAAATACCGATATTTGGATTTGCGCCGCGAACGCTTAAATAAAAATATTATTAACAGGCATAAAATAATCAAATTTATAAGAGATTTTCTTTCAGAAAATGGTTTTATAGAAGTGGAAACGCCGATTTTAACTAAATCCACTCCAGAAGGAGCCCGTGACTATGTTGTTCCTTCGAGATTGGAGCCGGGAAAATTCTATGCTTTGCCTCAAAGCCCTCAGCAATACAAGCAACTTTTAATGGTTGCTGGCATTGAAAGATATTTTCAAATTGCCCGTTGTTTCCGGGATGAAGACACGCGCGGCGATAGACAGCCTGAATTTACCCAATTGGATTTAGAGATGGATTTTCCTGTCCAGGAGGATATTTTAACTTTGATAGAAATTTTATTCAAACAATTGATAGAAAAAAATTATCCTGAGAAAAAAATTAAAGAATTTCCTTTTCCGCGCATTACTTATAAAGAAGCAATTAAAAAATATAAATCAGATAAGCCGGATTTGCGAAAATCCGCCAGTAGCGGAAAAAATAATCCAAATGAATTAGCCTTTGCTTTTGTAGTTGATTTTCCTCTTTTTGAATTTAAAAAAGAAGACAAGAAATGGGGATCTGTTCACCATCCATTTACGCGCCCCAAATTAGAAGAAGGAGAAACCCTCGGGCAATTAATTGAAAGAATTAAAAAAGACCCGGGCAAGCCGTTTGCTGACCAATATGATTTTGTTTTAAACGGTTATGAGATTGGAGGCGGTTCTTTAAGAATTTATGAACCAGAATTATTAGAAACTATTTTTGAAATATTAGGCCATAAGCCAGAAGATATCACAGAAAAATTTGGTCATTTATTAGAGGCATTTAAATATGGAGTTCCTCCTCACGGCGGTATTGCTTTAGGATTAGATAGGATTGTAATGATTTTGGAAAATGAGCCAAGTATTCGCGAAGTAATCGCTTTTCCAAAAACAGGAGACGGAAGAGATCTGATGATGAATGCTCCGGCAGAGATAGATTCTCAGCAACTCAAAGATCTTCTTCTCAAACCTTTAAACCCTTAAACTGACAGCGCAGCTGTCATCCTGAGGAGCATAGCGACGAAGGATCTCATTATTCTTTATTTCATTTCTTTCATTTTTGTGCTATAATCCCAACTGGGTCTTGCCGGATTAAGGAACGATTCAGGACGAATTGTTTTTTTTAGGGAGTTCTATGTCTTTTGTCCTGTTGGGCAAAAGCGCGAACACCCACTTGACTATTAACTGATTCGACCTTAGTTGCGGGCAAGGCCCGCTATTAGCTACTTACCGTAGCTTTACCTTTATACCTTTATACTCTTAAACCTTTAACTTATAATTTTGACTTTTGACTTTTGAATTTTAACTTTTTATAACTATGTCACGAGTTTGTCCAATTTGCGGTAAAAGTTATCAGATGGCCACCCATTATAAAAAAGTGCATTCTGTTTATGATCCTGTTTCTCGGCATCGCCAGAAGCCTAATTTGCAATGGTTCAGAATGCCAGACAAGAAGAGGATTTTAATTTGTACTAAATGTCGCAAGCGTTTATCCAAAACAATTTCCTAATCCTTCGTCATTCTGAGTCCCGATTTATCGGGACGAAGAATCTCATTACATCCTTATGAAAAAGGTAAAAATTGATAAACAAAAATGCCTCGGTTGCGGAATGTGTGTTAATCTTTGCCCCGAGGTTTTTGAATTAAAGGATGGAAAATCGCAGGTTAAAGAAAAAGCTAATTTAGAAAAACACAAAGATTGCATCAAACAAGCAATTGATTCCTGCCCAGTAGCTGCGATCTTAAAAATTCCTAATTCTACATTCTAAATTCTACATTTTAGATTCTCATACTACACTTATTAGTATGAAAAATGAAATAAAAATTGATTTACCATCAAGAAGAGAAAGAAGATATGTCGTTCGTTCTTCTGAGCAATTTTTAAAATTGCTTTCCCCTTACGTCAAGAGAAAAAAGTTCTCAAATAATGAATATGTTTACACCATATATTTTAATAATGATGAACATGTCGTGCCATTTGAATATTCTATAAAAGCTAGAAAATACTTACCAGGATTTATTGAATTACCTGTTTTGGACAACGATGTTTACTTCTTAGATTTAAAGATGGGGAAAGGTGAACATCAGAAAGAAAAAATCAGATTAGAGGCCACCCTAGAAGAAGCAACAAAAATTATAAATGAAAAATATTCTTTTTCAGAAATACCTCTGCGGCCGTATGTATTAGTTGAGTATCTACGCCACCATTATATTCCTAAGAATACGGGAGGCGTCCGTATAACTTTAGATACTAACTTGAAATATTTCTTTTTCTCCAAAGGCCAACGAGAAGGGATAGAAATAGGAAGAGAAGATGATTACACAAGGATAGAAATTAAAGAACAAGAACAATCAAATAAAGGCCTTGTCATTTTAATGGAAGAACTTCTTGGGAAAATAAATGCTTTTCCTATTATTTCTAAAAAATTTACAGCTTGTGATTTTCTTAAAAATTACAGGATGAAAATGTGTGCAAAACCACTTTATAAAGAACTTAAAGGATTTGAGGTAGAATCTAAATTAGAAATTGAGCATGAAATAGACCAAGAAGGTATTTTTTATAAAATTAAAACATTCTTTAAAGACAATGATGGTTTTGAATGGTCAAATTATTATCCGTATACACATGAAACAGCAAGCATAAATAGATATTATAAAAAGGATGGTTTATTTAAGGCATTAATCAAAAGAGACAAGGCAAGGATAATTACCAAAAGTGATGAGGAAATTATAAAGGATCAGTACAATTTAAATTGCATCATTAAAAGAAAAGAAGTGAAGGGAGATCGTATTTCTATCTGGTCTGAATTATTAACATCAGCAACGTTGTTGGGAGAACTTCGTAGAAAAAGAAAGGCTTTTTGGATAGTAAATAAACAAACTAAAAGAGTTTATCATATCTCATTAGATTGTTGCGAAAGTTATAATAAGAAACTTTATCAGGTAGAAGTTGAACATACTGGTAGACTGATAGAACAAAAAAATACAAAAGAAGAGAGCATTATAGATGATATAGCCAACATTACTCATATTTTAGTAAACAATTTTCCTCTTAAACCATCTCAACTTACCAAACAAAATTGGCTTGGTATTAAATAATATTTTTCGGGCTGTGGCGCAGTTGGTAGCGCGCGCGCATGGGGTGCGTGAGGTCGTGGGTTCAAGTCCCACCAGCCCGACTCAAAAAATTAGTAAAATATAAAAAAATAAATAAAATGAAAAGAGATATGTGCATTGTCGAGGATGCAATCAAACAAGCTAAAGGCAAAGATACTTTAGAAATTGGTTGTGGTGACGGTAGCTATACGCAAATAATACAAAAATATGTAAAATCGCTTAAGAGCATTGATTTATTGCAGATGTTTATTGATAAGAACAAAAAAGAAAATTCTGCACCAAATACCGAATTTTTATTAATGGATGCTAGCGATTTGAAATTTAATGATAAGTTCTTCGATGTCGTTTTTTCATCTAGTTTTCACGAAATTAATCATGAAAAGCAAACAGATGTGCTAAATGAAGCTACACGCGTTCTTAAAGATGATGGTTTGCTTATATTTATAGACCCAACAGAAAAATCAGTGACAAATGATTTGTTTAGGGTTTTTGATCCGAACGAGGATCATGCTAAACGAATTAAAAAATCCACTTCAATCATGAAAAACTACATGCAACAAAATGGTCATAAGATAGTCCAATATAAAACTGGCCAAATAGATATGGTTTTTAATGATATTACTGAACTCAACAACACTATGTTGGATTGGTGGTCAGATATACTAATTCCAAAAGATGACGCAGAAAGACAAATATTAGTAAACAGAATTCATAAAACATTGAAAGGGAAAGGCCTAGAGGAAAAAATCGTAACCGAGAAAATTCAAATTTACATTTTTAGAAAATAAGAACTGAAACAATGGCAAAAATTACCAAAGATACTTTTTTAGCGGATATTTTAAAGGTTGCCAAAACAAGGAAAATTCTTGAAAAATATAATTTCCCTTGTCTTCAGTGCCCTTTTGCTCAAACAGAAATGGGACAATTAAAAATTGGCGATATCTGTAAAATTTACCCCGTTAGAAAATCCACTCCTTCTAACGGGGTTTACCGATTGGATTTAAACAAAATACTAAAAGATTTAAATAGTATTAAGAGTTAAAAAGGCACTACTGCCGCTATTACTCTAATGGCGCTGCTCATATTAAATCTGCTTTAATAAAGTCGGGGATTACCGTGCCTCTTGAGAAAGGGGAATTATGTTTAGGCACCTGGCAGCAAATTATCCTCATAGATTTTGATGAAAACCCCGGCAACGAGAAATAATTGTGAAGATAGTGAAGGGGAGTAAAATATAAGAAGATAGCAATTAGTAATTAGTTGTCATTGTGAGCACATTCACTTCGCCCTTCGGCAGTGAGGAGTTCGGCTGAGGCTCACTCGAAGCCCTCAGGGCTAAACTGCTCAGTGTAAACTCCGCGAAGCAATCTCTTAGTTGAAAACACCCTTCAATAAGGGTAAAATATAGTATTAATTTACAAACCAAAATCAATATCTTTTATGAAAGGAAAGAATATAAAAAATCATCAAGCTAATCCCAATAGAGGGGAAATTGTAATTTATAAAGCTTCAAGAAACGAAGTTGAACTTGAGGTGCGTTTTAAAGGTGAGACTGTTTGGTTAAGACAAGAGGAGATAGCTAGGCTTTACGGTAAGGAACGGTCAGTCATAGCAAAGCATATAAATAAAATCTTTACTGATGAAGAGGTTGATAAAAAAAGCAATGTGCAATTTTTGCACATTGCAAACTCCGATAAACCGGTTGCTTTTTATGATTTAGATATTATTTTAGCGGTAGGCTATAGAACTAATTCCTCAAGAGCTATTAATTTCAGAATTTGGGCAACAAAAATTCTGAAGAAATATCTTTTGCAAGGTTACGCAATCAATCAAAAACGTTTATTAGAAACACGGGGAAAGTTCAAGGAATTACAAAATACTATTAGTTTTCTGCAAAATAAGGTAAAGCAAGAAAGTTTAGTTGGTCAAGAGCAAGAGATTTTAAATTTACTCTCCAATTATTCCCGGACTTTAACTTTACTTGGACAGTACGATAATAGGAAACTGTCGCTTATTAAAAAGGGCAGGGGAAAGTTCATTTTAAAATACCAAGACGCGATTCATATAATTAAAACAATAAAATCCGAACTTGCTTCTAAAAAAGAAGCCAGTGATTTATTTGGAAAAGAAGTGGGACATAATTTACAGGGTATTTTGGGTAATATTTATCAAACTTTTAGTAGAAAAGAATTGTACCCATCATTAGAAGAAAAAGCTGCTCATCTTTTATATTTTATTATTAAAGATCATCCCTTTGTTGATGGTAATAAACGCATCAGTTCCTTTCTCTTTATATATTTTTTAGATAAAAATAATTATTTATTTAAACAAACAGGCGAAAGAAAAATCAATGATAACGCTTTAACTACACTAGCTTTACTGATTGCCGTTAGTGATTATACAGAACAAGATATTTTGATCAGAATAATCACCAATCTTATAAAACAATAAGAGATAAACAATTAAACTCAAGATTGAATTATTGTAGCGTGTTTAATTAAACGGCTTTTCAGCCGCTTTTTTGTTATTATTTGTCATTGCGAGCCACTTTTTTTGTCATTCCCGCGGCAGCGGGAATCCCTTTTGTCTCTTTATTGGAAATACCTCTAAAAGGGAGTAAAATATATAGTGAAAACGGTGGGCACGTTTAACGTGCCTACACCACGTTTAACGGGGTGGGAAAAACGGTGGGCACGTTTAACGTGCCTACACCACGTTTAACGGGGTGGGAAAAACGGTGGGGATAATTTTAATTCACTCAAATTTATGAGAATAAAAGATATCCCCAAAACTTGCCCCGTAGTGAACACGAAGTGTTCTACTACTGAGGCTGAAAGACCGAGAGAGAAATTAATACAATTAAATCTTAATTACAGTTATGATAAAATAAAGACATTAACTCCAGAGATAGAAAATAGTTTTATGAGTATAAATAAAAAAATACTTTCCTCAATTGAGCAAAAACCTTATTTTTCTAAGGGTGATTTTGTACTATATTTAGCTGATTGTTTAAAAATCTTAGAACAATTACCAGAAAATTCAGTTGATATGATATTTGCTGATCCTCCTTATTTACTTTCTAACGGGGGATTTACAGTTCACGCTGGAAAGCGGGTGAGCGTAAATAAGGGTAAATGGGATAAAAGTAATGGATTAAAAAAGGATTTTGAATTTCATTTTGAATGGATTAAAGCATGCAGACGGGTATTAAAACCAAATGGAACTATTTGGATCAGCGGAACTTACCATTCTATTTATCAGTGTGGGTTTGCTTTGCAAATCGCTGGCTTTCATATATTAAATGATATTTCATGGTTTAAACCAAATGCTTCGCCAAATTTAAGTTGCCGTTATTTTACAGCTAGTCATGAAACAGTTTTATGGGCGCGGAAGGATAAAAAAGCAAAGCACACATTCAATTATCAATTAATGCGAGATTGGGACAATAATTATAAGATTCGTTGTCAGAGTAATGAATTCATAGAGCCAATGCATAAGAAAGGGAAACAAATGCGTTCTGTATGGGCTATAACAACTCCGAAAAAAGAGGAGAAAGTATTTGGAAAACATCCAACCCAAAAGCCGCTTGAATTACTTAAAAGAATAGTATTAGCAAGTACAAATAGAGGTAATATTATTTTGGATCCTTTTACAGGTAGCTCTACAACAGGTTTAGCTGCATGTCTTAATAATAGAAAGTTTGTAGGCATTGATACAGAAAAAAAATATTTGGATTTATCAATAAAGCGTTTTAAAAAATTAAATCATAGTCTTAAAAAATAAATTATTTTTAATATTATGGCAAACAGTAGATCTTGGAAAAAGATATTTGATGATTATAAAATCTTAGATCATGATTTTGATAGATCACCGTTTTTACTTTCTGCAAAGCAGATAAAGCAGGCTTGTCAAAAGTTTAAAGAAACAGGTGAAAAAGAGGTTCGTATTTTGTGCAAGCAGGACAGACGGAAGGATAGACCAGATATTTTTCAAAAGCATAATCTATTTTTGCTTCCTGTAAAAAATGGATATTATAATATTATTAAAGGAGAAGGTTATGTTGATATTCCAGAAATTAAAAAAGAAGTATCAGTTTATTCTTCGAAACTAGATTTTAAATTAGATACTGCAAAAATCGGTAATTCAGAAATGCAACATCTTGATTACGCTTATGCCTCAAGCTTGATCCGTACTTTTATGAAAGATCCTTCGCTTGTTCTTACAATACGAGGTAGAAAATATACACCTAATTTTGAGTTTAGAGTTGGCAAACAAAAAATTAAGGTTTCAAGTGTGCAAACTGAAGTTGATGCTGGGTATGAAGGCAAGAAACAAGTTATATTAATTGAAGCAAAAAACTTTAATGCCACAAATGTAATTATTCGTCAGCTTTACTATCCTTTTAGGCAATGGCAAGAGCAGACGAGAAAGAAAGTTGTCACCTTATTTTTTGATAAAGCACACGGTGAGGATGTTTATTCAATTTGGCAGTTTGAATTTGAGCATCCCAAAGATTATAACAGTATCAAATTAGTAAAATCGGGAAAATTTCGGATTTTAGAGCAATAAATTGAAGAATAAAAAAATGAAGGAAATTAATTTTAATAAACAAAAATTTCGGATTGCTTTAGAATATTTTCAAGAATATTCAAAAGAACCACGATTTCGGAAAGACACAGAAGAACGTAGGGAGAGAAAGGGTTTTTTCCAAAAAATTACTAAGGGAGAGATTGATGAGTTAGCTTTTGCCAGATTAATTAAAAAGCTTTGGGCTGCTCAAATATGGGCGAATCAAGATTATTTGGTGAATAAGATTATTAAAGATAATGGAATTCAAAAAATTTCCAATGAGCTCTCTATTTTGGTTTCTCATCGAAGGACACCTGGCGAACGATATGAGCAATTTCTAAAAAAGATCAAAGGAATGGGGCCTAGTATGGTTACTGAAATTCTTTGTCACACTGATCCTAAAAACGCTGGGATCTGGAATGATAAAGTGAGAAAAGCCATTGCTTGGTTAGAAATAAAAAATATTTCTTATGACAAATATAGAGTTACTGCTAAAGAATATGATAATTTTAACCAGCTAATAAAACAATTAACTAGTTATCTTAAAGGAGAGAAATATCAAGACGTAGATCTTCTCTTTGTAGATTATTTTTTGTGGGAAGTTTGTGATAAATTTGCGAAACAAGAGAAAATTAAAACTCCGATTATTGGAGAGCTAGGAAAAGAAAGATCCAGACATACTGAACTAAGGGATAAAATTGCTGCTGTTGGATCATGGCTAGGATTTGATGTCGAAACAGAAAAACATATTGCCATCGGAGCTAGAGTAGATATTATTTGGAAAGCTAAAATTGCAAATCTAGGCGCTGTATCTTATATTTTTGAGGTTCAAGATCGAGGCTCTATTGATAGCCTTTTATTAAATTTACAAAAAGCACAAACTAATTCTACGGTTCAAAAATTGATTATTGTTTCTGACATAGATCAACTTGAGAAAATTAAAAGCGAAGTTAAAACAATGCCAGAAAATTTCCGCAAAGCTACAAGTTTTTGGGACACTGGAGAGGTGGAAAATGTCTACCAAAATTTAGAACAAGTCACTAATTCAATTACAAAATTGAATTTAATAGGGGACTAAATTCTATCGAAGTTCGATTTCAATAAATTTCAAAATTTCAAAAATTAATTGAGAAATACAACTATGGAAAAAGAAAATAAAAAACAAGAGTATAAACAACAAGATGAGGTTGTATACCCAGAGACTCAAAGAATGAATTTAGAATTATCTAGCATTATAGTAAAGATTAAAAGATTCGTTGATTTTTATGATAAAATTATAAAGCTCTTTTTAGATTTTGTTCCAAAATGGTTCAAATTCGTAAGTTGGTTAATTATATTAGGTGCTTTATTGTATGTTTATTTAAAATATAAATCAGAAATTTTCGGTTTCCTATATTTTATTTCTCTTTTCTTTTTACTTTATTTTCTAATATTTTCTATAAGAAGGAAACTTTCCCTTCTGAAGAAGCATATCAAAAATACACCATTAATTGATTTTCTTGATTCAATATTTTTTACTATATTAACCATTTCTTGTTTCATTTTCTTAGTATATATTAGTTTGGGGCTAAGTTTACCATAAGGTCGAAAAATTAATTAAAAAATAAAATTGTGGATACTAGGTTGTTAAAAATATTAAAAGAACAAATTGAGAAAATTGAAAAATTAAAGGATATTGGAAAATGGGGGCCTGAATATAGGATTTGGGAAAATACTACATCTAAGATTGTACAGGATTTATTTGGCGATGAATATCTCGCTTTATTTAAAGAAACATTAGAAGTCAGGGTATTCTCAATGTTTGATCAAAATCTGAATCAGCAAAGGTATATAGAAACGCTCGACAAAACTAAAATACTTTTAGAAGGATTTATTCAAGAACGAGGAAGGCTTGAAAATGTATCATCTGTTAACTTAGGAAAAACTATTGGATTAGGCGATTATGATTTATATTCTTTAATAAAAGAAGTGAGTCAACAAAGATTTGAGGACGGTCATTACGCTGATGCAGTTGAAGCAGCGTTTAAGGAAGTTATTAAAAGAGTGAAAGAATATATAAAAGATAAAACAGGAGAGAGTTTAGATGGCGATAAAGCAATGAATCGAGCGTTTGGGTTTGAAAATCAGGTTCCGCCTATTAAGTTTAATAAAGTACAAACACAGGAAGAAAAAGACGAGCAAAAAGGATTAATGTTTTTATTTAAAGGTATAGTTGGTATTAGAAATCGTAAAGCACATGAAAATGTAATACTCGATGATCCTTATAGAGCGATTGAATACTTGGCTTTAGCTAGTTTATTAATGAGATTATTTGATGAGTATGCGAAATAACTAGCCAACAAAAAAATTAGGGGAAATTTATGGACGACAAAAATATTTGGGCTTTTTTATATAAGGAGTTGGCCAAAATGAGCACGGCAATTAAAGCCTACGATAAAATTTTTAGAAACATAGAAATTAAAAAGAATCGTTATAATCAATTTTTTTCTTTAATCCTAGATATTTTTACAAGATATATTTGTTTAACATTAGCCATATTTTTTGATCAGAGAAACGATAGCTGGTCTTTATATAAGTTTCCTTCTATAAAAAAAGAAGAGGTAGATTTAATAAAAACAAAAGCGTCACATTTTTTAGAATTAAGGCATCTTCAATTTGCTCATTTAGCAAAACAAATTACGCATTTAAGTAATTTCACTTACTTAACACTTAATGGCGTCGAAAAGATTGGGGCAATAATAGGTGATATAAGAAAAATACTTGATCAAGTAAGTAATCTTAATAACTGGAAAGAGAGTTATTTTTTAGATCGGCAGGATATTAACTATAGCCTTGATTGTTTAATAGATGACTTAAAAAATAAAGTAAAACTTTACGGAAAAGAATAATCAAAATTTAGGCTGAAGTTAAGGAGAATTTATGACAAACGAAGAACTTAAAAAGAAATATAAGAAGCAATATGGGATCGATAGTATTGATCCAAACGACAGTGATTTTACAAAAATACCTGATGAGGTTTTATCCAATGCTCATATATATGGTTATTATGATAAAGTTTCTATTCAAGCTGGCGTAGAGATGTCTCGAAGATTGAAAAATGAAATAAAAAATTTAAATAAAATAACCGATAAAGCTAGTAGAATTACAAAGAGACTCTCCATAGTTCTTATTTTTATAGGAATAATTCAACTTGTTGTAATACTACACCAGTTTATTTTTACAGTAATAGAAGGTCAAAATAAATTATATGGGACTTTATTACTAATGGTACTTACAGGTTTTCTTTTGTGGATTATGTCTAGTTTTAATAAAACTTTTCAAAGAAAGTCTATAAAATCTTAATTAATAAGAATTTTAAAACCAAAAAGTCGAACCCTTCGACAAGCTCAGGGCAAGAAATTAATCCTTCGACTTCGCTCAGGACAAGTTAAAAAATAATAAAAACAAATTTATAGAAAAAGGTAAATTAAAAATTGGAGTTTGCGGTTTGGTTTGTGAAAAATGCCCGAAATATATTAAAAAAGAATGACCAGGATGCGGACCAAACGAGTTTTGTCCGCTTCCAGAATGCGCAAATAAAAAAGGTGCTGATATCTGTTTTAATTGCAAAGAATTTCCTTGCAAGCTTAATTATCAAAAAGGACCTATAGTTTCTGAACTTTTAGACCATTGGAAAATAAATTAAAAAATAAAAATATGTCTAAAATGAGCATAAAAGAAGCTCAAGAAATTGTTGATAAGTGGATTAACACAACTGGAGTGCGATATTTTTCTGAACTTACAAATTTAGCTCAATTAGTTGAGGAAGTAGGTGAGGTTGCTCGAGTTATGTCCAGAACTTATGGTGATCAGAGTTTTAAGAAATCAGAAGAGGGTAAAAAATTAGCTGATGAATTGGCAGATGTGCTTTTTGTACTTATATGTCTTGCTAACCAAACAGGTGTTGATTTAACAGAAGCACTTCAGAGGAATATTGAGAAAAAGACAAAAAGAGACAAGAATCGGCATCAAAATAATCCAAAATTAAAAAATAAAAACCTCAAAAATTAATTTTAAAATAAAATTATGGTAGACCCTCAAGTACAACAAATCGGTTCACAATTTAGTTGGTTTTTAGTATTTGCAGTTATTGTTGGATTGTTAGAAGCTGGGTTCTTTTCAAAACGCAGAGGAAGAAAGAAAAAATAGAAAAATTAATCCTTCGGTAAACTCAGGACAAGTTGAAATATAAAATTATGGAAAATAATCAACTACCAAAAATTGATAAGAAACTTATTGTTAAAAGAGTTTTAATAATAATGGGAGGAAGTATTGTACTTGCTTTATTTAGTTTATTTATTTCATACGGCAAGGCAATACCGGTTAAGACAACCCTCATAGTTATAGGAATTTTTATAGTAGTTTTCCCAATATTAATGCTTTTAACTTATAAATATCGCAACTATATATCACCAGATAAAATCAGAAAGTTTTTTCTAGTTCTTGGAATTTTAACTGTAGTAGTTAATTTGGCGCTAATTATAATAGAGGGCGGTAGAATTGATTATTATCTTGGCGTTATACTTGGCTTATATTTTATTTCTGGTCCGAATTTTGGTAAACCAAAAGATCAAAAATTAATTGAGAAATAAAATTTATGGAATCGCATTTTTTTGAAATTAATACCTGGGAATTTATAAAAGGAATTTTGAATGTTTGGTGGTGGCTTGCAAAAGAGCTTTGGTGGTTATGGCCTATTTTAGCCGCCATATTAATATTTAAATGGGGTGTTGTGCATCTTGAAAAATGGATTAAAAATAAAAGAAGGATTGAAAAATCAAAAAAATAAACCAAAAGGCAAGAAATTAATCCTTCGGCAAGCTCAGGACAAGTTAAAAAATAAAAATATGGATTTTAATGAATATCAAAAAAAATCAAGGGAAACTGCTATTTATCCAAAGAAAGGGAAAAATTTTGTTTATCCGGTTCTAGGATTAGTTGGTGAAAGCGGGGAAGTGGCAGAAAAAATTAAAAAAGTTTTAAGAGATAACAATGGGATTGTTGGTGAAAAGCAAAAGCAGGGAATAAAAAAGGAGTTAGGTGATGTTTTGTGGTTCATTGCTCAAATTGCTACTGAATTAGATTTATCTTTGAATGAAATAGCTTCGTTTAATATTAGGAAATTGAAGTCACGGCAGAAAAGAAACAAGCTTCATGGAGGTGGAGATAATAGATAGGGAATTGAGTTTTAAAACTTCAAAAATTAATTAAAAAATAAAATGAAAAAAATTAAAATAACTATCATTAGCATTTTTCTTTTCTTTATTGTTTTTGTTATCAGTGATTTTTTGTTAAAAAAGATTCCTCCGACTTATTATTCTTATGGTTGTTTTCCTTCTCTTCCGGGTGGGATTTGCCGAATGCCTCCATTGGGTGCTGTAATGCCTTTTATTCTTGGTCTAGGGGTAGCAGTTTGGTATTTTTATAGAAGTTTATCTTTCATAAAATCCAAACAAAAAGACCAAAAATTAATTGAAAAATAAACTAATGAAATGGCGAAAATTTACGGAGAAAGAAGTCAGTATTTAGTTGAACAAGATCGAAGATATAGAAAATTAGCTTGGTATTGCTTGAGCCTTTTAGTTATTTCTTTGGGCTATTTTCTTTCACTATCAAAGTCTAGGTCAACTTTAACTTCAATCTTTGTAAGCGTTACTCTGTTTATAATTGTAATGCTCTATATTCATAAGAAAGGTGAGGAATTTTTAAATAAATCAGATAATTATTATCATGGAAGAAAAGGGGAATATGCGATATTTTATGAACTTAAAAAATTATCTGATGATTATCTAGTTTTTCAAGATATAAAAATATATAATAGCAAAGGAAATATTGATTTCGTTGTATTGGGTCCTACAGGGATTTTTGCGATTGAAGTTAAAAGCCATCATGGGAGAGTCACTTTTAATGGACAGAATCTTCTTATAAACAATCATCGATTTGAAAAAGATATCTTAAGGCAAACAATGAATGGAGCATTAGATTTACATAAATTTATTTTAGATAAAACAGGTAAAGATTATTTTATTAACTCAATACTAGTATTTTCAAATAAGTACGCTCATATGAAGTTTGGAATTAAACCAATAAAGAATGTTTGCGTAGTGCAAAAAGGCTTTTTACGGAAAGCTATTTTAGAAAAGCCATCCATTCTTTCAGCAGAAGATATTGTTAAGATAGAAAAGATTTTGCTGTCTTTAAATAAAAAAGAATATTGTAAGGAAAAAATTGAAAAATGGAAGAGACTTGAATTTGAAGCAAAACCACAGACAGCTCAGGATAAAGTTTCTAATAAAGACTTCGATGCTCCTTATGCGTCCGCAGAAAAGAGGGAAGAGTTTTCTAAGATAACGAGGGAGTTAAAAGAGGAATGTTGGGATTGTTTGACGCTAGAAGAACAAATAAAAATAGATCAAGAATTGAAGAGCGATCAAAATTAATCAGGAAATAAAAATAAAATTATGTCAGACAATGAAAATTAATTGAAAAATAAAAAAGGTCGCTAAAATTTAATATATATTTTTAAAATTATGCCCAGAAGAAAAACAATAGTAGATGATATATTTGATATTTTATCTAGAATAAGTATTGTTTATGTAATTGTATTATTTTTTATTTGGTTTTCTAATAAAGCATTATTTTTAAAATTGTTATTGTGGGGTTTAGCATTTATAGCAGTCTTTATTATAATAGCGTTGCTTATTAAAAAATCCAAGATTCATAAACAAAGTCAGTGGTGGACTGATGAAGAATTACGAAGATGGCTGAGTGAATTACAGCATTGGGAGTTTGAAAATTATATTGGAGATTTATTCACTAAATTAGGATATAAAACTCGGGTAATTGGTGGTTCATACGATGAAGGAATTGATGTTATTGCTGAGAAAAATGGAATAAAACACTATATTCAATGCAAAAAATATAGTAATCGCGTTGGAGTGAAAGAGGTGAGAGAATTTTACGGGGCTTTAGCTGATAAACTCACTCATGATAAAGCCTTTTTTATAACCACTAATGATTTTAGCGAAGAAGCTGAAAGATTTGCCGCAGATAAACCAATTGAATTAATTGATAGTTCTAAACTTATTAAATATATAAGACTTTCCGAAAAATCTAACCAGAAAGTCGAAAAATTAATTGAGAAATAAAAATATCGACGTCCGACGTCGATAATGATTAAAAAACCAACCAAAAAGTCGAACCCTTCGACAAGCTCAGGGCAGGAAATTAATCCTTCGGCAAGCTCAGGACAAGTTGAAAAATAAAATTTAAAAATTATGGTTAAAAGAGTTTTTATAATTCACGGTTGGGGCGGTTCTCCTGACGAGCCTTTACTTAGATGGCTGAAATCAGAATTAGAGAAAAACGGTTTTGAGGTTGTTGTGCCGAAAATGCCTAATTCAGAAAAGCCGGAGATTGAAACTTGGGTTTTAAAACTTAAGGAAATAGTTGAAGTTCCGGATAAAGATACAATACTGGTGGGGCATTCTGTTGGTTGTCAAGCCATCTTGAGATATTTAGAGACATTACATCCAACATCAAGAGTCGGCGGTGTCGTGTTTATTGCACCGTGGCTTACTTTGTCAAATTTAGAAAGTGATGAGGAACGGCAGGTGGCTGATTCTTGGCTCAATACGCCGATCAGAGAAACGGATGTAATTAAACACATTCCAAAAATAACGGCTATTTTCTCAGATAACGATCCTTATGTGCCGAGTGAGAATGTAGAAATGTTCAAGAAGAAGTTTGACGCTGAAGTTATTATTGAACACGGAAAAGGGCATTTTATCGAAGAAGATAAGGTAGAAAGCTTGCCATCAGCCTTAAAAGCTGTACTGAAAATTTAAGGACAAGTTGAAAAATAAAAATATGGAGTGTCAAAAATTAGAAAACTTAAAAGATTACCCCTATACTTATCCCGGTTGCCCAAGAAAGGGAATTCAAAGTAAGGGCAAGGAGAGCTGGAGAACTAGCTACCAGCCTCCTTGTCGCTTTTGAATTGTTGAAAGAGCTTCCCTTTGTTTTTTAATCTCTCTTTCCATTAATCCGCCATGGGTACTCTCTGAGTACCCCTTGTTGGATCCGCAAATCGGACAGACTTTATCTTCTTCCCAAAATTTATGATGGGTTTTATTTCCACAATTTTTGCACCTGCGGATCCTTTTTGGCACATTTTGCATTTTCTTTCACCACCTTTTTTTATCAAATTTTAAGATTTCAATATACTATTTGTATAAAATAATACAATAAACTATAATATAAGGCAAGTTCGTAAAACGTTAAAAATTAATCCTTCAGTAAACCCTTCGGCAGTGAGGAGTTCGGCTGAGGCTCACTCGAAGCCCTCAGGGCCGAACTGCTCAGGACAAGTTGGAAAATAAAATTATGGAAAATAATATTGTCAAAATCAGGCCAAAGTTTTGGGGCGACGGTGTTTGGTTTAACGCCATCCTGATCGTAATTTTTCAGGTTGGTTTTACCGAGTTTTTTTACGCGCTTATGCATGATTGGATCAAGGCAATCTCTTTTAATATCTTTTTTGGGCTTTTTTACCAACCTATTTTTATCTTACTATTTTTGGATCAGGCATTTAACTCAGTGGTTTTTACCGATGAGGAGGTAATTTTCAAGGGTTTTTTGCATAAAACGAGGATTCCTTATAAAGAAATCACTAATATTATAAGTAGTCCGAGCTATTGGGCCACAATTCAATATCGGAAAAACGCTCAAAGTCGGCTCAAATTTAAACAGATATTTTTCTGGCAGATTTCAAGCAAGAAAGTAATTGACGAGCTTAAAAGGCGTACTAACCGAGAAATTGATTATCCGAATAAAATCGCGCGCGCCAACCAATATGCCCGCATTTGGTTTGCCGCGATTATGTTTTTAACTATTATCGTTTTGAGTATTCTAATGAGTGGCAGTTTGTTTTGAGATCGGGCCTCGTTAATTCAAAAAGGTCAAACCCTTCGGCACGGCTCAGGGCAAGAAATTAATTGACCCATCACTACCAAATTTTGGTGTGAGGGCAAGAAAATAAAAATTTTTAAAATTAAAATTAAAATATGGATAAATTAGCAATGTTTAGCGGTAATGCGCATCCTGAATTAGCCAAAAATATCTGTAAATATCTTAAAGTTAAATTATCAGATGCATTGGTGGATAGGTTTAGCGAAGGAGAAATAAGAGTTAAGATTGGTGAGAATGTTAGAGGCAAGGATGTTTTTATAGTTCAGCCTATCTCGCCTCCGCCAAATGAAAATTTGATGGAACTGCTGGTTATGATTGATGCCTTAAAAAGAGCCTCGGCTTGGCGCATTACTGCAGTGATTCCTTATTTTGGATATGCCAGGCAAGACAGAAAAGACCAGCCCCGCGTACCGATTACGGCAAAATTAGTAGCAAATCTTCTAACCACAGCTGGTGCAAATAGAATTTTGACCATGGATTTACACGCCAGCCAAATACAAGGTTTTTTCGATATACCCGTAGATCATCTATTTGCAGCGGGCATATTTGTAGATTATTTTTCAAAATCAAAGAATAAGAATTTAGTGGTGGTATCGCCGGATGTAGGCAGTATAAAGATGGCCAGGGCCTATGCTAAAAGAATTTCGGGAGACCTTGCAATAATAGATAAAAGGCGCCTGTCGCCCAATAAAACTGAGGTAATGCATATCCTCGGTAAGGTAGAAGGTAAGGATGCGCTCATTGTGGATGATTTAATTGCTACAGGGAGTTCTTTGATTGAAGCAGTTGAAACTTTGAAGAAAGCCAAGGCCAAGAGTATTCAGGCCGCAATTACCCACGGTGTTTTATCCGGTTCTGCAATGGAACGCATAGATAAATGTAAGGCCTTGGAAAAATTGCTCATCACTGATAGTATCCCGCTAGATAACAGTAAGAAACATTCCAAGATTAAAGTGCTATCAGCGGCGAATCTTTTAGGTGAGGCGATAAAAAGAATACATAATGAAGAGTCAGTGAGTTCATTATTTGATTAATTTAACACGGAACTGGCCAACCCCGAACAATCCTTCGATACACTCAGGATATACGGGGCAGGCAAAAAATAGCTATATGGAATCAACAATTCAAAAACAATGTCCGAAATGCAAATCCGAAGTTTCTGAAATAGCTCATTTTTGCTCTAATTGCGGACATTCTTTGAAATCCAGACCAGAAGATACTTCTATCTTAAAACAAATTCTCGTCTATTTTGTGAGCTTTTTTCTCGCGCCCTTTGGTTTGGGGTATGCTTTTAAATATTTGAATCAATCGGATAAAAAATCTAAAATGATAGGAATTATTTCTTTAATTTTAACATTTTTTGCCATAATAACGGTCATTTTTACAGCAAAAAAATATCTTGAACAAGAATACGGTTTTCTTAATTTAATTAATAACGGCGGATTATAACTAATTTAAGCAAGGATTGTAAAATTAGCACAATATGCATGCATTAACACTTTTTGAAGCATTGTTCATTACTCATTTCATAATGGATTGGATTTTTCAATGGAAATGGGAAGCAACGAATAAATTTAAGAATTGGTTTGCCTTACTTTTCCACTGCTTTGTTTACACAATAGGGTTTATCCCCGTATTTCTTATATATAATATTAATTTAGGATGGTTGTTATTCATTTTTGTTAGTCATATTATCTTTGATAAAAGAGATTTTGAAATCTGGCTTTTAGAGAAGTTTAAAGGATTTAAAAGAGAAGAAAATTCGGAATCTTCGTGGAATATTGTATTAGTTGGGGTTGATCAAACACTTCATTTGATTATTTTATCTTTAATTGTTTTTTTTCTTTAAAAGCAACCCACCAGTTCTAGCTCGGCTTGAAAAATCAGCAAAGAGTCGCCCCTTTCGGCGGGCTCAGGACAAGTTAAAAAATAAGATTTAGGTTGAGATATTTTATGAGATTTCGTGTAAAAGTTTATGAAGTTGTTAAAAAGATCTCGGAGGGGAAGTTTTTAAGTTATAAAGAGGTAGCAAAAAGAGCCGGTAATGAGAAGGCTTTTAGAATAGTGGGGAATTTAATGGCGCAAAATAAAAATCCAGAAATTCCTTGTCATCGGGTGATTAAAAATGACAATGAGTTAGGTGGCTATCAAGGATTTTTTAAAAATTCTTGGAAAAAAGCGGCTTTTTTGTTAAAAGAGGGAGCGATTGGGGTAATTCCGACTGATACAATTTATGGTGTTTGTGGTTCTGCATTTAAAAAGCAAACTGTTGAAGGAATTTATAAATTAAGAAGAAGGAATCCAAAGAAACCGATGATTATTTTAATATCATCTTTTGATAATTTACACCAATTGGGGATTCAATTAGGCGCTTGGCAAAAGAAAATTTCAAAACAACTCTGGCCGGGAAAGATTAGCGTTGTTTTAAAGTGCCCCTCCAAAAAATTTAAGTATCTCCATCAAGGGACAAAAACTTTAGCTTTAAGACTGCCTAAGAATAAAGAGTTAATTAAAATATTAAAAGTTTCTGGACCATTAGTGGCACCAAGTGCTAACTTGGAAGGGAAAAAGCCAGCAGAAACAATTAATGAAGCTAGAAGATATTTTAAAGACAAAATCTTTTATTATAATAAAGGAAAATTAAAAGGAAAGGCCTCTACTCTCATTGATCTAACCCAAAAGAATATTAAAGTTTTAAGAAAATGAGATGATTATTCAAAATCTATTTTTAGATAAATTACAAGAATTAGGTATTCAGATTGATATTAGAGAATTTAATGTTTCTACTAAAACAGCCGAAGAAGCAGCTAAGGCTATTGGTTGTAAGATCAATCAAATTGCAAAATCCATTGTTTTTGATGCTCAAGGAGAACCAGTGTTAGTAATTGTAAGCGGTGGCAATAAAGTTAATGAAGCAAAAATGAGTTTCTATCTTTCAAAATCAGTCAAAAAAGCTGATGCTAATTTTGTGAAAGAAAAAACTGGTTATTCAATTGGTGGCGTGCCGCCCTTTGGTCATAAAACAGAAATAAAAACCTTTATTGATAAAGATCTTTTAAAATATAAAGAAATCTGGGCAGCGGCAGGCAGTGATAATACAGTTTTTAAAATTTCT